>Ga0114963_10000270_pt1 | contig 34063 bp, 25 predicted proteins | sample C_131016_EF_Meta_FD_87019 | JGI IMG/M metagenome (GOLD analysis project Ga0114963, IMG submission 87019) | Freshwater microbial communities from Lake Croche, Canada to study carbon cycling - C_131016_EF_MetaG | ecosystem: Environmental > Aquatic > Freshwater > Lake | place: Lake Croche, Canada... | reverse complement strand
TTGCTTAAAAATTGCCCCATAGCCAATGCTATCCTACTAAATATATTGATTTTTCTACTGATTAAAGTACTTTCTTTCGGAAATTTTAAAAGTACTATATTAACGATTACGGAAAGTGGGTTCTAGAGATTTAATAGCTAGGCGAAGTTCTTCGGCACGTTTATAAGCTGAATTACAACTGGCATTAGGTAAAATGACTAAAAACTCTTCTCCCCCATAACGACAGGGTATATCACTATCTCTAAATTTGGTTTTGAGCAGTTCTGCTACCTTTTGTAAGGCCAGATCTCCAATAGGATGACCAAAAGTATCATTAATCTTTTTAAAGTAGTCTATATCTACCATAATAATTGCTACCGATAGACCTCCTCGCTTAGCCAAACTGATAGTTTGTTTGAGCGATTCACTCCAGTAACGACGATTATAGAGACCTGTCAGTTCATCAGTAATACTATATTCTTGTAGGGTCTCTCTCAGTTCCAAATTGGTCAAACTTAAAGAGATATTCTTAACTAAGCTATTGGCTAACTGTTGTCTAGAGGAGTTCCAATAATCTTCTTCTGAACTGAGCAAAAATAAGGCTCCCTTCTGCTTACTGCTAATTGTCAAGGCTAGACACAAAGAGGTACACACTTGATTGAAACTGGACTGAGTAGAATTTAGATCCTGAATATGTTTACAGCAAATATGTTCTGGCTCTTCCTCATCTTGTCGCAGCAAACAACAATCATAGATAGCATGATGCACAACAGGAGAATTTTCTCCCCATTGGGCAATTAATTTAATTACATTAGTTTCACTATTGAGCATAAATAAGCCGCCACTACATTTAGTAAACAAGTCCTGGATTAATTGGGGCAGGATTTCATATACTTCTTTTGCCTTTGTACAGAGATGAAGTGACTCCTGTGCTTTATTGAGGAGGAGGATCTTTCTATTGGTTTGTTCTAGTTGCTGCACTAAATTACTTAATTGTTGATTAGCTTTATTTAAAGCAGCCTCCGCTATTTTGCGCTCTGTAATATCTGTCAGCATCTTTAGACTGCCTATATACTTACCTTCTGGGTCAAAAATTGGGTTAGTGGCGACAATTACCCAGAGATCCGTCTGGTCCTTACGGATAAACTTGAAATCATAATGTTCTTTGATGCCTTGTGCACGACGTTTTAAGTAAATATGTAACAAGCCTTTTCCTTCTTCATCTGTAAAGTCCGCAACATTCTTTCCTTGTATCTCTTCTAGAGTGTAGCCTAGCATTTGGGACATCATTTCATTGATAAAGGTCGTTCTGCCTAATTCATCAATTACCCAAATACCTTCTATAGTTGTTTCAATAATTCTTTTATATTCTTCTTCTAGTTTTTCTCTGGCTTCTCGGGACTGTTTATGGGCTGTAATATCGAACATTACACCGATAGTTTTTTGGGCTTGTCCAGTTTGTTGATCATAGATTACTACGCCACGATCTAGTATCCAAAGATAATGACCATCTGCATGACGAAGACGATATTTTAGATCAAAAAAACTTTTCTTGTTTAAAATGCTTTCAAACTTAGTTGTAACTCTACTTAAATCCTCCTGATGGACTAGCTTGAGCCAACTTTGTGTGTTTTTGCCTATTTCTTCATAACTATAGCCAAGTATTCTCGTGCAGTCACCTTTCCAAATAATTGAATCTTCTCTCAGGTTATGTTCATAAACAATTTCTCCTATGGCTTTAACAATGCCTTGATTATCCTGTAGTAATTCAATCTGAGTGGTTATATCTTCGACCATTGCCACCAGAAAATTTAACTCCCTATTCTCAGAATAGACAGCCGAAACTCGGGATTTTCCCCAGAGAATCTGTCCATTTTTCTTGAGATAACGTTTGTCTATTTGATAGGAGTCTTTTCGATTATTTAATATATCTTGATATAGGTTATATTCTTTTTTTAAATCCTCGGGATGGGTTAACTCAAACCATGAAATTTTACTCAATTCTTCTGCACTGTAAGAAAGCATTGCCTGTAGTTGTTGGTTACTTGTCATCACTTTTCCTTGTCTATCTAACAGGGACATACCAACTACTGCCTCGTCAAACATTGCCTCAAACTGCGCTTCACTCTCCTTCAGTGCTTCTTCAAAAAATACCTGTTCAGTTATATTTATGCCATTACCAACTATATATTTTATTTTCCCATCTAAACCAATAATAGAGTTATTGTACCACTCAATTAGTATTTTATTATCTTCCTTAGTACGCCAATGATTTCTATATTGATTAGGAAAATTATATTCATTCAATTCTTGAAAAACTTGATTAACTCCTGCTGCTTCTTCTGGCAGCAAAAAAATATCTTGAAATCTTTTTCCCTTGACTTCTGCAAAGGTATAACCAGTTGAAATCTCACAAACTTGGTTAAAAAGTATAATTCTGCCTTCGGTATCTAGAACTACTATTAAGCTCCCTGTAACATCTAAAATCCCATTGATAAAGTCTTTTTCTGTTTCTAATTCTGAGTTAATATGATCTTTTTTTAAATAATCTGCTCGATTCTCTAAGGATAAACCTGTTACACTAAAAAACAAGAAGGCTCCTATACTAGTTATTGAGAGAGCAGCAATTACAATCTGCTGAACTTCTTGATAAAAAACGTCTGGAAATGTCTTCAAATAACCTTTAACAACAACTCCCCAATTTAAACTTTTCACAAAGGAATAACCGGCGACAACTTTTATGCCCCGATAATCTAACCCAATTAAATTACCTGTTTCTCCTTTTAGGGCTTGGTGTATGGATTGAGATAGTTCACCATCTATCTGAATCTGTTGAGGACATTTTACTTGTCCTAAACTCTCAGAAAATAAACAAATAATCTTTTGATCCTGATATTTAGCAATTAATAGTTCTGTTTCGGGTATACTGTTTTCTACTTTACTAATTATACTTAATATTTTTTGCTCAGTTTCTCCCTGCGAGGCAATTGCTTCTATTAAAGTAGCTCTACTTACAGCTGCAGATTGATAAAGTTTTTTCTGTTGCTCAAGGTTAATCTGAGAAATACTATACAAACCAACAATTGTTACCACTAGCGAAACTACTGTCATTGTTAGAATGAACACTGCTAGCCTTTTTATGCTGGCTTCCATTTGCTTAGATTATTTTCAAATTATATTAATCATTCTATAATATTTTGCCAAATTATGTATTATAAATTACTATAAATAATACCAACTGTTGTTTTTAGTAGAATTGAACTTTTCCATCAAGTTGCACAAAATAAGACTCTACATCTAGTTGTGGATAGCGGTTTTTGATAGACGAGGAAGCTTGATTGAGATATTGCCAATGAACTTGTTTTTCTCGTTCAAGATCTTGACTTAACTTGGGATCTATCTTACTAGCATAAGCTCCACAATCCTGATGGTCTAAAATAATCACTTTTTTAATATGATGAAGACGGTAAGACAACTCTAACTGCTCCCAAAAAGTCTGAGTTTCTGCTTGGCTAGGAAAAGATGATAAAGCTAAAGAAGCTCCCGCTAAAGTTAACCAGTCGTATTGATTGTCTAAACCTTTTTCGCGTAAAAAATTTTGTTCCAAATTCACGAAACGAAAGTCAATACAACTCAGAACTAGAGCTTTTGTATAGCCTGATGCTTGTGCTGTTTGATTGGATTTTAGCCATAATGGTATAGCTATAGACATTTTGAGAAAATGCCGACGTTGACAAATGTGCATTTTTGGCGAAGGGATGAAAGGTAATTAGACTTCGGATAATTCGACTAGATCAGCTTTAGGAGTTACAAGAGGAATTTGAGGATGTATGGAATAAATTGCCTCAGTCGTTGTTTCAAAGCAGTTTTCTCGTCCAATTTTTTCTAGTAATCCTGTGCGGTCTAAGATTTGTCTGACTTGAGGCTGTAACCCAGTTAACATCAGACGACAGTTGTGCCGTTTCAGATCCCCATAAATATCTTCTAGCGCTACTAGTCCAGTAGTATCTATATTAGGAACAAAGCGCAGCCGCAAGATTAAATATTTTACTTCTGGTTCATCGCGGAGGAAGGTCACAAATCGCTCTGCTGCGCCAAAAAAGACAGGACCATCCACCCGATAGACGGCAATTTCCTGAGTGAGTTCTAAAGGAATACCAGGAGGGAAGACTTCTGTTTCAGGAATTTTAGCTAGATCGAGATCACTCATTCTCTTGATAAATAATGCGCCTGCAGCAATTAAGCCGATTTCCACTGCTAACACCAAGTCAAAGAAAATAGTAACTGACCAAGTTAGTAACATAACAGCCAAATCAGAATAGGTAGAGCGTAATAATAAGCCTATTGCTTCCCACTCAATCATGCGTAAACTCGTTACCATGAGGATTCCAGCTAAAGCTGCTAGGGGAATATGGGCAGCTAAGGGGGCAAAAACTAAGACAATTATAGCTATAGCCAGACCATGAATCACCCCTGACAATCTGGTTTTACCCCCTGAACGGACATTAACGGCTGTTCGGGCGATCGCACCTGTAGCAGGAATCCCTCCAAAAAACGGAACAATTATATTAGCAAGCCCTTGACCAATTAACTCCCGATTACTGTTGTGTTTTTCACTGACTGTCATTCCATCGGCCACCACAGCCGACAAGAGAGATTCAATACTTCCTAAGGCCGCTAAAGCTAAAGCTGGACGCAGCAATTCTCGCAGTAATTTGAGATCGTACCAATGAGGAAGACTATGAGGTAAAGGCAAAGATTGAGGAATAATCCCGATAGTAGGCACTGAGAGATGAAAAACCATAGTAACAATGGTTGCTAAGATTAGTCCCACTAAAGACCCTGGAATTGTCGGGTATATATAGGGCCAAATCAGTTTAGTAGCAATCACTATTACAGCAATTAAAACTGATGTTAGGTTAATGAGGGACAAATGATTTAAGGTTTGCCATAATCCATCCAGAAAATGTTCCTGACGCGGTAATTGTAGCCCAAAGAAATTGTTAAGTTGACTACAAAAGATAATAATGGCAATACCATTTGTAAAGCCAGCTGTGACCGGATAGGGAATAAACTTAACAAGTTGTCCTAATTTAGCTATTCCTAGCGCAATTTGGATTATACCTGCCATGACTCCTGCTAACCAAACTTTCTCAAGCCCATACTGAGTGACAATGCCAATGAGAACGACTGCCATTGCACCTGTCGGTCCAGTAATCTGCACAGGAGAGCCACCAAAAGTGGCAGCAACGATTCCTGCAATAATAGCTGTATAAAGTCCCGCTTTGGGTTCTACGCCACTAGCCACCGCAAAAGCAAGGGCCAGAGGAAGGGCAACAATAGCAGCTGTCAATCCTCCTGTTAAGTCGCCTCGCCAAAATTTGAAAATATTACCTAAGCGAAACGACTCTTTAGCCTCACTGACTTGAGTTTCCATTAATTATGATTCTCCGTTATTTCAGATAAACTGAAGGTTGATAGTCGTGTTGTGTTCTGATATTGCGTCTGGCATCTAAGTATTTAGAAATGGTAATTGTCCCTTCTGAATGGGTGGTCAGAACCTTTTTGTCGCTTATTCCTGAAGGTGTACCTTTGGCGTGCTTCTGATATTTCTCCATCATTTGCTCAGAAATGGGCTGATCATTCTTGTTGGAAACCACTATAATTTCGGGATGACAATAGCGGAAAACTTCTGGATAATAACCTGTTTCTTCCCCATGATTAGCCGCTACAAATATATTAACTTTCTCTAATCTTTGCCGAAAATTCCCTAATTGTAAGAGGTTTTGCCAGCCCTCATTTTCTAAATCCCCTGGGAAGATTACGTTAATATCCCCATATTGCACAAAGGTAATGAGACTTAAATTGTGGGGGGTTTGAAACTCGGGATATTTATTCCAGAAAAATGTCAGTTTGAGGTCATCTATTTGCATTGTTTGTCCCTCATCTGCTAGGGGAGTCAAACTATTCCCAAATTGTGCAGGAAAGGGTTTTAAATCGGAGAACTGTTCTGGAGCGATCGTTGGATTAAATACTAAAAAGTGGATAGGAATATTATGCTGCCAAGACTGGTTAACTATTTCCGGAAATCCAGCTAGATGATTTTTTGTATAACTGGGAAGCACCAAGTAATCTAGGTACTTATAATGCTTTTGCCAAATATATCTTGAGGGACTGAAATGACTTCCTGAGCCGCAGTCTATCATAATGTGGAGGTCATTATAGGCATCAATGGCTGCACAAAACCCTTGTTCTACTTCAAAAATTTTAATATCTATCATGGTGTTTGCTGTTTATAAGCAGTATATAGGACGTTTATTCGAGATTTTCTAGCGCCGAGCGGACTTCTACTAGGTGATTGTTAAAAACCTCTTTGGCTGCATCGAGGACTTTAAAAATCGTCGCATCATTGACTGAATAAAAGATATAGTTGCCTTCCCGACGCCCTTTCACTAGGTTGTAACGCTTCAGAACCGCTAACTGTTGTGATACGGAAGAAGCTTCTATTTCCAGCCACTGAGCAATATCATTGACACTTTTTTCTCCTTGGCGTAAAGTGTCCAAAATTTGGATTCGCACTGCATTTGAGAGGATTTTGAACAAGTCGGCTTTGAAATAACTGGGTTGAAAAGGCATCTTAGCAACTAACTATCTACAAATGTCTTCAGATAGTCTAACATATTTTCAGGGGGAATTTCAAGTCTTTTATACTATTCTGCAATTTAGCCGCTCCATCCTTGCCACTTTTGGTAAAAATCACTATAATGGTTTTAAAGGATGGATAAGAATAATTATGATTGGAGCAACAAAGGATCTAAATGTGCAAGCAGATGACTATGCACTGTTAACAGATCTCTATCAACTGACGATGACGGCCTGTTATGTAGGAGAAGGAATAGCCAACAAAAGAGCCAGTTTTGAATTATTTACCCGTCGTCTCCCTCATAACTTTGGTTATCTAATCGCTATGGGGTTAGAACAGGCTTTAGAGTATTTAGAAAAATTACAATTTAGCGCAGAACAGATTAAAGCACTACAAGAGACAGGATTATTTAAGGGAGCAACAGAAGCTTTTTGGGATTTATTAAGAGAAGGAAGATTTACAGGCGATGTTTGGGCAGTTCCTGAAGGTACCGCCATCTCAAGCTATGAGCCAATTTTACGCATTGATGCCCCTCTCTGGCAAGCACAGATAGTTGAGACTTATTTACTCAATACGATTAACTATCAAACATTAATTGCCACCAAAGCGGCACGTTTAAGAGATATAGCAGGAGATGAGGCCATGTTATTAGAATTTGGTACTAGGAGGGCTTTTAGTCCACAAGCCTCACTTTGGGCGGCACGTGCTGCTATAGCAGGGGGACTAGATACAACATCTAATGTTTTAGCTGCTTTAAAATTAGGACAAAAACCAGCAGGAACTCTCGCACATTCTTTAATCATGGCTTTTCAGGCTTTAGGAAAATCAGAAGAGGCAGCTTTTACAGCCTTTGCGCGTTATTTTCCTACAGGTATGTTATTAATTGATACCGTAGATGTCATCGCAGCAGCCCAAAAATTAGCCCAATCAGCACTCCCTGTCACTGGAGTAAGGATTGACTCTGGGAATTTAAGAGAACTTACGCATCAAGTTAGAGAAATTCTCCCTAAAGTAGATATTTTTGTCAGTGGAGATATTGACGAGTGGGAAATAGAGAGATTAAAACAAGCCAATTGTCCTATTAACGGTTATGGCATTGGCACTAAATTAGTGACAGGAGAACCTATTAATGGAGTCTATAAATTAGTAGAAATAGAAGGAATTCCCACCGCCAAACAGTCTGAAAATAAATTTAGCTATCCAGGTAAAAAACAGATTTTCAGAGGGGAGAGGGGGGATAGACTAGCTTTAATGAGTGACCCTTCCTTAGAATTAGAAAAACCCCTATTACAATTAGTTATGAAAGAGGGTCAACGAATTTTCCCTTCCCTTACTTTAGAAGAAATCAGATTAACCTCCAGACATTCTGTGCAACAATTACCCCTAGCAGTTCGTAAAATTACCAATCCTCAACCCTTAACAGTCAATATAGCCACTTCCTTAGTCAAACTTAAAGAGGTAGTTTTTAAAAAATAATGTTAAATATAGCTCTTTTTGGCACTAGTGCCGATCCCCCAACCGCAGGACATTTAGCTATTTTACAATGGTTATCCTCTCATTATGATCTAGTGGCTGTCTGGGCATCAGATAACCCTTTTAAAGAGCATCAAACTCCCTTGGAACATAGAATGTCTATGTTAGAATTACTGATTGCTGAAACTCACTTACCTAATATACAAGTTAGGAGAAACTTGAGTCATAGACGCAGTTTAATTAGTGTGCAAAGAGCACAAGAAATCTGGGGACTAGAGCAAAACTATTCTCTAGTCATCGGTTCAGACTTGCTGAAACAATTGCCGCAATGGTATCAAAGTGAAGCTCTTTTTAAACTAGTAAATATCTTAATTATACCGCGTCCCGACTATCCCATTAAAACAGAAGAAATAAATGCCGTAAAACTCAAAGGAGGCACTTGTCAAATAGCAGAGTTACAAGGAATGAAAATATCTTCTACTGCTTATCGAGAACGCCAAGATAAAAATGTCATAACTCAACCAGTTAAAGATTATATTCAGCGAGAACAATTATATGTCAAAAGAACTAGCTGATTTTAAAGTAGGAGTAGATAATGTTATCTTCTCTGTTGATGCTCAACTAAATAGACTTTTTGTTTTACTCGTGAAAAGAGATAAAACTCCCTATGAACAATACTGGAGTCTACCAGGAACACTAGTGAGAAAAGGGGAATCTTTAGAGAACGCAGCTTATCGGATTTTAGCGGAAAAGATTAAGGTAAAAAATCTTTATCTTGAACAACTATATACCTTTGGTGGCCCAGAGCGAGATCCTAGAGAATCTTTTGACAGTTATGGAGTTAGATACCTTTCTGTAAGTTACTTTGCTTTGTTACGCTATGAAGATGCAGTACTAATAGATAATCATACTGAGCTACTGCCCGGAGGGCAGAAAAATCGCACTGTAGGCAGAGAAACAGAAAAATCAGGGTTAACTACTTGGTACAATTTAAAAGAACTCCCTGAACTTGCCTTTGATCACCAAGAAATTCTCAACTATGGTCATAAAAGACTCCGCAATAAGTTAGAGTATAGTCCTATTGCTTTTGAAGTGCTGCCTGAACTCTTCACCCTCAATGATTTATATCAACTATATTGCACTGTTTTAGGCGAAAATTTCTCAGACTATTCTAATTTTCGTTCTCGCCTATTAAAATTTGGCTTTCTATATGATACAGGAACTAAAATATATAGAGGCATTGGTCGTCCTGCTACGCTTTATCGCTTTGACTCAGAAGCTTTTGCCCCACTTAAAGATCGTCCTTTAGTCTTTATATGAACAGGGAACAGGGAACAGGGAACAGGGAATAGGGTGTAGGGAAAAGAAAAAATTTTGTCGAGGTATTTATGAAAATTGCTCTAGCCCAACTTAATCCGATCATTGGTAATCTAAGTTTTAATAGTCAGAAAATAAAAGAAGTTGCCGAAAAAGCTAAGGCAGCAGGAGTAAGATTATTATTAACGCCTGAACTCTCTCTCTGTGGCTATCCACCAAGAGATTTATTACTGAGGCCAGCTTTTCTTGGCGCAATGTCAGTAAGCTTACAAGATTTAGCTAGACAATTACCTCCCACTTTAGCTGTTTTAGTGGGTATAGCAACTATTAATGATCATGCTTATGCTGAGGGCGAAAAATCCCTCTATAACAGTATTGCTTGGTTAGAAGAAGGTAGAGTTAAACAATACTTTCATAAACGCCTTTTACCTAACTATGATGTCTTTGATGAACATCGTTATTTTACAGCAGGAAAAGTTAGTGAGTTTCTCATCTTAGATGGAGTGAAAATAGGTGTAACTATCTGTGAAGACTTGTGGAATGATGAATCTTTTTGGGGGAAAAAAAGCTACTATGTTAACCCAATTGAAGAACTCTCAACTTTAGGAGTAGATCTGATCATTAATCTCTCAGCTTCACCCTATACAGTAGGTAAACATTCCTTGCGCCAAGCCATGCTTAAATATACAGCAAAAGAATATCAGATCCCGATAATTTATACCAATCAAGTAGGAGGAAATGATGATTTAATTTTTGATGGACATAGTATAGGTTTGAACAAAAAAGGGGAAATTATTTTACAGACCTTTGGCTTTCAAGAAAGTCTAGAAATTGTGGAATTTTCCACACAAATAGGAGATTTAACTCAGTCCAATATAGAAAAATTAGCCCAAACAGAAGAAGAAGAAATCTGGTCTGCTTTAGTGTTAGGAGTGAAAGACTATGCTAGAAAATGTGGCTTTACTAAAGCTATTTTAGGACTCAGTGGAGGAATAGACTCAGCTTTAGTAGCCGTGATAGCAAAAGAAGCCCTAGGTGCTGAAAATGTCCTAGCTTTATTGATGCCATCTCCTTATAGTTCAGAACATTCTATTACTGATGCCGAACAGTTAGTTAAAAACTTGGGTATATCCTCATCTCTGATAGCTATAAAAAACTTGATGGAGGACTATGATTCAAATTTATTACCTCTTTTTCAAGGTACACAATCTGGCATAGCAGAAGAAAATATACAGTCTCGTATTAGAGGTAACTTATTGATGGCAGTAGCTAATAAATTTGGCTATTTACTATTATCAACTGGCAATAAATCAGAAATGGCAGTAGGTTACTGTACACTATATGGGGATATGAATGGCGGACTAGCAACTATAGCAGATCTACCGAAAACTAAAGTCTATGCCCTCTGTGCTTGGTTAAATCGTCAAGGAGAGTTGATTCCTAACAATATCTTAATTAAACCACCTAGTGCCGAGTTAAAACCTGGACAACTGGATCAAGACTCTTTACCCCCCTATGAAATATTAGATAATATCTTATTGCGTATGCTGGAAAAACATCAATCTAAAGAAGAGATTATAGCAGCAGGATATGATGTGCAAGTTGTCTCTAAAATAATGAATCTAGTCTTTAAAGCTGAGTTTAAAAGGAAACAAGCCCCCCCAGGGTTAAAAATTACAGATAGAGCCTTTGGTACAGGTTGGCGAATGCCTATTGCTAGTCGTTGGTTTTAAGTAGATGTTTTTGGGAAAAGACAACATCATGTCCTTGATAGACCAGTAGTTTTCTGTACGAAGTAATAACCTTGACATTTTAAAACTTTTGATTGTATCGTATATGTTAGGGGGTAGTTAGCTCAGTGGTAGAGCAGATCTTATTCCTTTCTTGCTAACTTGCTTGTGAAAGCCGAAGAGATGAGGGTTACCTATCCGGACGTGGGTTCGAGCCCCATACTTCCCCCTATTTAACACTAGATAAAGATGTGCCGATGTAGTTTTCTGTACGACTAGGTGACCTTGACATCTTAAAACTTTTGAGTATAAAATAAGTAAGTAGACATGGTAGTTAGCTCAGTGGATAGAGCATCTTTTTCCTTTCTTATTACCTTGCTTGTAAAAGCCGACCAAGATGAGGATTATCGCCTACTACGCGGAAGGTCAGGGGTTCGAATCCCTTACTACCACTTTTGATTAGAGATCTTGACATTTTAAAACTTTTGAATGTATCTTATATATATCGGGGAGTTAGCTCAGTGGTAGAGTGTATATTCCTTACTCGCCATTTGCTTGAAAAAGCCGAAGAGAAAAGGGTTATCGTTGTTCTGTAAAAACAAAGGTCGTGGGTTCGATTCCCATACTCCCCCCTTTTAATAATACTTAAAATAATTACTAAGAATACAAAAAACACTTAAATTTTTAGTTAGAATAAAAAAACACTTACCCTAAGGGGACGAACATGGCTTATTCTTTCCATGTAAATAAATCTAAAGAAACAAAGCAGACTGCGCCTATTCCTGGAAGAGAAAAGGAGATGACACAAGGCAAGTCTGGGGGGTATGCTTTTAAAGCAGATATTTGGACTTTACTAAGACGTTGTCTATTACTTGGCACGGCTCAAAATACTTTTTACAGTGATCGCCAAGAATTGAGCGATTATTTTGTCAATGTCTTAAAAGAAGCTATTGCCCAAAAGCCATCTAAAGTAGCACAAGAGATATTATATGCCTCTGATGGGCGCTCAATCAACAACAGTGCTCCCATTTATGCGCTTACTATACTTTCTGCTAGTGAGTTACCTGAAGCGAAAAAAGCTTTCTTAGAAATATTCTTAGAGGTAGTTAGAACAGGTACACACTTGTATGAATGGCTAAGTTATACCAAAGCCACTAGAGGTTTTGGGAAAATAATTCAGCAAGCAGGAGCAGCTTGGTTCAGTAAACAACCTAAAGAACTTGCTTATCAACTACTAAAGTATCAACAAAGGTATGATTTTAGTAATCGGGATGCACTGCGCCTACTACACGCCAAACCAGTCACACCTGAACATGATCAATTATTCCAATGGGTGACCAAAGGTTGGACAGAACTCCCTGAAAATATCCCCTCTCCAGAACTAGCACAGGTCTGGTGGTATGAATGGCTAAAACGCAACCCAACTGAGACCTGTAAGGCGATTAAAGAAGGTCATTTGACACATGAAATGGTCGCTCCTGTTGGAAAAATGGACGTAAAGGCGTGGGATTTACTATTTCAAGAGATGCCTATTGGGGCATTATTGCGGAACTTAGCCTCATTGACTGAAATAGGAGTTTTAAGGGCTGATCGCCTAGAGAACCTAGATAGAGTAGAATCTGTTCTAACTAACAAGGGGTATCTACGCAAAGGGAGAATTCACCCTATAGATGTCTTGAAAGCATTAAAAACCTATGCTTCAGGTGGTGGGTTAGGGAAAAGTAAAAAAACTTGGACTGTTATTCCACGTATTGTAGATATACTAGAAAAGACTCTAGAGTTGTCCTTTGAAACTGTAGAGCCAACAGGAAAAGTATTTCTCCACGCTGTAGATATTTCAGGTTCTATGTCTAGCAACATGGTGTCTTCCATTGGCTTAAAATGTTCGGAGATAGCAGCGACAATGGCTTTAGTTACAGCGAAGGCTGAGAAGAACTACATAATTAGAGGGTTCTCAACTGAGTTTATCGATCTAGGTATTACATCTAGTGATAGTTTTAGAACGGCTTGTCAAAAAACGACAGATAGAAACTTTGGCGGGACTGATGCGGCTGTAGCTTTTGACTGGGCTATACAGAAGAAGTTTAAAGCCGATGTTATCTGTCTTTGGACTGACAGTGAAAGTTGGGCAGGCAGCAAACATCCATCACGAGCTTTAAAAAAGTACCGAGATAAAATCAATCCCGATGTCAAAGTAGTGTATGTTTCTCTGGCGGTTAATCATTTAACCCAAGTAGATCCAAAGGATAAGTTAAGTTGGGATCTGGCTGGTTTTGATCCTGCTACACCTAAGCTAATACAGACTATAGCTATAGAAAACGTGTGAAATAGCTTGTCAAAAAAGAGGGGGAATTGTACCCCCTTTTTTTTGAAAACGTAAAGTCTTAATTGGGTAGACCCTTGCGGTGTACATGATAAGTGGGAAAGGTGCCATATTCTTTAGCTAAAGGGATCTTTCCTACATAATCACAAATAAAATCCTGAACTTTTAGATCACTTGCAAGAGCAGCAAAAGCTCGACTGGCATAAACTTTACCTGGGGGGGTTATAGGTTCAATTCTAGCGGCATAGCTGACTTGAGTACCGATGTAGCTTAGATCTTTGGTCACGGGGTTGAAATACTCATAAACGGGGGCTGCGTGTAAGGAGATCCGTAAATTTAGATTTTTTGGCAAACCTTTTTCTGCCCAATTAGTATTTTGAATGCGCTCGCTTAAATCGAGAGCAAAGTTCCCAGCATCAGTGACACTTTTAAAGACATAATATAGAGCATCTCCCCAAGTATTTTTAACCAATGCTCTATCTTTATAATATTGCTCTTCTAGATCGGCCACAGAGCCGAGAAAATGTTCGACATAGAGGGGAATTTGATCTTCAGTTAATTTGGAGTATTTAACGACATCAGCGAACAACACTGCCATTAACTTTCTGGAGTCACCCTGATTAATTAATTCAGCATCTGTTTTTATTTCTGTAGAAGAAGGATTAGGTAACTGCTCATTTATTACTGACAAGTTTCTGATCGATTCTATATCAATTATTTCTATTTGATAGCCCCATTGTTTACACTTTTCTATTGACCAAGCTGTACCCCCAAGTGCATCCCCAGGTTTTCCATTCCAAACAGCTAGGTGAATTATTTCTGTCTCCAGTGATTCGGCACGCATTTTGCCTAACCCATGTATAACATGATGAGCATATTCATATAAAACGTTACAATTTTCGGGTTTATTGCTATTAAAACAAATAAATACTTCATTTGCTTTTTCTAAAAGCTTGTTAAATCTTTGCTCCCAGTTACTATCAGGAATTATCTTCACTGAATCTGCAATAAATTCTTCCTCAGTATAAGGCAGTACAATGTGAATCTCTCCTTTGAGTTCGAGAATAGCCTCTAAGAACAAAATATCAGAACCACAGGCTGCAGAAGCATATCCTATGCGTAAGTCAAGTTCCCTGAGGCGATTGAGAATAGCTTGTTTAACTTGTTCTTCCAATTGAGGAGGAAATCTAGGGCTATTTCTCCCCGGAAGGTCAATCATATGTCCACTAAAGACCGCTACACGAGGTATTTTAAACCATTGAGCAATGCGTTTACTATTTCCTTCCAAATAATTTAAAAGGAGTTTAGCATTGCGATGAGTACTACTTATATCACCAAGCTGTCCTTTGCCTATTTCTACCGCTTGTAGGTACCATTTTTCTGCTTCTGACCAATCTCGCTTAATGAGGGCGGCTTCACCCAAGGTTGCTAATAGCCAATAGTTTTTTTCTGACCGTTGTAAAAGTTGTAAACATTGCTCTTGTACCTGAGTGGCGATCTCCCTTGCCGTTGCTTCTTCCCCTTTTAACAGATTCATGGTAGCAGCATTAATTCCAGGATAGTAATTACCAGTTAATTGATAGGCTTGGTAATATTTTTGGGCAGCTAGTGTAAGTTGTTTTTGTTTTTCTTCTAGATTGGTTGCTTGTAGCCACAGATCTTTATGCGTTCTAGCGAGACGAGAGACAGTTTCTTGATCCGTATTTCCCGCTTCAATCAGTTCTAAAAGGAGTGAATTAGCCCGAAATGTTGCACCACTTCTAGCCATTGCTAAAGCTAAAAGTTGTTTCAATTCGACATTATTTTCCCATTGTTTTAAGGCATCAGAGATGAGATCATAAGCTATTAAAGGTTCACCCAATTTAAGGAACATTTCTCCCAAGACAATATAAATCTCTGGTGAATGAGGCTTAATCTTAATCTCTCTCTGAATATTTAATAAGTCGTTTAAATTTAATTCTGATGATTTTTTAACTTTTTTTAGTATTACAGCCAATTCTTGATCTTTTTGTTCATTGGGCGGGGTTCCTTCTCCTTCAATGCGGTAGCCTAAGGCTAAAAGCATCTTTATAGTACCTAAAGCTGTATTAATATCATATTGTTTCTCAGATTCTGATAATTCTTCATAAGGAACTAATCCAGGATGTTCTTTAAGGAGATCGTCTCGCTTTGATCCATATTTCCACCCTTCTTTGATCCGCTGTTCTGCCCAGATTTCATGTGTATTTTTGGCCAGTAAATCAGTTAATTTAAGATGTTCAGGATCAATGCTTACTTTTGATGTATCTATTGGCTCTGGGATATAGTTCATTTTCCCTTCTCTTGGCTAAAATATTAGTAAAAGGTTTTAGTTAATTATATTTATTTTGCGTATTTTTCGCAGGCTTCTTTGGTTTCTTTTTGGATTTCACCATGGGGATGTCTGAAACTAGGTTGCGCCTTCAACTGTTCACAGCCTTTCTTTAACAAATCATTCAAATTCAGATTCTCTAAGTTGCTGGTTTCTTGAGCACTTAAAGGTAAATCCCATACTCTAATAGTTTTATCATCACTACCACTGACAATATAATCGTCATTAGGACTAAATAGAAGCGATCGAACCACTCTTGTATGACCAGTCAAGGGTTTACCTAAGGGCTGACCTTGTTTTAAATCCCATACTATAATAGTCCCAGATCTACTACCACTAACAATATACTTGCCATTATGGCTAAATGCTACTGAGGTAACTTCTTTGAGATCCTCATCAGCATTAGTATCCATAGTCAGTCTGATGACGGTTTGCTGTTTTTGTAAATCCCATATCTTAATAATCCCATCCCCATGACCACTAACAATATATCTACCATTATCACTCAAGGCCATTGAGAAAACCTGAGCATCAAGTTGGTATAAGGGTTTAGCTTGTTTTAAATCCCAGAGCTTAATATTACCTACTTGTGTGCTGCTTAGAAGAGATTTATCATCATGGCTAAATACCACTGAGTTAACATGATCGCCATTATCAAGTGTGAGTTGAGGTTGATTTTGTTTTTGTAAATCCCATACCTTAATCAGCCCGTTTTTAGTACCACTAACCAGATACTTACCAGTATGGCTTAAGGACACTGAGGTGACCATATCTTTATCTTTTTTCGGCTCAGTCAAGATTTTTGGGACAGGGTGAGCTTGTTGTAAATCCCATTTCGTAATAGTACCATCCCAATTACCACTAAAAATATACTTATCATCATTGGTCAAGGCCAATGAGGTAACCATCTCTTTTTTATTCTGCTTCAAGGTTTTAGGTACTCTGTTACCTTTTAAATCCCATACCGTAACAATACTATCCCTATTAAGAGTATTCCCACTACCACTAATAATATGATTACTATCATGGCTCAATACTACTGAGTAAACTGGGCCTTTTCCTTTAAAAATGGTTTTTTCCCTAACTGATTTGAGGGCTTTTAATAAGCCATTTTTGACTTCAGGCAGGACATATCCTAATAATTTCTCTTGACTTTGGGCTGTGGTGGCTATCGCTAAGAATAAACCACCTATATTAACATCATCTATATTATATTTATTGTCAATCAACTCAATTACTCTAGTTTCATTTTCTAGTAAATGACTTCGGATTACATTAAACTGCCAAGTTGCCAAGAGAAGTCCTATTCCGCTTCCTATTGAAATAAGCCGTAACCGCAAATTTCGCCTGTAATTTTTACTTGTAGAAATATACTCTTTTTGTAACTCAGTCGGGGGTGGATCTCCTTTCTTATTTTCAATTTCTTTTAACCACAATTGAGCCATTTTTAATTCTGTACCGCGTAAAAGTAAATCGCCACTTTTTTGGTTTTTTTGCCATTCTAAAGCCCGTTGTAACCATTTATTATGACTCCTGACATAATCTCGATCTGTATCTAAAACTCTTACTAATTCATTAAAATGGAGGAAAAAATTGCCTTGCTGAAAATCCAGCCATTGCACCTTGGCTAAAGTATAATGTAAGGATTTTGTCTCTATTGGTTTAAGCAAAATTGTAATAAATCGCTTATTGAGCGATGCTGCATATTCTACTTCATCGACACAGTAAGGAGAATTTATTGAATATGGAGACATAATAAATACGAAATTATCACAACTTTCGATCCCTTTTTTTATCTCTTTTTCAAAATCCTCGCCTACTGCTATACTTTCCTGATCAAACCAAGTGGTTTTTCCTAATTCCTGTAATTGTTCATTTAACTTATAAGCAAAATCAGAATCTTTTCGCGAATAAGATATAAAAACGTCTAAAGTTGTCTCCTGATTTTGCTCTTTACTAGCTCTAATAAACTCTAATTGCAACGGTAAAGGCTGATTGAACTTACTGGCTTTTACTGTCTTCAACCACGCCTCAAAATGCTCTAGGTTATATCCCCTCAATAATAAACTGGGGTTGGTCTTTTGTTTCCACCATTTCAAGGACTTAACTAACAGAATTTTATGCTTGTTATAGTAATTAGCATCTTCTTTGATGACTCTAATTAATTCATCTAACCTAGGAGTTACAGTCCAATCAATAAACTGAATAGATTGAATCTCTCCAGGAATAGTTACTGATTGCAGCAAAATGGGAATAATGCGCTTATTATATTTCAGTGCGTGGTCTAATTCTTGCTGACAATAGCTACAATTGACAGAATTAGGGGAGAGTAAGTAGACAAAATTATCTGCTCCTTCTATACCCTTATTAATTTCTGTCTGATAATCTTTTCCAGCTTCGATATCGGTTTTATTCGTCCAACTGGTAATCCCTTGACGGTTTAATGCCTTGACTAATTTATCTCTCTCCTCATTATCTAGCTCGTTATGACAGATAAACACTTGAGTCTGGAAGTTATTGGCATTCTTGATACTTGTACATATATAAGCACATAGTAAATCTGTGGGAAGACAGGGAGCTTGTTTATTTTCAAACTTTACCTTTAACCAATCTTCTGCTTTGACCCTATCTTCTCCTACTAATAAGTATTCAGTTTGTTTCTGGTTGCGTTCCCATTCTAAGGCGGCTACTAAATATTTTGTATGTTGCTTAATATAATCTTCATCTTCTTTTAGAGTCAGTAATAATTTCTGCAAAGAAAGCTCAAAATCAAAATTTTCACTAGTTTCTAACCACTCAGGTAACCAGTTCCGTTCTTTGATGATTGGGTGCATCAAATCAAGTTCTGCATTAGAATCAACATGGTGCAGGGGTAAGATGCGTTTGTTGTGTTCTACTGCTAATTCTATTTCTTGGCGACAGTATTCAGACTTGACTGAACCAGGAGAAATGAGAAAGAGGAAGTTATGAGATCTTTCGATCCCATTTTTAATTTGTTCTTGCCAATCTACTGCAGGAGGAATATCATTTTGGTCAAACCAAACATGGAGATTTTCTTGTTTTAATCTCTGATTAAGTAGGATGGCGAGGACTTTACTATTACCTCTACTATAGGAGATAAAGACATCATAGTAGGTAGACATAGTTTAGGAAAGATCCCTTAAAGCTTCCTTACATTCTATCTATAATACTATTATGGTTTAGGATGGCTATACATAGTTATACTTCAAACAACAAACTATTTCAGGAGAAAATAATGAAAGGTCAACTCATTGCCATTATCACTGGTACAATATTGGCTGTTCTTGGTACTAATTTACCGGCTTCAGCCAATTCTATGGTGGCAGAAATTTTGGCAGCCCATAACAAATACCGACAAAAAGTGGGTGTACCTCCACTGACTTGGTCTGAGCAACTAGCAAAAGATGCTCAGGAGTGGGCTAACTACCTTGCTAAACAAGGAAAGTTTGAACATAGTGGGGTTAAAGGGCAAGGAGAAAATCTGTGGATGGGAACAGCAGGTTATTTCAGCTATACACAAATGGTTGATGGATGGGGTTCAGAAAAACGGTATTTTGTCAATAAAACTTTTCCTGATGTTAGCTCTAATGGCAACTGGCACGATGTTGGTCACTATACTCAAATGATTTGGAAAAATACAAAACAGGTAGGTTGTGCTACTGCTAATGGTAGCGAAGGTACTGTCCTTGTTTGCCGCTATTCTCCTCCAGGAAATTTCATAGGACAACGTGTTTATTAATTAATAGAAAGTGTCTGAGTTAGTTAAAATTCCCTTTTCTGCCCTCTCTATCCCTGCTAATTTAACAGAGCATTACTTACAGGTTATTCCTGGGCTATCTCAATTTTTTAGAATTAAACAAAATTATCGCTCTTATCTTCCTCTCCAATTAAGAAAAGCCGAAATTATTAGGGATTTACTATTAGCAAATGTCCAAGAAAATTTTCTAGAATTTGAAGTAAAATTATCGTCTTTAGGGTATGTAGATTTTACACTAACTGAACATTCTCTAGGTCTTTGGTTGGATTATCTATCTAAAAATATTTCCCAGTTACAAGTTAATTTTCAAGCCCAAGAAGAGCCTGACTTTTTACTTCATTACACCTATGCACGTTGTTGCAGTCTATTACGTCTAGGAAAACAAGAAAGAATTATTAAAGATGATTTTTATACTCAAAAAATCTCTTGGTTAGAATTAACCACCATCTGGGAAAAAGCCTTTTTTTGGCAACTCTTAGAACTGAGTGAGAAGCAGATTACTCACTCATCTTTGCTCAAATTAGCAGAAGTTACAATGGAAGTAGAACGCTACTGTCGGATCTGGGGAGAAGTACAAAAAAAATACCCTACTTTAGCTAAAGCTAGACTAGCTCTTTTTGCTCTCTCAGGTGACCTTTTAGCCTATTTAGTTCAGCAGCATTTCCAGATAGAACTAAGGAACGAGTTGTGATCTTAAGAAAAAATCAAAACAAAAAGGCTGATTTTTTACTAATCAAAAGTTTCCTTCTCTTATAATTTAGATACCTAGTAGCTTATATTGGTCAAAAAAACTTGCATACTCCGTTTTCCCAACCTCTTCTCCTTTTTAGTGCAGCACTTATAGCGGGGGCTATCAATAGTGTCGCGGGCGGTGGTAGCTTTATTTCCTTTCCTGCCCTAATTTTGACTGGCGTTAATCCCATAAGTGCCAATGCTACTAATAATACTGCCATGTGGTTAGGCACTCTTGGTAGTGTAGGAGCCTATCGTGATGAACTAGCGACCAAAAAACGTACATTGTTGATCTTCGGTGGGGTTAGTTTGCTTGGGGGGATTTTAGGCTCTTTGTTATTGCTCTATACATCACCTACATTTTTTAGTCGTTTGATTCCCTATTTGTTATTATCAGCGACTCTCCTTTTTACCTTCAGTACTGTAATTACAAAGTGGCTCCAGAGTCGTTTACCAAAATGGTCTAATCCTTCCTCATCTTCGCCCCCTTTTGGAGTCTTGTTTCTGCAGTTCGTGATTTCTGTTTATGGTGGTTTTTTTGGTGGGGGAATGGGAATTTTAATGTTAGCTACTCTCTCTGTTATGGGGCTGGGTAATATTCATACTATGAATGCCTTTAAAAGCTTTCTCGGAACTTGCATTAATGGTATTGCGGTGCTTCCTTTTATAGTAGCAGGGGTTATTCTCTGGAACCATGCGCTATTAATGTCAATAGGTGCAGTATTAGGAGGCTATCTGGGCGCACTCTACGCCCAAAAATTAGATCCAGTTATAGTAAAACGCTTTGTAATTTTGCTGGGTTTTACTATGACGGTTTACTTCTTTTTACGTTAAAAATAATCAATTAGTTTTTAAGTTCTTTACCAAAATCTGACCGGAACTAAGTTTCTGATTTTTTCATGTCTTGATTGCTGGTTGAGACGTTGATAATTATTGCAAGCTGTTAAACCTATCTTAGCTTTATCTAAAATTCTGGTATAATTAACGAAAATTGCCTACCTGCTTACATATTACATTCAGAATCAATACAATGGATTTACAGCTAACAGGAAAAAAAGTAATTGTTACAGGCGGTACCAAGGGTATTGGACGTGCGATTGTGGAAACTTTCGGGGCTGAAGGATGCTCTGTTGCTTTCTGCGCCCGCAATGCTGAACAGGTGACACAAACAGCTAATATTTTAAAGGCAAGTGGTATTTTAACCTATGGTGGGGTAGTAGATATTGCTGATGGGAAAGGTCTAAAAGATTGGATTGTTCAAGCGAGCAATAGCCTTGGCGGTCTAGACATTCTCATTCTCAGTGCAGGAGCTTTGGCGATGGGTGCAGATGAAACAGCTTGGCTTAAAAACCTTCAGATCGATATTTTAGGAGCCGTTAACGCTATTGAGGCAGCACTGCCAATGTTAGAACAATCGGCACAAAAATCTGGAGATGCGGCTATTGTGGCTATTAGTTCTACTGCATTTATTAATGCAAGTGAACCATCCTCCTATGGCGCTGTTAAGGCATCTCTTATTCATCTCATCAAGGGAGTAGCCAGAAAAAATGCTTCTAAACACATCAGAGCTAATGTTGTTTCTCCTGGCATGGTCTATTTTACTGACGGTTTTTGGAACAAGATCGAGCAACAATCTCCAGCATTTTTTCAAAGAAGTCTTGAGCGTAATCCAATGGGACGAATGGCTACGCCCCAAGATATTGCCAATGCCGTTGTCTTTTTAGCTAGTCCCCGTTCCTCATATACCAATGGTGTGAACTTAATTGTTGATGGTGTTTTGTCTGACCGAGTGAATTACTAAACCAATTCAAGAGATTGCGTACTTATATTTTTCTCTAAGGAGCCTTTTTGGAAACTAGGGCTTTTATTCTTCCAACTTATTTTGACTATTCTGCCACGTTTCTTTGGGCGATGAGTGGAGCGCTACTTGGAGCTAAAAAGGGATATTCTCCAACTGGTATCCTTACGATTGCGTTCGTCTCTTCAGTAGGAGGTGGTCTATTGCGAGATAGCATTTTCATTCAGAATGGACCTCCTCTTCTTCTTCGGACTCCAACTTATCTAGTCATTATTGCTATAGCGACTACGTTTGTTGTTGTCTTTGGGAAGTATCTTCAACGCTTCCGCCACTTTCGTTACCTCCTGGCTATAGTTGATGCAATTGGGTTGGGTGCCTATGGGGTAGTTGGGATGAATCTGGCAATTGCAGCTAGACTGAGTTGGGCTGGTGTCATTTTGGTAGGCATGGTCAATGCAGTTGGCGGGGGTATCCTGCGAGACATTCTTATGGGCAAAGAACCCAGTATGTTTCAACCTGGAACGTTAGAGCAGTTGTTGGCACTACTCGGCTGTATATTTTTCGTAGCATTGGTGCATGGGTTGGCAGTCAATCAGTATGATGCGGCTTGGCTGACAATTATCTTGGTTTTCACACTCCGAGTAATCGCTGTGCGCTATCAGATCCAGTCGCGACCATTACAAGGCTTTAAAGACGATACTTGACAGATGATGTAAATAAATAGTATAATTGTCACAATGACGAAAGACCACATCAAACTTGGGCTCTACCTCATACTTAACTCTTAACTCAAAATTATGGTTACTCAAAAAACTATTGATATTGTTAAAGCTACAGCACCTGTTCTAAAGCAACAAGGGAATAAAATTACTGCTCGAATGTATGAAATTATGTTTGAGAAATATCCAAATATTAAAGAACAGTTTGATATGAAAGCTCAGTCAGATGGCTCTCAATCAGTTAAATTAGCCTCTGCCGTCTATGCTGCAGCTACGCATATTGAGGATCTATCTGCTTTAAAAGGAGCAGTAGACAAAATTGCTCATCGTCATGTACAAACTCATGTTACCGCCGAAGAATACCCAATTGTAGGAGAATGTTTACTACAAGCTATGCGAGATATTCTGAAAGATTCTGCCACAGACGAAGTTATAGAAGCTTGGACTGAAGCTTATCAAGCACTATCTGAGATCTTTATCAGTAGAGAAAATAGTATTTATCAAGAACAGGAAGGCACTAAAATTTAGGGTTTCAGAATCTGAGATTTACTAAACAATAAAAATCAATTTAATGCTCAAAAATCTTAATTCTTTCCCCTAACCTCTAGACTACTGACCGAAGGTCAGAGAAACAGACTCGAAGTCTAATCATGTTGGCTCAACCGTCAAAAAATTTAACTCCGCCAACGTAAGACCCTTGCTTCAACTGGGTTTTCAAAGGCTCTATTTTCAGCTTGTGAGCTTAAATATTCTTGTTTAAGGCGAAAATACCATTTAGCCTGGGTATCGGCATCATCAATAAGCATCAAAGATGGATCATAGGCTAACCCTTCTTGTTGTTTAATTACTACATCGCGATCTTCAGCTAAAAATTGTCTAGTTAAAAAGCCTAGTAGTGGTTTAATTAGACTCAGTCCAGGGACAGTCCAATAAAGACTTTGATACAATACACACTGATTTTCATCAATAGGAGTAATAGCAGTAAAAGCACAGGCTTTATGACGCTCTCCTATTAGTAATTCCGTTCGATAAGAAGGCAATTGAAAAACTATCTCTATACTGACTTGATTACCTAGTAACTTATAAGGTTTAGCACTGACAGGCATTTGATAGGGGACTAAACGGAACCCTAAAGGAACAGGTTCATATTCCTTTTCCTTAATACGAAACTGACGCTTTCCATTTCTCCACCACCAAGAACGATGGACATAGGGACCATGCGCGGGGTCCATTAAGCCAATAATGGCATGATCGATATTACAGTTAAAATCAATAGTCTCAGAAAGTCCAGGGACGGCTTGTCCTAAGTCGGGAATAATAGGAGGAGAAGGTAATTGACTTGGATCGAGTTTCTCTTTTGGATTATTAGGAATATAGACCCAGATATTTCCCTGTACTTCTTGTGCGTGGTAAATAGGGATCTGTATTCTGGCTATATCTAAGCTACTTTCAGGCGTTAAAGCTGGGATTTCACTACATCTACCATCTTCTGTTTGAAATTTCCAGCCGTGATAACAACAACAAACCCCATCTCCCTCGATCCAACCATGACTTAAAGGTATCCCTCGATGTGGACAGATATCCCGCATAGCAAAGATCTGACCATCTTTCCTTCTGCCAACCAAAATGGGATCGCCCAACATTTTTTTATGAACCATTTGACCAGGTTTCAGTTGTTTTCCTGGCATCGCCATATACCAGAAATTGCGTAACAATGTAGTCATAGAGTGCGCTTAGGGTAACCAAATAGTTATTATATCACTTGATGATTATAGAGTCTTTTGTCAACTTGCCTACGGCAGGCTATGCCAAAGGCTTTTAGTATTTTCCGTACAGTGTTTGAACTTTTCCTTTAAAATACTCTCTCACCCGGTCAGGTGAAATGATCACACAGTTCTCCCAATAGGGGGCAATTCGGCGAAAGAACCAAAAAGTACTATAAATCTTTTGAGTAATAGTGCGTTGGGGAGGATCTCCTTCTATCTCCCCGATCATTGGGTTGTCTTCTTTGCCATAGTGAAAAGCTAGATTTCCATAGAGGCGAAATTGTACGGTAACTAGATCTAGATCTTTTTGCCAAGGTAATTGTACGGGATTAACTACAGCTTCCTGAATGCGGTCTAGTCGCAATACCCAATTATGTTTTAATTCTGGGATATCTTGATTACCTTCGCTTTCTTCGCAGGTACAAACTAAATATTGATGCTTTTCTATTATACGAAAAGTGGCATGAAGTACCGTAAGATGCCATTCTCGTTCCGCAACATCATAGTAAGTCAAGCGGAAGGGTTGTTGTCGTTTGATGTAGCCATCAATATTTGTTCTCCACATAGGGTTAGCAGTGGCTAAAAACTGCTGGAGTTCGTTTTGCTGAGGAATGATTGTTTCTCGTCTCTCTAGTAATAAACGGGCAATTTCTTGAGAATGGGCAACAAAACCGATATCAAAGAGGAGTTTTCTGGCCTGTTCTAGACTTTCTATCCTTTGTTTTGACCAGTCGTTATTCAGGGCAATTGTTAGTTCTTTCCGCGCAATGGCTGTTATCAGTTTAGATATATTAGGTTTATCTCCCCAAGTATAACCCAGTTCTACGGCTAGGCTTTCTAGAAACTCTTTGTCTTGTTCGGAAACTGAAAGGGTGATCGATTGACCTTTACGGCTCATAATTTATACGGACACTTTTTACAGAAATTACTTGATTATTTCTATTATGAATGCCAAAATAAGGTTATTCAAGAGATTACGGACAGTTTAAACGTACAAAAATGGAAATAAGTAATGACTGACTACACAATTATACTAAAACCTGTTTATTCTTGTCCTGCAGCAGAAGTACCTGAGGGAGTGAATTTACCTCAAAACTGGACCCTTTCATGGCATCAACTGGAAACCCTCAAAGCCATTCGTGATCCTAATATAGATGCTATTTTTAATACCGCTATGACGGGAGATGGGAAGAGTTTAGCTGCTTATTTAGCTATTATGACAGGTAAAACATATACCTTAGCTATGTATCCTACAAATGAACTTGCCAGAGATCAAGAAAAACAGGTACAAAGCTATAAAGAGCAATTTAACCCTCAATATGATCCACAAATTTTTCGGTTAAATGCAGCCATTTTAGAAGAAATCATTGAAACTAATAACATATCTTCCAAATTAGTAGCAATAACTAATATTACAGATAATTCAGAAATTCTGCTAACTAATCCTGATATTTTTCATTATATTCACGACTTTCGTTATCTGAGAAGGAATCAAAAAGGATATGGAGATAAGGCTGATCGCTTATTTTCTAAAATCGATCGAAACTATGATTTATTTATGTTTGATGAGTTTCATATTTTCTCATCTCCTCAAATTACTAGTATTTTAAATGCTATGCTTTTAATGAAACATACTTTACCCAATCAAAAGAAAAAATTCTTATTTTTATCGGCTACTCCTAGCGATTTATTACAGGATTTTTTAGCTAAATCTGGCTTAAGATATAAAATTATTGATCCAAGTAAGGAAAATAAATACTCTTTTGAAGATGAAGGGAAAAAATGGAGAAAGATTAATAATTATATTACTTTACATTTTCCTACTAAGTTAGAGCCTAATTTACGTTCTAGTTATGATTGGATTCTGGAGAATGCCGAAAGTGTAATTTTAAAATTCTTTCAGGATAATCCCCATAGTAAAGGTGCAATTATCCTTAATTCCATTGCTTCTATCAAGAAATTATTACCTAAATTTAAGGATATTTTTGAGCCTTTAGGATTAAAAGTAAGAGAAAATACAGGCTTAACAGGAGAGACAGAAAAATCTAGATCTGTTATAGAAGCTGACTTATTACTAGGTACTTCTACCATTGATGTAGGAGTTGATTTTAAAATTAACTTTCTAGTTTTTGAAGCCTCTGATGCAGGAAACTTTATTCAGCGTTTCGGAAGATTAGGTAGACATACAGGATTTAACACTTATCAAGCTTATGCGTTATTACCTAATTATCTAGTTGAGCGATTATTTGAGGCAACAGAACATCCATTACAAGATAATGAGACCTATGATCGGATCAATTTTGCTGGAATAATTCGCAGTAATTATGGCTATATGAATGAATTTAAGCAATATCCCCAAAGATGGGGAAGTGTTCAGTCTGCTATGATTTACTATGAATTAACAAAACATTTATCTTCTGATTATCCTAATGCTGCTGAGGGATTTGGTAAAGATATTCAACAAGCCTTAAATATTAGTATTAAGAAAAAAATTGGTCAGATTTATCATTGCAAAGAACAATGTAAACAAAAGGTGATTGATGAAGCTAGAAGTTTTAGAGGGACTAGTCAGTTAGATTGTGGTATTTATGACATGACTAACCCTGATGAACCACAGAAAGAACGGTTTAAAATATACAATCTTCCCAGTTTAATTAGTAATTTTATCTATGAATGGATGGATAAGGAAACCTTTATCAGGGAAGCCAATAAAGCAGGAGTTTTTAGCAATAAATTTGAGGATTGTTTATGTTTTATGAAGGTAAAAGGCTATCAGGAAATCAGAGAAAACTGGCATTTTTATTATGCAGGAGAGGATTTAAGTACGATTGTCAAGTCTGGCAAGATGCAAGTTTTCAAGGGTTTACAGATCAATGCAGGAATTAACGATATCAGTAAAGTTTTATCAAGACGGGGGTTAGTTTGTTATATTTCTGACTATGATCGTGGTACTTTAAGAACCAAATTAGGACTACCGATTCATTTTCAGGCCTATTCACTAAGTGATCGTCTTGAGGATAAGAAACCACCCTATACCATTGCCTTTGGTAAATCTGCTCTATTGCTAGAGACCTTGATCTGGCATTGGAAACCCAAGGGGGAGGATGTATGGATCTGTTAAAAATGTCAGGAGAAAGGTTACTGTCTTTGTATTTAAAACAACAGAGTTTCAATCCCTCAGAGGTATTATTTCGTTAATACGATTTGATTTATCCCCTTCTCCATATCTCTAGGATACGCCATTTCATCAGTTTATCCATTTATAAACGGCAGATTGATGATTTAAAACTACAGAGACCCACAGAATTAAAATTTCTGCTATGCTAGTTAAAAAGAAAAGAGTAAGGAGCCAAAATGTATTATCTACTACAGGACGAAGATCTGGAAAAAATGTCAGAACCGCTTAAAACCCTGTTGCGTGAATATTTAGCAGAAAATTTCGACCTTAAGGATAAAAATTCTGATAAAGATACAGTTCCAACTAAAAATAAAAAAGCAAATCGAACTCATATTCGTTTTAGTTATTTATTTGATGCAGGAATCACTAAAGCAGGAATGCCTGTACGAGTACAACTAACTAAGGAACGGAGGAAACAATTAGGCTGTGAACGAAACTTTATCAATGGATTAGAGATTTCTCGAAACGGCACAGTTATTTATCAAGGACAAGAGTACGACAAAGTAAGTCCTCTAGCAGAAGCGATAAATAATTGTCCGCTTAATGGTTGGCAGTACATAGAAATTAAAAAAAATGGGGACTGGATCAAAATAGACAATTTACGCCAACAAATGGGGTAACAGCGTAAAGCGGGACAAAATTTCTCGAGCCAATACTAGAATATCTTTACTGTAAGCTGTCCCGCATCGCTAGCAAACCAAAACTTATTGTTAAAACAAAGGTGACAATTTATGAACAATGAACAACCAGAGGACAAGTATGATGAATTACCTCAAGATTTACCTGATCTTGATTGGGAGGATAAAACAGATGATGAAACAGCAGAAAGCGAGTTATTAACCATAAAACTCTTCAAAGAAGCCATTCTTAAAACAGAAGGCAATGAAGGGGATCTGATCCTTGAGTCCTTTGGAGAAAATGTTTTACCTAAGCTGATGCAACTCCTAGCAGGAACAACAGCTAAAGGGGGTATGTTTTTTGAAATTTTGGAAATAGAAGCAAAGGCAGGTTTAAGAAAGCCAGTGCGTAGAGATAATGCTGGTGATCAGTCGAATATAGCACATCTTCTCAATGGATTATTCCCTACTTATCGGATTGTCAAAATATTACTGAATTTATCTGTCACTAACCAAGTAAAACGATTTTGTGATTCAACAGCAAGACGATTATTTATTACTAGTTATCTCTTACATGATTTTGAAAAGTTACCCGATTATTTACAGTGGATTTTGAAAGTTAACCCAGACTTTAAAGATTCAGGTAAAAAATGGGCAGATAAATCTGATGCACCTAATTTTGCCAAGGAATATATAGGTGAAAAAATACGGGATTTTGGCTTAGATCATTTCTTGGGAGAAGATTGGCAGAAGTATCTCAATGATATTATCTGGATTAGTCATAATGCAGGAGATAGACAAGATAGTGATTTAGGATTAGAAAGTCGTGGACTCACAGAATATCAACTCGATGGAAGGACTAGGGGTATTCTTTCAAATCTTGTCAAACTCTCAGATCGGTTTGCTTCCGTCATTAAACATCCTAGGGATATTGAAAAGCTATCAGAACTGATTGGGAATATCAGTAATAATCAGTTGATTTTTAGTTATCACTCCCTATCTGATAATCGAGGTGCCTTAACAAATATTGTCAATAATGCGTTAATAGAAATTCATCCCCAAGAGTTTTATACTCCCTTACTCTATTTACCTGATGGGGTTGTTTATATAGCCAAAATAGACGCACCCAAGATTGAGACAAAACAAATCCCTAATCAAGTAATTCAGAAGATTAAGGGTTTATGTTATGAAACACTGAAAAAAAGAACAATAGGATTTAGTAGAAGTGGTAAAGGCTTTAAGTTTGCTGATTACTATTGGTTATTTTTTGATGTTGTTGAACTGATGGAAGTCAGTATTGATGCTGCTTGTAAAATTATTACTAGTGGTAAAGTATCATCAGCTAAAAAACGGAGTGATAGTTTAGTTAGTTTTCAAAATGATGGAGAATTACCTGCTAATCTTTCTCTAAGTTTTCCTGAAGACTATCGCATTGATAGATTAGCTGAATTTGGCGATATTCTCTGTCGAGGTATTTGGCGAGAATGGTGTGATCGATTTAGCCAAGCACAAAAAGAAGTAGCTAAAAAAGACAGAGAAACACCCCCTGAATTAAACCTAACTGAAAAGATAGCCGAACATTTAGGTCTAGGTGATGAATTATCTAATATTGTGGCAATTCAAGGACTTAAAAAAACAGGAGGAGTTCCCTTAGATTGGTATTATATGGCAGCTAAGTATTTAGAAAAAAATAAAGGCTTAGATGATGCCCAATTACAGGAGAAAATGACCGAAATAGTAAGTTATGCAGCTACTCTCATTAAACCTTTGATTGATAATTTAGAATTGAGTGACGGTTGGCAAGATTTACGCACCTATATTAGTCGTACTGTTACTTTATCTATGGGCGCTGTAACTTCCCCAGAAACTGCTCCTTTTCTAACTGAACTAAAAAGATATCAAGCAGCAAAAATTACAGGTAGAGGAGGACGAGAGAATGTTTGTGCAATGTCTAGTTCTTCCTATACTGTCACTGAACAAATGGAGTCAGCTACTTTATTTGCCCCACAAGTTTACAGTAATAGACAGATTTTATTTAACGCACAAGCTGCTAAACGTCAAATTTGTTCAATTTGGTTAATTGAAATCATGTTGAGACAAATTTTGATGAATAATACTAATGCAACAGGAGGTGATTTTGAAAGTCGTAAATATAGATATCTCTATCTTTATCCTGCTTATTTCTTTACTCCTGAAACTAATAAGTATTTACATTCAGCATATGCAGGAATACATCGTAGTCGATTTGATGCCGATATGCGTAAACACCTAATTCAGGAGAATACTACTCATTTTGGCATGGAAAACTATCAATCTATTGATTCATTACTCATTGAAGAACACTTAAATAGTGAAGATAATCGGGTCTTTAAATTGTCTTATCCATCAGATCAACCTATTACCTTTTTCTTTATCGCTTTACCGCCAGGAAAAGATGCAACAGACACAGAATCATGGGTTATGCCTTCTTGGTTAGCCTTGGCTTTACCCCTGATTTTAGATGTTAAAACCGTTGTCTCTGAGTCTCCTGTCCCTCCTTTTATCAGTGGTGCAGACTTTGAGAAAACCGTCATTTTAGATGGAGAACATCAGGCGATTCGTTCTTTAATTAAAAAGGATGAATACCGCTTAGATCAGATTTTACCCCGTGCCTCGGATAACCGTCAATTTTCGCCTCTTAATGCTTTAAGTGCGGCCTATTCTCTTCATCTTGAAGTGAATAGAAAAAAAGATGGCAATCCTGACTGGGGGAAATTATCAGACTTAGCAAGGGATTTAGAAACTAGTCCTCTTTATGTTTTCCATTACCTCAATAAATGGTTAAGAAAACAGGACAAAATAGAGTCTGTTCCCCTTGCTAAAATGCGTCTCTATCGTGACTTTTATGACTATTTTGAACCAGAAGGAAAAACTATGAACCAAATTCGTCAACTCACTGAACTTTACCGCCAATTTTATCGGGCAAAAAGTCAATATGCTAAAGCTAATGCCATTCTTAAGCCTATTGATGAGTCAGCAGATGTAATTCTCAAAGCTGATAAAGCTTTAGGTCCTGATGCTGAATCTTTAATAGATTTAGTAACAGGACGTTTGGCAAAGTTAATGAACAATGTCAGACGTAGAACAGCAGAAGGGAAACCAAGACTTATCTATATTGATGGTAAGTGGAAACCTGCCTTAAGTTCTGAGGAAGAACGTCAAGCTATTTATCAATTCTCTAAATACTTTGTGGAGGTGATTTTTTACGAAACATTCAAAGGAGATCGTGCGCGTTTAGCAGGAACACAACTTAATTTAATTCGAGATACTGCTGAATTTATTTATCGTTTAGCTGATGACGAAGAACGCAAAAATGTTCCAGAAAAAGAACCTGAGAATATTCCAGAATTTGAAAATGAGTAATTATTTATGTCTGTCTCATCTTTTTTTCTTGTCCAAACTATTACTTGATCGGAGAAACAATCATGTCATTCTTAAAAACTCTCAATTCTAAATTGTTCCATTCAGAAATCCCTGTCAAACCAATGGGTAAATATGTCCATTTTATTACTGTCCGTGTGACTGAATCTTACCCCCTATTTCAAACTGATGGAGAACTTAATAAGGCAAGAGTACGCGCAGGTATTAAACAGCAAAATCCTATCACTCGTTTAGCCATGTTTAAACGGAAACAATCCACCCCTGAACGTTTAACAGGTCGTGAGTTATTACGTACTTATAATATTGGAGACGCACAAAAATGTGATTATAATGTTGACTTTAGCAAGACAACTCCCGATTGCATTTTATATGGCTTTGCTATTGGTGATGCAGGTTCAGAAAAATCTAAGGTAGTGGTTGATACGGCATATTCTATTACTCCTTTTGATGACTCTCATTTAAACTTTACTCTCAACGCTCCTTTTGAACATGGAACAATGAGTCGAAATGGGGAAGTTACCAGTCGAATTAATAGTCAAGACCACATTTTACCCCAGGTCTTTTTCCCTAGTATTGTTACCTTAAAAGATCCCACTGAAGCAGGATTTCTCTATGTTTTCAATAATCTTCTACGTACTCGTCATTATGGCGCACAAACTACTCGTACAGGTCGAGTCCGTAATCAATTAATTGGGCTTATCTTTGCTGATGGTGAAATTGTAAGTAATTTACGCTGGACACAAAAGATATACGATTTGATGTTTGAGAAGGAAAAAATTAACTTACCTGATCCTCTCAATGAAGATGATGTTTTTGAGGCTGCCAAACAAGCTATTAATGAGTTAATGAGTGAGGAATTTATGAATCATACTGACTTTATTGGCGAGTCATTTGATGCCATTTTAGAAGAAGTGCAGGGTATTACTAGCAATGAAACCCGCTTAGTTGAACTCTTAACCAAAGCCAATGTAGAATCAACTTCCTACGCTCAAAAACACATTCTCAAGGCTACTGATAAGGGGAAAAAGGGGAAGGCTACAGCTGCAACGGAGTAATAAGTTATGACGCTAATATATCGCTGTGAAATTGAATTGCACGATAGTCTCTATTATGCTACTCGTGAGATTGGCAGACTATATGAAACTGAGGCAATTATACATAACTATTCCCTTTGTTACGCTCTAGGGTTAGTTAATAGTGATACCTATCGCTATTTTTGCTCAGAACAAATTCCCCAATATGAGGAACATTTAAACCCTCTCAATGAACAGGGAATATATGTTACTCCTGCGCGGTCTCTCACTCATTCTTCTGTTTTAAATACATGGAAATATGCTAATAATAATTACCATGTAGAAATGGAGAAGACACAAAAGAATATTCCCAGTTTTGGCAGAACTAAGGAAATTGCCCCTGAAAGCATTTTTGAATGTTTTATTCTTTCTAAAAACCCGATCAATCTTCCTAAATGGATTCGTTTGGGTAAATGGATGAGTAAAGCAGAAGTAAGAAAGGCAGAGACAATAGATAACCCTCAGATTATCAATGAAACCTTTACCTGTTCTTATCCCCTTAACCCTTTAGATGTCATGTTTACTAATCAAGTGATTAGTTATGACGTAATCAATATGCCTCCTGTTAGTCTCATTCGCAATGTGACAATCAAAGGGGAACGTTTTAAGGGATTAAATCTGCCAGTTAGCATGAGATATCGTTTTTCATAAAGGGTTTTAGATCCCCCCTAACCCCCCTTAATAAGGGGGAACCAGAGGAGATCTAAACCCCAAAACCTTTTTTCTTTTTGCTTATTTTTGTTGAAGGTGATTTTTTAACGTTTTTTCCATCCTGTAAAGCTAATCGAAGAGTTCTTCTTTTTTGATAATCTCTAATCTCATCTACTAAAGGATGATCATCTGCAACTTTTAAATGAGTTAAAGAAGCACCAAAGACCGTTTTAGCTTCTGGTTCTGAGTTTAAAAGACAGGTAATACCTCCCTCATCTCCTGCATATAAAATATCTTTTATCAGAAATTGATGATTAGGGTGATATTTCTCCCCTTTTTCTTCCATTGTCTTTAATAGTCTTGATGTTGCATAGACAGGAACATACAAATATTCTTGTAACCGTCCAAGGGAGTTACGAAACTTTAGGATTGTAGGGGTCTTGATGAGATAAATTAGAGAGTATGAGTGAAGAAATAGACTTAGGTGGAATAAAAGTTTTAGCAGTAGACTGGGAA
>Ga0114963_10000268_pt1 | contig 34141 bp, 42 predicted proteins | sample C_131016_EF_Meta_FD_87019 | JGI IMG/M metagenome (GOLD analysis project Ga0114963, IMG submission 87019) | Freshwater microbial communities from Lake Croche, Canada to study carbon cycling - C_131016_EF_MetaG | ecosystem: Environmental > Aquatic > Freshwater > Lake | place: Lake Croche, Canada... | reverse complement strand
CCCGGAGGCAGCGTTGAGGCCCACTCGGCAGCTTGCTTGGGCGAAATCTCCAGTGCGTCAGTCAAGAGTTCGACAGCCTCGCCGCCTTGTGCGCCGCGCGATTGAAGAGCAGAGAGGCTCTTTGCGATGGAGGCAAAATCTTTGGGTTTATCAGATGAATCGTGATCCGAATCGATAGCGTTATTTTTTTGGCCAGATGGCTTCGGAGCGGATTTATCTGGCTTGGGAACATCGCACGCAGTCACAAATAATGAGGCCGCCAGACAGCTCCCAATAGCCCAAGATTTCAGATATGTGCCGGGTGTTTTCAAAAATCTCATAAAGTTATTCCGAGCTAACTCATCATAACAGCAAAACGACAACGAAGCAAAAAGAGCTCCATGATTCCTGTGTTCAAAAGCCCCATTGCATTTTACTGGTCTCATCTTTGCTGGCAGATATTCAGACCACGCGGTGGATATTCGATTTTATAAAAATCGTATAGCTACCGCGCTAATGATGTGGGAATTTTCTACCATGCCTTATGATCCGAGACCGGCGAATGCGGGCCGACTAAAGATGTTCCACTTGATCGCGGACAAGATCGAGCGGAACCCCGAATGCTTGCAAACGGGCTTGGATAATATCGCGCGCTGGATCACAAACGACTCGCCCCAGCAAGACAAGTTGCGCGAGTGGGAGAGGATGATCTTCGCGGCCCAAGAGACTGCGGACGGGATGGAGGCCCTCCTGAAGGCGCTGCGCGAGGACACCGAGCGGGCGGAATTTTTCAGGAACTTCGCACCTTTTGCGGGGGTGCTTACAAACATGGAGCGGAGGCCGCTCATTTTGGAATGCTCGTTCAGTCACTAGAACATTTGGCGCGGTCGGCGCTGGCTTTGGCTCAAAGCCAGAAGATCTTTATTCTGGGCTCCTCGTCGATCCTTGCGAGTTTTCCCGAACTGGGCGAGGAGGGCTTGCTTGACAATACCTTTGATGCCGACTTTCTGCTGGATCCAGTTACCAAAGGCATCTCCGATTTTTTGAAGGAGGCAATCGGCGAGGGAAGCTTGTTTGAAAAAGAGAGGGGTTATCACGCAGACATCCTGCATCCATCGATCGTTGAAACTCTGCCGCCTGGCTGGGAAGGGCGCTTGGTGGCGGTGGCAGGGTTTGACAATGTCTTCGCGCTGGAGCCTCTAGATTTGGCGGTGGTGAAGATCGTGGTGGGGCGTGAGAAGGATCTGGCGTTGGTTCGAGGGTTGTTGGAGCTTGGGAAAATATCTGCGGAGGATTTGAGAAAACGCTGGAGTTCCATGCCGCTGGGTGAACTGGAAATGTTCCACAGTGGGCGGAATTTGGCATTGATCGTGGAGGGGAGTGGGAGCCGATGAAACTGCTCTTTCTTTCCAGCTATGCGCATCTTGTTTTGGAGCGCAGCACATCCCGCGTCTCGGGCGGGGCGGAGTTGCAGGTGGCTTTGCTTGCGCGTGAACTGGCGAGGCGGGGAATCGAGGTCGTGATCGTCGGCGGGGATACCGGTCAGCAGGATGGAGTGGTCCTCGAAGGCGTGAAAATCCGCTCCGGCGGGCAATTCCATAGTGGCAATCCCATCGCCATGTTGGCTTCGATACCCAAGGTGTTTTCTGTGATCCGAGAGGAGCGACCGGACTGGGTTTTTCTTTTGGGTTGGACGGCTTGGATGGCCCTAGTCGTCGCCATGCGGGAGGTTCTCAGACATCGCGCAGGGTTTATCTGCGGCTTGGATAGTGAACTCACTGGTGACTTCCGGCGGGAGAATCCGGTTCGCGGTGGGTTGTTCGAGTGGGGGGTGGCGCAGTGCGATCTCCGCTACGCCATGACCGAGCATCAGCGCGCGCTTTTTGCAAAGAGGGGCTGGAGCTGTGGGATGTATCGAAATCTCATCCTGCCGCGTGCCTTTGAGCTTGCGGGTGCGAAGACTGTGGATTTCCTCTGGGTCTCGCGCTGTCAGCCAGTGAAGAGGCCGCACATTTTTCTCGATCTGGTGGAGTCATTGCCAAGCAACTCTTTTGAAATGGTGTGTCCGCGTGAGGATGTGAGCCTCTGGGACAGCGTGGCCAAGCGGGCGGCAACTCTGCCTAATTTGCGTTTCATCGAACAAGTCCCCTATCACGAAATCCAGAGCCACTACGACGCAGCGAAGGTTTTTGTGAACACCTCGGAGTGGGAGGGGTGGCCGAACAGCTTCATCCAGGCGGGGCTGGGGCGAACGGCTTTGCTTTCGCTGGCGGTGAATCCGGATGGGATTTTCGAGCGATTCGGGCTGGGGTGCTATGCCGCAGGGGATTTTGAGAAGCTCAAGGCCGATGCGCGGAGAATGATGGCCGATGCGGCTGTGCTTGAAGGTATGCAGTCTGGTTGCGCGCGCTTCGTCGCGGAGATGCATGACAATGCCAAGGAGACGGAAGCGTTTCTTAAAGGGATCCGGTAGCTATTCGGAGGATTGCTTTTTTAATTTCAGCGTTTGGTTCAGGAGTGGAAGATGGGCGACGTCCTTTAGACGGCGAATGTATTTCTTGCTGGCAATAATTCTTTTCAGCGATAGGGCGCGGATTTCTCGTCCAAGCCACTCCAACACTTCGGCGCTTTCATACTCGTCGGTGAAGGTTTTCAGGCCATTGATCCTAAATTCGGCAGTTGAAAAAACGAGGCTGGCGGCCATCACCCCGTTGCCGGAGTTGGCAGGACGGTGTTTTCAAGTTTTGGTTGGATAAATCTTTCGAAAATCCGGAGCAAAATGAGCTCCCAGCGTTGAGGGTTGGTCAACTGCTCAGCAGCAGAGATCAACCCCTGTAAAAACGCGCTGGCTTCAGCGAGTTTCTCTTTGATTCGACTGTTTTGGCGTGGCTCAGGCTGATATTGATTCTCGTTTGTCCGGCGTGTCGCGTTTTCCGGGCTACTCCTGCGAGAAATTCCGAGCAGGTGGCGACTGCTTTGCGATGTCTTTCCTGGTCCACAAGTTTTGCATAGAGACTCCGCCAATTGTAATCATCTCACTCGGTGAATTGCACCTTGGGCTCACACCCGAAAAACTTTCACGGCGCCACGAATCAAAGCCCTGGGACACATGAATCGCCAAAGTATAATCGTAGCCTTATAGAAACATGGGTCGCTGCACCCTGCAAATTGTTAAATTGATGCAGGATGCTGGTCTTACGGCCCCTCATCTTCAAGCCTCCAGATCAGAACAAGCCCGGCGATTCTTCGTTTTTCTTGGGAGCGTGTAGTTCCAATATTTTTCCAATCGGGTCTGCTGCCGTCGTTATTTCCTCCGAGGGCCTCCTGATCGAGCGTAGCGCCTTCCAGAATTTATTATTCTCGGTTTCGGGTTCCGGCGGCTTTTTTTGATCCTCCACATACTCATGCCATCTGCGCAACTCGTTGTGAAGCGAAAAATACCTCCTCTGCCACTGCTCCTCCTTCTTCTGCGCCTCTTCGATCCATTGCACAAGATCCAGTCTATCCGCCGTGGTTAAGCGCGCCTCCGCTTTGCATTCTTCCGTTTCGACTCCTGCAAGAATCGTATGCCAAACAACCAAATACACATCCATCCAAGCATCGCGTTTTGCATCCGAGCATGCCCGGCAATACGCCTCGTCTTTGATAACGCCCGATAAAACTCGACTTCCCGAGAGCACCGAACCTATGCGGTAGTGATTCATACAGCTGTCAAACTCCTTCGTCTGAAAATCCAAAATATCCGCACCGCATGTCTTACAAGCGATCGGATTCTGCAAATATATCGTATCAAACATTCCCATTCGTAGAACCACGCATCAACTCCGCACTAATGCAAGTGACAAAATCGATACATTATAACTCTTGGGCGAAGGCATATGGTGGAGCCGCGCGGTTAGTTGCTTCCCGGTTAGTGTCCACTGGCATGCAAACTGCCACATATCCCATTCGTCTTTTTGCCTTGCCTTTTACTAAATTCCTGATAGATTTTCTCTCATATGAAAACCGCAACGGTTGCTGATCTACGTAACAACTTTTCTGATATTTCGCGCATCATTCACAACGGCGAAAAAATCACTATCACCAAGCGAGGCATGCCTTTTGCGATCCTCTCGCCTTTGCAAAAACGAAAATCATCCAGTATGGAATGGCCTGATCGCGCGGAATGGCGAAAGCGTGTGTATCCCGAGGGGCCTAAAACAACCGATGCCGCACTCGACTACGACCGGGGCGATACTTAAAAATGAACTACGCCGACACCGGGATACTGCTCAAAAGTTATGTGGAGGAGGAAAACTCCAGCTTGGCGGATAGCATTCTTCGCTCCTTGGGGGCACCCTTTTTTTATTCCCATCTGCATGAGATTGAAATACCGAATGCCATCCGCTTGAAAGTCTTCCGTGGAGAAATTAGCCAAGCTCAAAGCGAGACGGCACTCGGCGCATTTCGATCGGATATCGATAGCGGGCGCCTCGCCAGGTTTTCCTACGACTTGGCTGGCATTTTTTCGGCTGCGGAGCGATTATCCCACAAACATTCGGCAAGAATTGGGGCTCGAAGCATGGATCTTTTGCACATCGCCGCCGCCCTCGAGGCAGGTTGCACGCATTTCGCCTCCTTTGACAAACGCCAAAGAGAATGCGCTGCCCTCGAACGGTTTGCCATCCATCCAGCATAATGAGCTTTGCTTCCCGTTCAGTCCTTACTTTTCATTGGCAAAAGATTTGGAAATTGGCATATTGATTACCAATGAAAGCCACTGTTTCTATTGATGATGTCGGGCGCATGGTCTTGCCGAAAGCGATTCGGGAAGCCATGGGCGTTTTTGGGCGAGGTTCGGTCATTTTAGAAGTCCTTGCCGGTAAGGCACAGATTTCCGTGGCCGAACCGCCCCGTTCAGAAACCCAAAGAAAAAATGGTCGTTTGGTTTTTTCAGGCCCCTTGCCGGTTGAGTGGAACAGTGGAAATGCTGTTAACGCCATGCGCCGCCAGCGGCTCGAATCATGAAAGTCTTCCTGGACGCATCCGTTATCGTGGAGGCAGCTCTCTTAAATAGCGATAAATTCGAAGTCGCCGATGCCCTTGTCCAGTCCGGTGCTTGCACTTCCACTCATGCTCTTGCCGAGGCCTATGCTACCTTGTCCGGCGACAAACGCCTCAAGATCAATCCGCATGATGCTGCTGAGATGGTTTTGAATTGTGCATCGAACCTTCAAACCGGTTCCCTCAGCGAATCGGAATCGATGGCTCTCATTAAAAATGCCCCTTCGCGAGGCATCACCGGCGGGTCATTTTACGATGCCATTCATGCTGAAACCGCGCGAAAAATGGGATGTTCAAAAATACACACACTTAATGAAAACCACTTTCGCCATGTCGCGCCAGACCTCGAAATCGCCCCATTATAACCTTTTTCTTTCAGGTTTGCCTCGTTCCCTTACGCTTATCTCACCCTTCGGGTTGCTCGTGTAGCCTACCGCGCAACCTCCCGTTTGCTTGGTTCCCAGACAGCTCCGATGGTATGTGTTTTAGTCTGCGGTTTCGAATTTCCACTCTTGCACTGAATAAACTAACTTGACTAAGTTTTGCTTTTCTTTAAAGTTCCAGCATGACCATCACCGTTCACGAAGCGAAAACCCACCTCTCCAGGTATCTTGCTGAGGTCGAAAATGGTTTGGAAATCCTCATCGCACGCGGCAAGAAGCCCGTGGCGCGGCTCGTGCCTCTGAAGGAAAAGCCAGTCGCCCAGCGGCCCAATGTTGGTGAAATGATAGATAAACCATTCCACATCCCTGATTCTGCATTCGCCCCACTGAGTGCTAAAGAGCTTGCTGAATGGGGGCTATGAATTGCCTGCTCGACACATGCGTTTTTCTTTGGCTGGCTCTCGAGCCGACGAGACTCTCCAAGCGTGCCGTCGAAGTGATTAACAATGCTCCACGACGATTTTTCAGCTCGGCCGGGCTCATGGAAATCGCTATCAAGCACTCGGCAGGTAAGTTGCCACTTCCAGAGAATCCCCGTGCATGGGCCGCTGCTCGGTTGGCATTTTTTCAAGTGGATCTTTTGCCGATGGATGCTGAAGTTATTTTTCTGAGCGGCGAACTGCCGCGCGTGCATTCAGACCCGTTCGATAGATTGATTGCTGCGGAATCCATCCACCATCGAGTGCCAGTGATCACTCCCGACGAGCCATTTTCCGCACTCGGGGCTCATCGTCTTTGGTGATGAAGCGTCATTCTCTTACGAAATAACCGCATGAAAATTGCCCCAGCACTCCCTCTTTCCGGCATCGATGTGGCCATACTCGTCGGTGGTCTCGGCACGCGGTTGCGCGGGGTGGTGGATGATGTGCCAAAACCGCTCGCGCCAGTTCTTGGCAGGCCGTTTCTTTTCTATCTGCTCGATAGGCTCGCACTTCGCGGCGCGCGCTCTGTAACGCTCTGCAGTGGTTACATGGCCGATTTTGTTCAGGAAAAAACCGGCTCCAAGTGGATGGGAATGCCAATCCACCATTCGATGGAAAAAGAGCCGATGGGCACTGCCGGTGCGCTGGCGCTCGCCAAGGTTTTTTTGCAAAGCGAGCGCGTTCTTGTCATGAATGGCGACACTTGGTTTGAGCCAGATTTCAAGGCCTTCGCCGAAGCTGCAGAGGGTTCAGAATTCTGTATGGCCGCCGCACAGGTGCCCGATGCCTCGCGCTACGGGACACTGGAATGGGCCCCGGATGGCCGCCTCATTTCCTTCAAAGAAAAATCCGATACTCCGGCTCCAGGCAGCATCAACGCAGGCGTTTATCTTTTTTCGCAAAATCTCTTGGCGTTTCTTCGTGTTCAGCCTCTTTCGCTCGAGAGGGCGGTTTTGCCGGCGCTCACGGTCGAGCGCCGCGTGAAGGTTTTTCCAACAGATGCGCCCTTTCTCGACATAGGCATTCCCTCCGACTACGCCGCAGCCGCCGGCTTTTTCGAGCGGCTGGGGATTGTGCCGAACCCGATGTGTCCTGACCTTCCGATTCCTTGACTCCCCACGGTGTCGAACGTAGTGTTAGACATCCATGAAAACCGTTACCGCCCGAAAATTCTACCATTCTTCAAAGCTTGTTGACGACCTGCCCACCGGAGCTCAACTCGTCGTTACCGCCAATGGCAAGCCCAAGTTCATCGTCTCCCATGTCGGCAGTCGTCCCAAAATGACGCGTGAACTGGCCAAGTCGCTGGCGATTGATGCTGGAACCCCTCAGGATTTCGACTCCGTGGACTTCCTGCGCTCTTTGAAAAAATGACCATCTACGCCGACACTTCTTGGTGGGTGGCTTACAAAAAATCCAGTGACCGGCGCCAGTCGCAGTTTCGCTTTGCTTTCTCCTTGCTCTTCACAAACTTTTCTGCTTGCTCCGTGCCCTCATTCGTGTATACATAAACTTATGAAAACCATTACGCTTGATGACATCGCCTATTGTAGGCTAAAGTCATGGAAGCAAAGTTCTAGTGAATCGTTTTCATCAGTTGTAAAGCGTGTGTTACCCGAACCACCAACTCTTGGTGCGTTCTTGAATTTCGTTGAGACACATCAGACCCGCTCTCTGCCATCCAATGCAGTGTTCGAGGAGGTTGTTGAAAATCGTTCCAGCGCGAAGCAAGATCCATGGGCGAAATCCTATGCTGTTGCGAATTCCTCCAAGTCCCTTGTATAGAACTTTAAAGACTCCATCATGAGTGCCGATGTAAAAGATGTTAAACTCTCGGATTTAACCCAAGCTTGGGGGATTCGCAGACTTGCTGTTTTTGGTTCGTGCGCCAAGGGAACAGCCCGGCAAGACAGTGATATCGATTTACTTGTGGAATTCCGGAACAACCAAAAACCCTCTTTGATCGGCCACCTCACTTTGGCGAAACTCTTATCCGAAAGATTTCAACGAAATGCCGATCTCAGCACATTTGAATCCATCCAGAATGCAAAAAATATTCGCAGGAAAGAGGCAATTTTAGGCGAGGCCGTGGATTTAATTTGCGATGCGTGATTTGGATTACCTAAACGACATCAAAATTGCAGGCCTGGCTGCAACGGAATTTCTTGGGGGCGCTTCGTTGGCTGCCTTTTTAAACGACCCCAAAACTCAAGCCGCTTGTATGCGGCAGTTGGAAATCATCGGCGAAGCAGTGAAGCGCCTAAGCGACCAAACAAAAAATGCTTATCCCAATGTGCCATGGCGTGAATGGGCAGGAATGCGGGATATTTTGATCCATGCTTACGATAGAGTCGATCCTGAAGAGGTTTGGAATACTCTCATAAACGACCTTCCAAATTTGCTTGATGCGCTTCAAATTGAAAAATGACCTCCATCGGATGGTTTTTTTCTTGAGCCCACGGGTAGCCCGAATGAGCTTTTCAAGAAACAACCCCAGCGCTGTCCATTCCCGCGACCTGCCCATCCGTGCCATGGATCTCTTCCACATCGCCATCGCTTGCGAGACCGGAGCGGACGAATTCCTCACCTTCGACGAAGATCAAGCCAACCTGGCCGGGGCCGCAGGCCTCCCCGTCTGGATAATAGGCAAGGAATAGAAATGCTAAACCCGCCTGAAACCAAGCCCGCTCGACCGCTCACGCTGCTTTCTGTCGTCATCCCTGCGCGAGATGAGGAGGGCTGCATTGCTTCCACCATCGAGCATCTCCACCTCGAACTTTCGCTGCATGGAGTTCCACACGAAATTGTCGTGGTGGACGACGGTTCCACAGACTCCACATGGCAAATCCTCCAACGCGAAGCCGCGAAAATCCCCACCCTCCGCCCGATCCAAAATCCCGGTCCGCACGGCTTCGGGCGTGCGATCACGAAGGGGCTCGACTCCATGGCGGGCGATGCCGTGGTCATCATGATGGCGGACGAATCCGACGACTGCCGCGATGTCGTGCGCTACTGGCATGCACTCAACGAAGGCTACGATTGCGTCTTCGGCAGCCGCTTCCTCAAACACGGCGGAGTCATCGACTACCCGCCCCTCAAGCTCGCGCTGAACCGCGCCGCCAACGAGCTCAGCGCCGTTCACTCCCGCGACCTCAACGACACCACCAACGCCTTCAAAGCCTACCGCCGCACCGGCATCGACGGCATCCGCCCCATCCTCTCGCCGCATTTCAACATCACGGTCGAACTCCCGCTGAAAGCCATCGATCGGGGCTTCAAGCGGTCCAATCTACAACTCGCAGCCCTCAATCGTTGCGCGTCAACTTTTACGCTCGGCTAGAATGTCAGCAGGAGTAGCTTAAGCTTTCGAGTTTTTGCCGAGCGCATCAAGCTTGAAGCAATTTAAAAAATCAGCAACATTAAAGAGGTGCAATTCCTTGTAGCCAACTATGTCGAGCAACTCGCAAATGCTTTTTCTCAGGCAGAAGTTGGCATTTGCAATAGGCTTGCTGCGTCTCTAAATGCCGCGCGTGAGCGAAAGGCTAGCGTTTTTCTTTGTGGCAACGGGGGCAGTGCGGCAAATGCGAATCACTGGGCCAATGATCTCATTTACGGTGCAGGTAAGACCGGTCGTGGAGGAGTTCGTGCTCACTCACTGGCAGCTAATACCTCAGTGATCATGTGTCTGGCCAACGATACAGGTTACGAAAATGTCTTCTCCGGACAGCTTCGTGTTCTCGCATCACCGAGCGATATTCTCATTACCTTGTCGGGAAGCGGCAACTCGCCAAATATCCTCCACGCTTTGGAGGCTGCAAAGCGCCTCGGGTTGGAAACTTGGGCGATTGTTGGTTACGATGGAGGCAAGGCTTTGCAACTCGCCCAAAATGTGATCCATTTTCCCATCAATGATATGCAAATCGCTGAGGATCTCCAAATGGTCGTCTGTCACGAAGTCACCAAAATTCTGGCCACACCCGTCTAATGAATTCCCAAAAAATCCTTGCTTTCGATGAGGCGGCGGCAATTTTTGACCAGGAGCGTCTTGCTGGTCGGCGGGTTGTTCAATGTCACGGCACATTTGATCTAATCCATCCTGGACATATTGTTCATCTCGAGGAAGCCCGTGCGTTGGGTGATCTGCTCGTCGTGACCGTTACGGATGAGAATCATGTCAATAAAGGGCCTGGTCGCCCTTGCTTCAATGATGCTCTGCGCGCTCGCACGCTGGCTGCGCTTGAGTGCGTGGACTATGTTGTTTTAATTCCCCACACGGCTGCGGTGGAGGCGATTCGCCTCGTGAAGCCGCATATTTACTGCAAGGGCAGCGAGTATGAAGACGCGTCGAACGATGTGACGGGAAACATCCATGATGACCTGACCGAGGTGCGTGCGCACGGCGGGGAGGTTCGCTATATCGGGTCGGTTGTTTTCAGTTCCACCCGCCTGTTGAATCGCCACTTCGACCACATTCCAGAAAAAGTTCGCTCGTGCTGCCAAAAACTCGCCACCCGCACATCTGCTGCCGAAATCCGCACGATGGTCGATGGCTTTCAAAACCTTCGCGTGCTTGTCCTCGGCGATACAATTATTGACCAATACGCTTGCCTTAAAGTCCAAGGTCTCACCTCTAAGAATCGCATTATTTCGGGTCGCTTTCTTCACCAGGATACTTATCTCGGCGGCGCTTTGGCCGTTGTGCGGCATGTGAAGGAATTTTGCTCTAATGTGCGCTTCGTTAGTCTGCTTGGCACGGAGCCTTGGGTCGATGACTTGGTAGCAGGGGCACTGCGTCCTGAAGAAGACGCCACTCTGCGCGAGGAGTCTTTCACCACGGTTGTTAAGAAGCGTTATGTGGAACCGCTTCTGGCGGGCAATGAACTCTCAAAACTCTTCTCGATAAATTACCTCAACGATGAGGCGCCGCCACAGGCCGTTCAGGACAGGCTCTTCGATGCCGTTCGCCGTGAGATGAAGCAATGCGATGTCGTGCTGCTTGCCGATTTCGGCCATGGTCTCATGCAAAAAAAACTGCGCGAGCTCGTGCAGGAAGAAGCTCCATTCTTGGTTCTGAATTGCCAGACGAACAGCAATAACCACGGCTTTAACATCATCACGCGTCAATACCAGCGCGCCGATGCCTTCTCGCTCGATAATCAAGAAATCATGCTCTCATGCGGCTTGCGCGATTTTGATCCTCAAGCAGAGCTTGCGTTCATCGCTCAGAGATTTAGTTCCAAGTATGCTTGGTTAACGCGCGGTAGCATCATGACTCTAGGCCTAGCTGAAGGCTACGAGCCATCTGAAATCCCCCCGTTGGTCACCGATGTCACGGACACCGTTGGTGCAGGGGATGCCTTTTTCTCGGTGGCCGGTCTTGCCGCTGTGAGTAGATTGCCTTTGGATGTGGCGACTTTCATTGGCCAGCTCGCCGGTGCACAGGCCGTGAATATCGTGGGCAACGCGCGCCCGATCTCCAAGGCCGCCCTCCTCAAATCCGCCATGTCCCTTCTTAATTTTTAATACCCTATGCGTTGTATCGTCACTGGAGCTTCAGGTTTTATCGGCAGTCATCTTGTGGACGCCCTTCTCGCGGATGGGCACGATGTTCTGGGTATTGATGATCTCAGCACCGGGCGCTTGAAAAACCTCGATGCTGCGCACAGTCAGTCTGGATTTCGTTTTCTGGAAAAAAACATCTGCTCGGCATCGAAATCAGACTTGCCATTTGCCGAATGCGACTGGTTTTTCCACTTGGCTGGGCGAGCCGATCTCGTGCCATCCATCGTCAATCCCGAGGACTACTTTCGAGTCAATGTGGAAGGCACATTCCGCGCGCTACAGCTTGCCCGCGAGCTTGGAGTGAAGCGCTTCCTCTACGCCGCCAGCTCGACTTGCTACGGCATTCCCGATGTCTATCCCACGCCGGAGACAGCTCTCTGCAAGCCGGAGCACCCCTACGCGCTTACGAAGCTCATGGGTGAGGAAATGGTCATACATTGGCACAGGGTTTACCAGCTCTCGACGCTTTCGCTCCGCCTCTTTAATGTCTATGGCCCGCGCAGCCGCACCACAGGAGCCTACGGAGCCGTCTTCGGGGTTTTCCTGAAACAAAAAATCGCCGGTGTGCCTTTTACGGTCGTAGGCGATGGCACGCAAACGCGCGATTTCACCTTCGTCTCTGATGTGGCCTCGGCATTCCTTGCTGCAGCGAAAGCAAGCGCCCAAGGCGAAATTTTTAATGTTGGCTCCGGTCACAGCTATGCCGTGAATCGTCTCGTGGAGCTGCTTGGCGGAGACAAGGAATTCATTCCACGCCGTCCCGGCGAGCCAGACTGCACCTTTGCGGACACACAAAAAATCAGCTCTCGCATTGGCTGGACTCCTTCCATCCCGTTGGAAGAAGGCGTCGCTCGCATGATGGCCGTCATCGACGATTGGCGCGACGCCCCGCTTTGGAATCAATCCACCATCGCCGAAGCCACGGCAGACTGGTTCAAACACCTCGGACACACTTCATGAACAACCTCAAAACAATCCTCGTCACAGGCGGAGCAGGCTATGTCGGTTCCGTGCTCGTTCCTCTTTTGCTGGAGGCAGGCTACACCGTTCGCGTCCTCGATCTCCTCATCTACGGTCCGCAGGTCTTTGATGGCATTCCCGCCGTTCACCGTTCCCGCTTAGAGATTCTCCAAGGAGACATGCGAGATGAGGCCCTGCTTCGCAAGGCGCTGGCTGGATGCGATGCTGTGATTCACCTCGCCTGCATCTCGAACGATCCGAGCTTCGAACTCGACCCCGCCTTGGGCCGCTCGATCAATTTCGATGCCTTCATGCCGCTTGTGGACATCGCCAAGGACAGCGGTGTGCAGCGTTTCATCTACGCCTCCTCCTCCAGTGTCTATGGGGTCAAGGAAGAGCAGAATGTCACTGAGGATCTGCCCCGCGAACCTCTCACCGACTACTCCCGCTTCAAAGCCATGTGTGAGGACGAACTCGAAAAACGCCGTGCACCCGGCTTCACCACGCTCACCCTCCGCCCAGCCACGGTCTGCGGATGGTCGCCCCGCCTGCGCCTCGACCTATCGGTCAACATCCTCACCAACCACGCCGTCAACAAAGGCAAAATTACCGTCTTTGGCGGCAGTCAGCTTCGCCCTAATTTCCATGTCCGCGATTGTGCCGAACTTTATGTGAAATGCCTCGCCCTGCCCGCTGCTCAGATCGATGGTAAAGTGTTCAATGCAGGTTACCAAAACCTCTCCCTTGACGCCATCGCCGAGAAAGTCCGCGAAGTCGTCGGTAGCCAAGTCGAAATCGCCCACACTCCCACCGACGACAACCGCTCCTACCACATATCGTCCGATAAAATCCTTCGCGAGCTCGGCTACGCCCCCCGTTTCACCATCGAAGATGCCATCCGTGAACTCAAAGACGCCTTCCAAGCCGGAAAAGTCTCCGAGCCGCTCACCAATCCGCTCTATTTCAACATCAAACGCATGCAGGAAATAGAGTTTAAGTAAACTTATTCAAGTGCTCTACGAATGGCTAAGATGATTTCCTGTTCATTAGGATAATATTCCTTTTCAAGTGCCATGCTCATGGGGGTATGGCTATCTGGATACGTTACTCGTTGCGGGTTGCAGAGCAGTTGTGTTCCCATAGACTCGGTGACTGTGGTAATTATTTCTGTGGCAGCGCCAAAGGAATGCCATCCCGGATCAGCCACCACTAGGCGGCTAGTTTTAGTTGTAGATTTTACAATTGTTTCACGATCAAGTGGGTTTAGAGTGCGAGGATCAACCACCTCCACAGATATGCCTTCTTTATCGAGTATGGCAGCAGCACGCATTGCTGGTGGCACCATGACTCCGATTGCTACCACCGTTACATCAAATCCTTCTTTGCGAACAAGCGCCTGCCCAAATCGGACGCGATAAGGGTGCTCTGGCACATGTTCACGCATGGAAAAAAGACCGCGGCCCTCGATAATTATTGCAGGGTCTTCACTAAAAACACTCTCAAGCAGTAGACCTTTTGCATCAAAAGCTGTTGCAGGCATCGCAACTCGGAGTCCTGGCAGATGTGCAAACCAAGAGTGAAGACTTTTGGAATGTTGCGGACCCTGCCCCCAGCCTTTCCCCACGATGGCACGAATCGTAACTCTGGCAGATGATTTTTCGTTGGATTTGAATCTCCATAAGGCTAACCAATTTGTAATCGCATCCAGCGAGTAGAGCATAAAATCTAGTCTCTGGTGGCAAATAATTGGTCTTAATCCAGTTAAAGATGATCCCAGAGCCGCTGCGGTCATTAGATTTTCGGATACTGGATAATCTTGAACGCGTTCCAAGCCATATTTTCCAGCTAGACCTGTTGTTGTTCCAAAAATGCCCGCTGGAGTGTCTACTAATTGGCCAAGAACTACAACATCATTGCTGAGTGCCATAGCTTGATCAGTAGCCTCACGAATTGCTTCCGCATATGAGATTTCTCGTGCCATTTAAAATAAACTTAATACGGGGCTAGCTTGGCCTCACTTTGGGCGGGATTGAAAATGGCTGAATTTTCTTCTGCAAGAAAAGCGTCTGCACAAGGGCTGTTCCCGTTAAAGTTCAAAGCCCTCCAGTCGGAGACCTTGGGGAAAGAGCTTGATTTTGCAAAATCAAAGCAATTTGCAACCTCTTGTGCAATTGTCTCTTCAGCTTCGGCAATCAGCTTCTCATTCAGCAACCCGGTGGCAACTAATTTTTCTTGTAGAAGGCGAATGGGGCAGTTTCTTTTCCAGAATTCCATCTCCTCCTGCGTGCGGTAGTTGTTGATTCCGTCATCCTCTGGGCCTACATGGCTATTCAATCGGTAAGTATAAGCTTCCACCAGCGCTGGACCATCGTCGTTTCGAAGGCGAGAAATTTCATCCTTGAGAGTCTGCCAGACAAGTGGAGCATCATTTCCAAAAATTTTTTTTGACCTTACACCGAACGCTTCGACTCGCTCGCAAATGTTATCGGAATTTTGGCGCTTCAGTTGATCTGAGAAAGTCGCATAGCGATTGTTTTCTACGACAAATAGAAGTGGTAGCTTTTTTGCGCCTGCATGGTTCACTGCTTCCCAGAAAGCCCCTTCATCAGTGGCGCCTTCACCAAAACCTGTAACGCTGATTTGAGGTTTTTTTTGCAGTTGAAAGCCAAAAGCCGCACCTGTAGCGATGCTTACCGCACCAGAGAGAATCGCACCGCTATAGAAATTTGAAGAAGGGTGGGAAATGTCTTGAGATCCTGCCAACCCTCCACTCGCTCCGGTTTTGCGGCCATAAATTTCCGCAAAGAGTTCATTTAGCGGAGCGCCTTTTGCAAAATAATAGCCATGCGAGCGGTGATGGCTAAAAAGAAAATCTTCTGTTGACAATAGAAGTGAGAGTGCTGCCGGCACTGCCTCTTGACCGATGCAAAAGTGAATGGGACAACGCATTTCGTCGGCAGGGTGGTATTCATCACGGAGAGCCTCCTCCAACCTGCGCAAGCGTAGCATTTGATAGTGAAGACGAATTGCAATTTCACCTCCCGCAATCTCAGGGTTTACTAATCGGTAATCGCCGATTTGCCGAATAGTGCTGTGAGAAATTTCCATTGCGCAGTATCAGTCTTCAGTATTTTTATGTTTCTTACAAGTCATCTTCTATAGATTTTTTTTCGCAAACTTAAATTAAAAATTGCAATGATACGACTTGTGGCAGATGGTGGTCGGGTTATCTTTCATGAGCAAAGTATGTCCTGTTATATGTTACGAAGACCTCGTGGCATCCTATTCAAATAACCTTGAAACGCAAACTCGGGGCTTTAGCGCTGGCTTGCCTTGGCTTGAGACTTGGGTGCCTGATGATGATGTTCTTGCCAGTATCAATAACCTCATTGAGGCAGCACAGAATGGCGGAATAGATTCTGTTGCGTTAAGTGTTAAAATGGAAACGCTGAAATTGCTTTCCGAGAATAATCTCGCAGCTCATTTTTCGCATCTCGGGAAGATTTTTATCAGAAGTAGCGACGCAAAGGTTATCATGGAAATCTCAGATCTTCATAAAGCTATGCTTTTTTCAGACGTGCGGGATTACTACAAAATGCCGCTACGACAACGTCATGATAATCTCAGGTTTTCACTTAATGCTCCACATGATGCCATTGGTTTTGAAAATCAAAATGGTCTCTTGTGGTTTCAGCTTAGCCAACAAGAATCATTGGTTCGAGGTGCAGGATTTTTGCCCTCGCCGTCCTGTGCGCCATCTCTTGCTGCGGCGATGGATATTCTTTGCGAAATTATCATCGGCTTGCCTCTTCTTGAAGTGCGCGAGCATGCGATAGTCAAGCTTGAATACCGTCTGCGTGATCCTGAAAAAAATCTTCCAGTCCAAGGAATCATTCTTCCACAGAATGCAGATCCGCTCTTTTTAAATGTTGGAGCATTGCTTACTGGAAGCCTGCATAAATCGGAAGTCTTTAAAGTTCGAGAAGCCAATTTTTATGATCCAGGACCTAGCAAGGATTGGATTGCCCGCTCACCCAGTGATCGTGAAATCGAATGCCAGCACGCAGTGGATTCGGCATCAAACGAGCTCCTTGGGTATCAAAAAGGAATCCGCATTATTGATGCCCATAAACCTTATGCGGTTACGATTAAGTTCGAAGGAGATGCCGCTGTCGGCGTAAAAAGAAAGGCAGCATTGGAAATTGAAAAAATTCTCCGGAGGGCATGCGAACCTCGGCTCGAAGTCTTTTGTCTCGAAATGAAAGATACCAGTCAACTTAGAAGGTTATAAGAAAACCAAACCCCAAAACTAATTATGAGTATTGCAATTGACGACCATGTGGAGCGCTTGATTTTAGATGGAACTAAAATCGGTTGGCATACCGATCGGGTGCGAGACTGGATGGATGGAAAACGCATCGCTCCTGTTACCATCGACATGGCCTTGACTCGCAGTTGCAACTATGGTTGCCATTACTGCTATGCGATGCTCCAAGAAAACGATCGCAGCACTATCAATAAAGATATTATCACAGCATTTTTGGATGACTGTGCGGAAATCGGTGTAAAAGGCATCAGCCTTGTTTCGGACGGGGAAAGCACTATTTCTCCAGTCTTCATGCATACTTGCAAATATGGACATGAAAAAGGTCTCTCCATGGCATGTGGAACGAATGGCTTTGTTCTGACAAAAAGTAAGTCGGAGGAACTTCTTAAGCATCTTACTTACTTGAGAATCAACATCTCTGCCGGGGAAAAAAAGCGCTACGCCGAGATCATGGGTGTAAAAGAAGAATGGTTCGACCGCATAGTGCAGAATATTAAAGACATGGTGGCTGTTAAAAAGCGCGATAAGCTCACATGCACCATTGGTCTTCAAATGGTGCTTATGCCCGAATACGCAGACCAAATCCTTCCTCTTGCCCGCCTTGGGCGTGATCTTGGGGTGGATTACCTTGTTATCAAGCATTGCAGCGATAATGAAGATGGCGACCTTGGCGTGAATTATAGCGGCTACTCCAAACTTTATGATCTGCTGCGTAAAGCGGAATCTCTCTCGACAGAGGTCTATCAATGCACTGTGAAGTGGAGTAAAATCGAAGCCACAGGAACACGGAGTTACCAACGTTGTTATGGAGCGCCATTCCTTTTGCAAATTTCCGGGTCAGGCCTTGTTGCCCCATGCGGTATGCTTTTTAACGAAAAATATAAAAAGTTTCACATTGGCAATATCTGCGAAGAACGTTTCAAAGATATTTGGGCCAGCGATCGCTACTGGGAAGTCATGAACTATCTTGCCAGCCCAGAATTCAATGCTCAAAAGATGTGCGGTAGCCTCTGCCTTCAACACAAAGTTAATGAAGCTCTCGACAAAGTCGTTAAGGGAGAGGGCGAGTTGGCGCCTGCAGACGGATCAGTTCAACACGTCAACTTCATCTGAGCTAGCCTTTGCCCACATTGAACAGCGGCCTATCCATTATTATCCCGGCCTACAATGAGGAAAAGACCTTGGCCGCGTCCGTTGAATCGGCCTGCGCTGCTGCCATGCAATCCGAGACAGACTTCGAAATCCTAATCGTTAACGACTGCAGCACCGATCAAACTGCGCAGATCGCAGCAGAGATCGCCTCCCGCGACCAGCGCATTCGCGCTCTCTCAAACCAAGTTAACCTCGGAATGGGCGGCGCCTTCAAAACTGGACTTCGTGAGGCCCGTTTATCCCATATCATGGTATTCCCTGCCGACAACGAACACCCCATTGATGGAGTGCTTCCCATCCTGCAGGCACGCGGCAAAGCCGATATCATCATTCCGTATGTCACCAACCCGGAAATCCGCGCCCGACACCGCCGGGTGATTTCCTGGTGCTATGTCACTTTGGTGAACCTCCTCTTTGGACAGAAAATTCCCTACTACAACGGACTTGTCCTTCAGCGAACGGATCTCCTCCGCTCCATGAGCATTGAAACCAACAGCTTCTCTTTTCAAACGGAAGCCATTCTCAAACTACTCAAGAAAAAAGCCAGCTGGGTTGCCATCGGCGTTCCACTGCACCAACCCAGCCACTCAAAAACCAAGGCGTTTCGGATAAAAAATGTTCTTGGGGTAATGAGCACGCTTATGCGTTTATTTATTAAGCAGTTCAAATAATTAGTAAAAGTGTCCCAAAATTACAGTTATTTTTTTGCATTTTGCTGGGGGCTAGCCGTTTTATTTTCCTTCATTGGATTCGGAAGAGCTTTGTCTTCAATAGCCGGATGGAAAAACAAGGAAATACTTGGGTGCGGCATGCAGGCTGCGCTAGGTATATCTGTTGTAATTAGTATAGCTGGAGTTCTTTTACTTTTCTCTCTGGCACATCAGTCTATTTTAGTAGCTTTAGTAGTTATAGGAGTGATGCTTTGTATTTTATTTGTTTTTAGTGACTTTTCTCAAAAAAAATTCTCTACGGATTTAGCTTGTTTTAAAAACGATCTTCTTCTTTGGATTCTTGCAATTATAATTTACGCAACATCAGTTTCATGGACAGGCAGTATTGATCCAACCGATGATTTTCAAGGCTATTTAACTATGCCTGAAAAAATATCACAGACAGGAACCCTAAGCGAACCTTTTGGATTAAGAAGAGCATATACTTTGGGGGGCCATGTTTTTCTGAAAGCACTCGTCCAATGCGTGACTTCAGAGAGAACTGGGCATTTGTTGGACATGGGGATTTGCAAGTTAATTCTTTTTGGTCTTCTCCTTGGATTAACTCGGGAAATCAGATCGACAGCACCCGTTCTGAGGTTCTGTTTTATTCTTCTGGTTCTTATAATTCAGGTGCCAAGAATCAATACTAACAGTTCTCTCACAGGAGTTTGCCTTCTTGTTCCTGCTCTCGTTTTGATGGATAATTTCTTCAAGGTGCCGAATAAAAAATTGGCAATACAAATTGGTCTTCTCATAGCCGCTGCTATTACTATGAGATCCATTTACATTGGACCGCTGGGGGCGGCGTGTGCGATATATGTCGGTTGGAATTGCCTTCAAGCAAAAAACTGGAATAACTTAATTGGTCAATTCAGGCAGAATGTGATTCTCTGGCTTGTAGCCTTTGCGGCTCTGGCCTCGTGGTTTGCAATTTCCCAAATGGATTGTGGAACTCCTCTTCCGCTGTTTTTTGGGGGCAACATCAACCCTGAATTTGCAAATACTGGAAATAAAGAGGGTATCTTGATGGATGCCTCTACAGCGCTTGCATTTATCTTCCTGCCTGAAGTATTTGTCTTTCTGATAATTGCATTGCTGCCGCTCTTTTTTGATTCAAGTAGATTCGTTAAAGCATCATGTCTAGCAACATTGATATGCGTTTTTTACATCGCATTGAAAGGTGGTGCCTGCTTAACACGCGATCTCTACAGGTTCTGTTTCCCCATAATTTTGTCGCAAGTTATTCTGTCATTTATTGAGTTATCACGACTTTCCTTCAAGTCCGATGAGGAATCTAATCTAAAGCAAGGATTGAATCTTAAAAAGATATTAACAATATCTGTATCGCTATTGGCAATGATGAACTTCTCAACGGGATGTTCGTTTATTTCCGAAACAATAGCCTCACTTTACAAGCAGGTTTTCCGATCAGGGCCATTTTTGCCTTCTCAATATCAACAAGAATATATGCAGCTACAAGGCATTGTGCCTAAGGGAGAAAAAATTCTTGCTGCAGTTGATGCTCCTTATCTTCTAGATTACGCAAGAAATCAAATTGCAAACGCTGATGTTGTAGGCGGCATGAGTCCCAACAGAGAGATGCCATTTTTTAAAGGGCCAGAGGCTCTCAAAAAGTATTTGTTAGATCAAAATATAAAATATATTTTAGCAGTTGATTGGGATAAGGGGCTCGTATCCTACAACAGAAAGAATATAAAAGAAAATAAAAGAGAGTGGTTTGTTAATGAAGTTCAAACTCCCTATGCATTGAATTTTATGGATTCAGTAGATGAGCTTGAAAAAAAGAATAAAACTGTGGATTTAGGCGGAAACTGTAGGCTTATTCAATTGTCGGAATAACATTTCCATATTGATTATCTCGAATATTTTGAGATATGACTTCAATTTTTTGCGAATGAGCACTGATGGGGACCAACCAAACAGGTTAAATGCTTTCCTGTTCTCATAAGCAAAACCATAGTCCTCCTCACACCTTCATTCGCATCTGCGATCTCGACTTTTGGATCAGCCTCGGGATCTTCTGGATCTTCCGATTCCCAGAGACCCTGGAGCCAATGAAAAATACCGCATCTTGGTTGTTTCTTTCTTTAATCCCGAAACCGGCGATTGAAAAAAGTCGTTTTGCGCGGGGAGGAAGATGCACAGGCGTGGTGTGAACAAAACCGACCTCATTACATTTTATGGATGGCGTTGATTGGCTTAACAAAAACAAGAAGGCAGTAACGAGAGGCTCAAACTGCCAACTTATTCAGCTCACGCCGCTCTAAACGGGGAATTATTCCCTCCGATTATTGCGATGCCCAGCGCCGCCACAGCGGCGACTGCAATGATTTCCCCTAGAACCAGGTTCTCCAATATTTCCTCTTTTGTCATTTGCACAATTTCCATCTCCTCCAGATCTCCTGAATTGGGATGTGCCACTTGAACTGCGTTCCATGCCCGAAGCACATATGCGCGCCCGCATCCGTAATTGGCGTCCCCGACGTATGTTCCGAGATGCTCCCAACTTTCGGTAGCTAACCCGGTTTCTTCAAGAAGTTCTCGCTTTGCCGCATCAAGCGGATCCTCGCCGGCGTTGATCGTGCCGCCGGGAAGGGTCAGGCTGACTTTTCCGATGCCGTGCTTATATTGCCGTTCGAGGATGAAAAGCCCTCCGGGTGTTGTTGCAACGACGACGGCATAGTCCGGGATTTCAACTTGGTTGAAGTCGTCGATCACCTGCCCATCTGGCAGCGAAACCTTGTGAACACTGTGAGAAATCCAAGGAGGCGCCTCGTAGCACTTTCTGTTTTCGAGTATTTTCCAGTTCTGTAACTTTTTAGCGTTCAACTTGAACTCCAAATTTTAAATTAATAGATATTTCAGATATCACTGATGCAATAGGTTGAAGCCGTGTTTAATTGGTGATTTTCGCTCAACTGCGAGGTAAATGGCTTCATTTCTATAAATATTGGGCATCCCTATTTATCCGTGAAATCGGTGGTTCTATTCCGGCTTTTTTAGTTCATGTGGGAAAAGCCGTCGTTATTTACCGGTTCCAGCTTTTATGGTTTTCCCGATACCATTCGATCGTTTTCTCCAAGCCCTCACGGAGGGAGTATTGGGGTTGGAAGCCGAGTTTATTCACAGCAAGAGAGTTGTCGATCAGCCTGACAGGGATCATCTGTGGCTTGGTGGTGTCGAACTGCACATCCGCGTCATGAAATCTATCAAGATCGAGCAAGGTGCGGATCACATCCTTAACCGTGTGTCCCTCGCCGCCAGCGGCAATGTTGACGGCGAGATAAGGTGAAGGGTCGTTGAAGGCCAGCAGCAGGCCGTCGAGGAAGTCTTCGATGTAGAGAAGGTCGCGGATATCATTGCCGGTCCCCCATACTACAAAGGGCTTCTCCCGCTGGACAACCCGCCGGATGAGGGCCGCAGTGACATGGGATGTATCCGGGGAAAACTTATCGCGCGGCCCAAAGATGTTTGACGGCCGGACTACGGTGACCGGCATGGTGTCCTTCAGCTTTTGCGAGTAGAAAACAGCGAGCCATTCGGCCGTCCGCTTCATCCAGCCCACCCCGAAGTAGATATCGTAAGGGTCGGCGTCAAACATTTCCTCTTCGCGCACCGGCCTGTCGCCGGTTGGCGGGTAGGCAGCACTGCTGCTCAAGTAGAGGAACTTTTTGACTTTGACCATATAAGCTGCCTCCATGAGCTGCGAGGTCATCACGAGGTTCGGCGTGATATGCACGAGCGGTGTTTTTTTCATGACGGCCGCTCCCGATGTGGATGCGGCGCAGTGAAAAATGTAATCAACGCCTTCGACTGCCCGTTGGCAATCTTCCATGCGCGTGAGATCGCCCTTGAGATATTCGACGGCTGGATTGTGTGCGACCGCGCAATGAGAGTGGATTGTGGCGCGCACTCTGGCACCTGCTTCAACAAGCCTCAAAACTAGGTTACTGCCGATAAAGCCGGCGCCGCCGGTGACGAGGACGCGTGAGTCTTTAAGCATGGGAGTTCGCAAAATAGTTTTGCCGGTTAAGGTATTCTGTTTCGTTTTTGGTATACCACTCCCATGTTTTTTTTAGCCCAGCGACGAGGCTTGTTTGCGGGTCGTAGCCGATCATTTGCCGGGCGAGCGAGATGTCCATAACGCGCTTGGGAAACCCAGACGATTTGGTCGTGTCAAAAATGTAGTTAAAGGGGATGAAGCTCTGGAGCGCTTCGACCAGTTGGCGGACCGTGTATCCCTCGCCGCTGCCGAGATTCACGTAGCGTCCCTTAGTGCCGTGATGGAGCGCGAGGATGACGCCCTCGGCCACATCTTCGCTGTAGGCAAAATCACGGACTGCAGTGCCGTCACCCCAGATGACGACCGGGTTCTCCAGTTTACGTATACGGGATAACAGGGAGGGGATCACCATTGCGTTTTCTGGATCAAAATTATCGCCAGGACCATAGACGTTGCACGGTCGGACGATGGCAAAGTTTTGTAGCCCGTATTGGATTTGGTAAGCTCGGACTTGCATTTCGGCCATGCGCTTAGCCCAACCCGGAAACATGTCCATCGGCGGCTTTTCATCGGATTCCTCCGACTCCACAAAAACCTCAGCGCTCGGATACGCTCCGATCGAGCTGGTATAAACGACCTTCCCCACATTGTTGATGCGGCAAGCTTCGAGCATGTTGGTGTTCATCATGAGCAGCGGCACAAGAAAGCTCGCCGGCTTGCTTTTGGTGACTTCAATCGATCCCTTGATCCCCGCGACATGAAAGACAAAATCCATGTCGTGCGTCGCCTGCTTACAAAATTTAAAGTCGGATAAATCCCCGAAAATATGGCTCGCCCGCTCATCAATGTTCAATTTATCGAGCGACACGACTTGCAAACGAGCCCCAGCATCGCATAGTATACGAACAATTTGCCTACCGATGAGACCGGTGCCCCCCGTGACGAGGACATTTCGACCACGGAACGCGTCCAAAATTGCTTGTTCAATCATAATGTTAGCGAGAATAATGCCACCACTCGTCAAGGATGGTGTGGAGTTCGACTAAACCGTTCCAAATAATACTACGGCTGCTTTTGCCTCCTATGCGTGGTGGTTCATCGCCGGGAATCTCGGCGACCTTCTTCTTCCTCTTGGCGCACCGGATGTTCAACTGCGTGTCGATCGAGAGCTTAATTTCCAAATCGAGCTCCTTGAGCAGATTTATCCGGTAGGCGCGGTAAAAACCGAGGACATCCGTGTAGCGTGTCCTAAATAGGACGTTCACCATGGCGGTGAACAACCAGTTTCCGAACCCCGATATCAGATGATCATCCTGGCTTTTTGCGGGAGGCAGATATCTGGATACCACAACCATATCATACCCCTCCTCCATTTTGGCGATCAGTTCCGGAATTTTCTCCGGTATCATGTTGTTGTCCGGAGTGAACTGAATGACAACGTCACCGGTTAGAGCGGCAAAACCTTCCTTGATTCCGTTGACAATCCCCTTGCTTCGTTGGCGAAGCACCTTGTAGCCGAAGCTTTCGGCAAATTCTATCGAACCATCCGTCGATCCGCCGTCCACCACGATGACCTCAAACAAAATATTTTTGGGAATGCGGGGCAGGATTTCTCTCAGGCCCTCGATTTCGTTCAGAGAGAGCATCATCAAGGAATATCTGTGTCTCAAATTCATAATTAAAAACTCCGGCTTTCAGCTCCATCTACCGCGATGGAGGCGCCATTGATCAGGCTGGCACGCTCCGAACAAAGAAAGGCGACAACGGCTGCGACTTCCTCCGGGGTTCCCAACCTCGCAAGAGGGTAGTTCTCGCGAACCATGTTTTCGAATGCCACAGGATCCTTGTTTCTTTCATCATCCCAGCCCGTTCCGGGAATAGCGATTGCTCCCGGAGCCACACTGTTGAATGTGATGCTGTCCCTGGCCAGGTCATGGTTCATGGCCAAAGTTTTCATCATGCTGGTTTGAGCACTCTTGGCCATGTTAAACCAAGGGCGACCACCCCCTTCGCGGCCATACACCGAGGTGATAGTAACAACACGTCCCCACTTCTGCCGCCGCATATGCGGAATTGCGAGTTTCGTAAACCGCACGGCAGCGAGTGCATTCTTTTCATAAACGTCCAGCCAGACGTTTTCAGGGGTGTCTTCCACTGTCGGAGATCCCCACCGCCCTCCTCCCCCAGCATTATTTATCAAAATATCGATGCCCCCCCAAGTTTCAACGACCGTATTGATCACCCGATCTGCATCCCCGGCAACGGTCACATCCGCAGACACTCCAAGCGCTTGAACTCCCATCGCAAGCAACTCGCTTACCACGTTGTTACGTGCGTCGAAGCCCCGAGAGCAGATGGCGACATTGCACCCCTCCTCGGCGAGCGCCAATGAAATGGCACGTCCAATTCCATGACTCCCTCCGGTAACCAGCGCGAACCTCCCCTTCAACCGTAAATCCATATTAGGGTGTTACCGGCTTCCAGATGATTTGGGAATACCCTTCCAGAAACAAACTTCCAAAATATGAACGTTTGCTCTTCAAGATTTTTACTCTTCCTTCTCTCTCAAGCTCCTGAAGGCGATCTGGAAACCCCTCCCAATATTTGCGAACCTGATGGAACCTGATCGCGGCATGGTCTACGGAAACCTTGTCATCATACCACTCGCAGATGGGTTCAACATGGGCACAGAGCGAAGGTTTTGAGTCGAGAACATACTGGAGAAACCCCTCGAAGTTTTTCCCAGTCTGTTCCAATGCGCCTATTGTGAGGACGGCACTGTTCGGGGCAATCTTAAGGTCTTTGTTAGGGGCAAAAAAATCGAAAAGGCGCCCCTCCATTTTCCATCCGTAAACCGTCGCCAATTTGTTCACGATATCTCGTGATGCCGCCGCCCAATCCATTCCGAACAGCCTTTTCTCGGGAAACAAATTGGCAAGCACCACCAGATTGAAACCAGAACCACATCCAAACTCGTAGATATTATCAACGTCCTTGAGGTATGTCTTGAAAAACCACTCGCGGAAAATCGAATACCAGTTGAATTCGAACTGTGGGTCCACCGGCATCACATATTTCTGATCCAGTCGGACCGGTTGATTTTTTCGGATATATTTTGGGACAAGTTGCGAGACATCAAAGTTGCAGCTCTCCAAGCCCTCCAGATTCTCAGACCACCCTTTTTCCCAGCGTTGCTTCCCTTCGGGACCCGCGAGAGTCAGTTCCCCGGAATCTATGGTCGTCAAAACGTTTTTCAAGACCTCGTCATGATCACACCCTTCGAGAAGCCGGTAACGAAAATCCTTTACTGCAATTTTGTCGGCACAATTTGTCTCGATGTCTTCCTGTGTGGTGCCAAAAAGCCGGGCGAAATCCCCCGTCGTCATTTCCTGAAGGTGCGAATTGGTCTTTGTGGAATCTATGTTTTCTTTCACGATTAAAATGGCCCTTTAAAGCGGTTTTCGTGGCTGAAGAAATCCTCACCGGACAAATCGGTCGGGGCAAGCCCCAGCTTTTGTTCGATCGCACGGACGAGCTTTTCCGCCCCAGGATAGAACTCGTTTTCCAAAACACGAACTGTTGGGCAGGGAGTATGAACGAACCCGATCCTCGTCACGGGCGACTTCAAGAGCCCGAAACACTTTTCGGAAATCCTGGCGGCGGCTTCGGCGCTGAAACCGCAGTCCACCCAATCGTTGTCGGCTACGATGCAGTGCCCGGTTTTCTTCACGGATTCCACAGCCAGCGATTCGTCAAACGGGGAGATTGTCCGCGGGTCAACGATTTCAACGGAGACTCCGCGCTTGTGCAAAATCTCCGCAGCCTTCAACGCCTCGATATTCATCCATGATGTTGCGACCACGGTAATATCGCTTCCGGGGCGAAGGATATTGCCCTCCCCGAGAGGGATGGTGAATGGCTCTTCAGGAACATCCTCGACCGCCCAGTAGAGCCAGCGGTGTTCGATGAAGACCACCGGGTTGTTATCCCTGATGGCGGAAGTCAAAAGCCCTTTGGCATCACGTGGCGTTGTGGGCAAAACCACTTTTAGTCCGGGGATGTGAGAAAAATAGGAGTGCAGGCTCTTGCTGTGCTGAAACCCTTGGCCCCACCCGCGCCCAACAACCGCACGAATAACCATCGGCACGCCCACTTGCCCGCCGGTGGAATAAGCATAGCTTGAAACCATGTTGACCAGCTGGTTCATGGCAAGGAGGAGGAAATCCACGCGGATGTGCACATGAATAGGTCTCATGCCGTTGATGGCGGCCCCTAGACCAAATCCAGTCATTGCCTCTTCGCAAAGAGGGGTGTCAAAACAGCGATCCGGCCCGAATTTTTCCAACAAACCCGCCGTGCTCTCAAAAATCTTTTTATGGTCGGGCACGCCGATCCCGTAAATAAAAACGTTAGGATCCCGCTCCATTTCCTGTCGGGTGGCTTCGTTGAGCGCTTCGCAATAACTAATTCTTCTCATAATACACTCCCTGATAAATAGACTCGATTTTCGGAAAGTCCGCTTCTCGTGCTTTTTGAATGCTTCTATCGATCCTTTCGTTGATTTCGGCTTCCAGTAATTCCACAGATTCCTTCAGCTCCGCATCGACAAGCCGTTTTCTTTGGATGTCCAAAGAATCCCGCTTACGCCATTCCTCGAATTCCTCCTTAGTTCGGTAACCGGCATCAAAATCCTCATTGATGCCGACATGTTCCAGATACCTGTAGCACTTGAGGTGGAGGAACGATGGCCGTCCGGATGTCCGAATCGCCCCGATCGCCTCCGTTGCCGTTTGATAGAGTTCCTCGACATCTGTTGAGGCCGACTCGAAAATGGAGCACTCAAAGCCTCGCAGGACGTCGCCCAGCGATTTGTAACCCTGGCGGACCTGCCTCGAAGTATGGACTGCCAAATTATTGTCTTCGCAGACAAAAAGTGTTGGGAGCTGCATGGCGCAGGCGACATTCAGACTTTCCCAGACAACGCCTTCATCAACGGCTCCATCACCAAAGAAGACACATGCTATGCGGCCGGATTTTTGCTGCTTGTGAACAAAAGAAGCACCAACTGCCAAGGGAACGCAACTGGCCACAATCGCCGATGAGCACATGTGTCCCTTGGTATGGTCAGCAATATGCATGGAGCCCGCTTTTCCCTGTGCGGTTCCTGTTTCCTTGCCGAAAAGCTCTGCAAAAAAGCGCTCGATGTCATTAGTTTTTGACAAAAACGCGGCGTGGCTCCGGTATGTCACGTAGATCTGATCATCGGCGTGAAGCGCTTGACAAACCGCTACTGGGATAGCCTCTTGGCCCATGGACATATGCATGGGCGTCTTCATCTCATCATGCAAATACTCCTCCGCGATGCGCTGCTCGGAGCGGCGTGCAGTGTAGAGTTTTGAATAAAGTTCCAGCCCCAGTGTTTTCATATACGGTATTTTAATGCTTTGATCCATGATAAATGATGCTACTTCCCTCCCAATCCAACTGGATCGGAACCCACAGGTAATTGGGCAGGGCCTTCTTCACAGCATCCTGCTTTTCCGCAGGGATGTAGAAAAGCATAAACCCCTTAGCCCCGGCGCCAAGGAGCTTCCCGCCGACGGCCCCATGTTTGAGGGCGCTTTGGTAGATATCATCGACCAAAGTGTTGGTGACGCAGTCAGCTAATTCGCGCTTCAACATCCACGATTCATGAAGCAGATGCCCAAAGTCATTTAGATTTCCATCTCCCAAAAGGATGTCGGCCGCGACATCTACCATCGCAGAGAGTTTTCGCAGAGAAGCAGCTTTTTTTTGTAGGTTGGCAATCACCTGTGCGGCGATCGCGCCGCCCATTCGACTCTCGCCAGTGTAGAGAAGTAGCAAGTTCTTTTCCAACTCGCAGACACGCTTCTTGGATATAGGAAGAGGGTTGACCTCGAAAGTATCGTTCGGCAAAAACCGAATGACATTCAGACCACCGTAAGCAGCCGCAACTTGGTCCTGTGATCCCACGCTTTCTTTGAGATAGTTCTGCTCAAGGTCGATCGCCTTAACCGCAAGATCGCGCTTGCTAATCAGCTGTCCCCTGAGGGATGCAAGAGCCTTGATGAGTCCCACGGAAAAAGTGGAACTTGAGCCGATTCCACTCCTAGCCGGCAAATCACCTTGATGGTGAATTTCCAATCCAATGGAGTCATCAAAGCCCAAATAATCAAGACCTGCCTTGATTGCTGGATGCAGGATTTCGGAGATCGCTTCAACCGTTTCGATATGCGACCAAACAATTCGATGCCTGATATCAAAAAATGGTGGCAAGTAGCGGCACGAGATATAACAGTATTTATCGATGGTTGCTGATAGGACAGAACCAACCTCGTTTTGATACCAAGATGGATAATCTGTTCCGCCACCAAAAAACGAAACACGATATGGTGTGCGGCTGATGATCATACTGCTTGCTCCTTAAAGAATGCAGTAGCTTGGGCATAGGTCTCGGGTGTGCCGATGTCTATGAAAGGGAAGTTGCCTTTTAGCGCAAAGAATAGTTGCCCACAAAGGTTCGGGAAGATTTCACGCTCAAGCGATGTGGGTTTTCCTGTAGGAATTTCAAGGATAGCTTCCCGCTCGATTAAATACATACCCGCATTTACATAATTGGAAACTTCAGGGGTGTCCAGTGGTTTTTCATTGAAGAAAGTCACGGCATCGGTTTCATCCGTCGCTACAAGTCCGCTAGACTTTGTTTCCGTAGATTTTGTCAGAAGCATTGAAACTCGAGCATTCTTATTTTTATGAAACCAAAGGAACTTGCATACATTAACGCCGGTAAAAGAGTCGCCGTTTGCCACAAGAACAGTTTGGGATTTTATCTGGGATAGAGCATATCTGAGGGCTCCAGCTGTTCCAAGTGGAAGTGATTCTACCGAGGTCACGATTTCTAATCCCGGCCAGGTTTCCGAAAGAATGTAGTCTTCAACAATATCAGATTTGTATCCGAGGGAAAGAACTACGCGTCGCAGTCCAAACTTCTGGAGCCATGTTAAATAGCACTTCAAAAATGGAATCCCAGATATAGGAGCCAGGCACTTGGGCAAGTTAGGAACCGCAGAACGCAGCCTCGTGCCAAGCCCGCCGGCTAATATAACTGCATCAATCTCCTTGAGACACTCAGCGCTGGATTTCATGCCGCCAAAAATCCAACATATCACGAAGTGTTTGCTCGTATGGTATTGCGGCAGTCCAACCAGTTTCGGATTTAAATTTATCGGCACAAGGAATCTGGAGGGTCACATCAGCCGGTCGTATCAAGGCAGGGTCGACTCGAACTTCAATTTTACCCTTGTAGGAAGTCATTCCAAGAAGCATGTCAAGCATCTCGCGGATCGTCATTGTCACATCACCGCCGATATTATAGACCTCACCAGGTTGGCACTTTTGAGCAAGGAGCCAGTATGCGCGAACAGTGTCACGGACATCGGCAAATGTGCGAACAGAATCGAGGTTTCCTACGCGAATAACAGGCTCTTGCATGCCTTTTTCTATCCGGGCAACCTGCAAGGAGAAAAAGGAGTCCACAAACACTTCCCCACGGCGTGGACCGCTGTGAGTAAACATGCGAGTGCGGATGGTTTTGATACCGTAAGCCTGCCAATACATATAGCCGAGCATATCCTCGCCTACCTTGCTAACAGCGTAGGGACTAACCGGGCGTAGAGGGCATTCCTCACGAATAGGCAAGTCTTCTTTTGCAACTTGTCCGTAAACTTCCGATGAGCTGCAAATATGAATAACTGGATTCATTCCACAGATTCTAATGGCCTCGAGCAAATTTGCGGTTCCAGAGATATTGCAGTCGAGTGTGTCTATCGGAGCAGAATAGCTGGTGGTAACGAAGGATTGTGCCGCGAGGTGGAAAACAATGTCGGGCTTGCTTACTTGAAGCACTCCCACCATCGACGACAAATCTCGAAGATCACCATCATGCAGTTGTATCTTGTCAAGAATTCCGCGGATATTATCCTTAGGACTCCTCCAACGCTTAAGCCCATGAACTGCTACTTCTGGGTGATTAGTTAGGATGTATTCTGCCAAATGGCTTCCGACAAAACCTGTGATACCGGTAATAAGAACCTTCATATTTCGATTTAGGCGTCGCGCTTAGATACGATGGGGTTTTGAATTGGCCACCATAGTTTCAAGGATGGATCGTTCCACTTCAGAGTAAACTGACCAGCTTGGTTGTAGTAGGTTGTTTGCTTGTAGTGAAAGATGGCCTGCTCGCTGAGCACTAAATGCCCGTTGCCAAACTTTGGCGGAATGAGAACTTGAAGTCGATTTTGATCCGATAAAGTGAAGGCATCCCACTGCCCAAATTGAGGCGAGTCCTTGTCATTATTGATTACAACAAGATAAAATCTGCCATGGAGACACGATACAAGTTTCCAGGTTTCCCCGTCGCCATGTATGCCACGCAGAACATGGCGAGTAGAAACGGAAATATCGTCTTGAATAAATCGATGCGTTATTCCTGCCTCTGAATACAGGTCTTGATTGTAAGTCTCAACATATGTTCCCCTGAAGTCTTCAAATACAGTGGGAGGACTCACGAGAAGAACGCCATCAAGCTTCGTTTTTTTTATTAGGAGAGAGTTTTCAGGTTGCAAAATTTTTTTGAGTGAGGGAAAGCATTTAAAAAAACCGCATCAAAACTACAAGCTCATTATTTTCACAATTGCCACCTCAAAAAAACACACTGGCCTTTCGCTCACGCGCGGCATTCAGAGACGCAGCAAGCCGATTGCAAACGGCAGCTTCCACCTGAGAAAAAGCACTAGCAAGTTGCTCGACATAGCCTGTTGCAGGGAGATTCGCGCCGCGAATGTTTCAGAAATTTTTTAAGTTTCAAGCTCCATGATGCATCCAGAGGAGATTCTAAATGTCGCAGGCTCTCATCCGCTCATCACCGCGCCGTGATGGCACGCAGGTAGATGATCTTGCCTAAAAATTTTCCTCCAATGTGTCTGCGATGTGGATTTTTTGAAATCCTGTGCAAGAGAATCATGGTAGGGATATTCCAGAAAAAATGGCGCGATTCTTGCTTAAATGGAACCACTATATCTTCTGGCTTGTGAAAAATAAACCACAACATAGAGATTTTATTTGACGAATTTTTGCCTGTGCAGTATTTCTTTCAACCAGATTTAACCACAATCGAGCATCGCGGCGGATGCGAGAAAGAGCAACGGAAGGTTGGCCCGGTGGGCGAGCCGAGCGGGAGCTGGCGAGTCAAAGGTCACAGAGAGCATGGAGGAAAATTAATTTTTTTGGTATGGCACTATCACATCTTTGCAAAGCGAATCAATTTTCCAGGGTTCACGTCATTTCTAAGACGACTTCTGGGTGACGCATAGCGATTTCGAGGAGCCGCAATGCTGAACCGGAGTTCACGAACACGCTATGCTTCACACCAAGCCACTCGCTCCACTCCCGCTCGAAGGCTTCCACATTCTTCGACTGGGTGAGAATAGGATCATCCTGCTTGAGGAATTCTATGAGGGCGTCCAAGTCGGCACGAGTAATGTTATTCCGCATGAGCGGCCAGTCGAAGGATGGATGCGACATTTTGAGATTAAGGCGCGGGAGTCGAGCAGAGGGAAACCTGACGCAGTATTTTGCGTGGAATGGATTCAAAGTGGGAGTCTCTCCATAAGGACCATATTGTGAAATGACGCCGTGGCGGCAATGAGTGAATCGACTGTAGGTAGTCGTCCCTTAAAAACAAATCAACCTGTTTTTGGTTAATGGAATAGGCATGATTCCTGCTGTGCTGGATTGCAGGTAAAAGTTGCCTCAACGCTCAAAACCCCTGCAATCCGATTCCATGAAACCGCACCGCACCAATTCCGCTCAAGGATCCTTTCTTCTGCCTGATCTCGCCAGTCAACTCGACCCCCGCCAAGCGCTGTATTGCTTGGCAATGGCTATCGACTGGAAGTCTTTTGAAGATGCCTTTGGACCTCTTTACAGCGCGGAGGGTCGCCCGGCTTTGCCGATCCGCCGAATGGTGGGACTTTTGATGCTCAAACATCTGCAAAATCTGAGCGATGATCGGGTGGTGGATTTTTGGAGTTTGAGCCCTTACGCCCAATTTTTCTGCGGAGAGCGGGAAATGCAGTGGGGGTTGCCTTGTGAAGCCAGCGAGTTGGTTCACTTTCGCAACCGGATCGGTCCTGATGGAGCGGAAAAGATTTTTGCTTCGACCATTGAGCTTCATGGGGAGAAGGCTAAAGAAAAGGAGGTTGTCGTCGACACGACCACACAGGAGAAAAATATCACCTATCCAACGGACACAAAGTTGGCCGCAAAGATCGTGCGTGGGGGAGTCAAGTTGGCCAAGAAAAACGGCGTCACTCTGCGCCAGAGTTTCGAGCGAACGGTTTCGAAACTTCTCGCTGCGCAACGTGGGCGTCGACACAAGAACGGAGCGCAGAGGGCAAGGAAGGCATCACGTCGTTTGAAAACAATCGCCTGGCGCGTGGTTCGACAACTCGACAAAGGTCTGGATGCTAACGCGGGAGATCGACGTTGGTTGGAAGTGGCCAAGCGGGTTTTGAAACAAAAGAAGGGCGACAGCCAGAAAGTGTATTCCCTCCATGAACCAGAAGTTTACTGCTTGTCCAAAGGCAAGGAGCACAAAAAATATGAGTTTGGAGCGAAGGCATCGCTCGTTGTTGGAAAAACCCATGGCGTTATCCTTGGAGCCTACAGCCTGCCGGAGAACGACTATGACGGGCACACGCTTGATCGGGCGCTCAAACAAGTGGAACGCATAGCCAGGTATCGGCCAGAGGTCGCTATTGCGGATCGAGGCTATCGAGGAAAATCAAGGTGTGGAGAGACGGAAATCGTGACACCGAAACCTCCGAAAAAAGGCGCAACCAACTACGAAAAGAGAAAGGCACGACAGAGGTTCCGTAGGCGGGCGGCGATCGAGCCGCGAATCGGCCACCTCAAAAGTGACTTTCGACTCGGCCGCAACTTCCTCAAAGGGCAAATCGGCGACGCGATCAACCTGCTGCTGGCCGCTGCCGCCTCGAACCTGAGCCTCTGGATGAGGCAGGTTCTTTTGCGCCTTGTTTCAGCCCACCGCATATTCCAGAAAAAATGGCAGGATGGCCCATACCCTCTCCCGGCGTGAGGAGTTTTTCAGGGCCGACTAATTACAAAACGAGGCAAAAATCACAAGGCTCCAAAGCAGGACGGGGAAATACATTAAAAAGTTTTCAGTTTGAAGTTTTCAGTTTTCAGCAAGTTTTAACCACGGAGGACACGGAGAGCACGGAGGAAAGGGCAGTATAGGCAAAATCATTTTTTAGGGATGCCCAGATGGAGCGTAGGCGTTAGGTGCAGCGCCTTGTTGTGGAGTTCTTCTTCCAAAGCTGACAATCTTGTGACCACTCTCAAACTGTCTTTTCATGACATCGCGCGACATCTTTTTGAAATCCCAATCATAGGATTCAAGAATTTTCATCCTG
>Ga0114963_10000261_pt1 | contig 34669 bp, 65 predicted proteins | sample C_131016_EF_Meta_FD_87019 | JGI IMG/M metagenome (GOLD analysis project Ga0114963, IMG submission 87019) | Freshwater microbial communities from Lake Croche, Canada to study carbon cycling - C_131016_EF_MetaG | ecosystem: Environmental > Aquatic > Freshwater > Lake | place: Lake Croche, Canada... | reverse complement strand
TCCCTTACAGGATCTGTACAGACATTAACTACAGGCACATCAGGTACTGATTTTGCAATTAGTTCATCAGGTACAACACACACCTTTAATCTTCCTACAGCATCAGCAAGTAATACAGGTAAATTAAGTAGTACTGATTGGAGTACATTTAATACAGCATATACAGATAGACTTAAATGGGATGGAGGAGCTACAGGATTAGTTGCTGCAACAGGAAGAACATCTTTAGGAGCTACAATAGTTGGAGGTAATTTATTTACTCTTAGTAACCCTTCTGCAATAACATTTATTAGAATAAATGCTGATAACACAATATCAACATTAGATGCTTCAACATTTAGAACAGCTATTGGGGCAGGAACATCAAGTACAAATGGTACAGTTACAAGTGTATCAGCTTTAACATTAGGAACAAGTGGAACAGATGTATCTTCTTCTGTAGCTAATTCAACAACAACTCCTGTTATAACTTTAAATATTCCTACTGCTTCTGCTTCTAATAGAGGAGCTTTATCATCTACTGATTGGACTACATTTAATAGTAAACAAGGAGCTACAAGTAGAAGAAATGCAAATAATTCAACAAACAGTGCTATTAACTATTGTGGTGTAGCACAAGGTTCAGGAGTAGCAGATAGTTCAGCTACATGGACAGTATACAGACTTACAGTTGCTTCAGATGGAACAGTAGTTACAGCAACAGCAACAAATATAACATGGACAAGTAGAGAATCAGCAATATATACATAATATTATGCCAATACAATCAACAACACCAACAATAGTAGATGGAATAGAATTTCCATACTTAACAGTAAATTTAGCAATATCTCCATTAGTTAAATCAGATGCTATAGGAGGAAGTATTGCTTTAAAACTTACACCTTATAGAGTAAAAACTACAGAAGAAGGGGGAGGATTTGAAATATTAGATGACCAACCAAAACAAGTTGTTTACTTAGATGTATTTGAAACAGTAGCTCAAGGAGATATTGATTTAGGTAAAGCAGTAACAACTATAATGACAGGAATACAACAGTTTATTATAGATAAAGGTTTATAATTATGGCAATAAGATTTGCAGTAGCTAGTGCTAACTGGAGCTCAGTTTCAACATGGGATAATGGTGCATTACCTCAATCAGGTGATGTTGTATATCCTAATGGATTTACAGTAAATGTTGATACAGGTTCAACTGTAACTACTATTACAAATGCTTTAGTACCACTTATAATTCCTAATATTTCAACACCTGCAATGACAAGTAATACCACACCAAGCGGTGTTGCTTTTGCTGCTACAAATTCAAGTACAGCATATTTAGCTTTTGCTCAAGATGGTTTATACACAACATATTGGCAGAGTGGTGTTGCCAATGTGGGAGTTATTGGTTATCAGTTTAGCAGTGGTAAAGTAATTAAAAGATATGTTATTAAAGGTTCAACTACCGCTAATAATAATCCAACAACTTGGACTTTTCAAGGTTCTAATGATGGAACTAGCTATACCACTTTAGATACAGTAACTTTATACTCAATGCCTGCTAGTGGTAATTATACAAGCGGTATATTGTCAAATACAACTTCTTATACGTATTATAGACTGAATATATTAGCAACAATATTATCTACTGCAGGCCCTATAGTTTCAGAATTTGAAATGACTGAATCAACAGGAACAGTATTAGGAAATAACTCAGGAGGTACATTTAACTTTAATACAGCAGGTGTAACATTTAATACTACAAACATAACTCCATCAGTAGCTAATATAATTACAATAACAAATACAACAGGTTCTTTAAATATTAACTGTACTAATAATTTAACAGCAGGTTTAAACCCAGCTGTAGCAGTTTCAGGAGCAGGTAATTCTACAATAACAGTGCCAAATATATCAGTTACATCATTAGGAACAATTAATACAATAATTAAAACAGGAACTGGAACATTAAATATTATAGGTAATATTGCAAATAATAATAATCAATCTACTAATGTCCTTAATATACAAAATGGTATTGTAAATATAACTGGAAATATATCAGCAGGTACAGCTTTACAAGCTGATGGAGTTGTTATGACTGCAGGAACATTAAATGTTACAGGCAATGTTACAGGTGGTGGAGGTGTTTCAGCAGGAATAAGAGCTACACCAGGTACAGTAACTGTAACAGGAAATATAACAGGAGGTAGTGCATATTCAGGAATATATGTTCCTGGAGCTAGTGCTGTCACTGTAAATGGAACTATAACAGCAGGTAATGGTGCTCCAGGTATTACAGGAACAACAAATACTTCAACAATAATATTATCAGGATCATTTATAAATACAAATGGATTTATGGCAATAAACTGTGTTAAATGTTTTTTATCATCTAGCTCAACTTATTGGACTATGACTACTAATACACCAACAGATAGAACACTTTATACAGATGACCAGTTAACAGGATTTCCATCTACTTCTAATGTTAGAAGTGGCACAGTTTATGGAGCATCAGGAGCTTTAACAGGAACAATGATAGTTCCAACGCCAAGTAATGTTAGAACAGGAGTTGCTACAGATAATACAGTTGGTACAGGGCAATTAACTGCTGCAGATTTCTTAGCAGCTATAGATGCTTCAGTAAGTGGTATAGGTTTAAGATTTAAAAATATAGCAACAGTTGATACAGTTGGTGCACAATTAGTAACATATAATGTATAGATAATGGCAACAGTATATGCAACAAAATCAGGTAACTGGTCAGACACAACAGTATGGAATACAGGAGCACTACCAACAAGTAGTGATGATGTATATTGTAATAATTTTATAGTAGAGATAAATCAAAATATAACTGTATTAAGTCTTAGAAATACAGCAGCAGGTGGTGGAGGTGCAGGAGGTACTTTTACAATTTCAGCAGCTAGAACAATAAATGTAGGAACTTTGACATTAATTGGAGGAGGGTCAAATTTAATATCAGCTTTAAATACAACAGGTACAATTACTTTAAATGTTACAAATGCAATTACATCTAATGCTGGATCAAGTTCATATATGATAAGTAATAATTCAACAGGTAATTTATCTATTACAGCACCTTCTATTACTACTAGCTCATCAGGAGCAATAGGTATTATAAATAGTTCTACAGGCACTTTAACATTTTCAGGTAATGTTTTAGGTTCTGGATTTGCTGGAAGTGCTATTTCAATTCAAAATGGAAATTGTATAGTAGTTGGAAATGTAAATGGTGGTACAGTAGCAACAGCTTATGGAATCAATATGATTAGTTCAGCAGTATCTACAACAATAACTGGAAATATTACTGGAGGAACAAATACTACTGCTTATGGAATTAACTGTACAGCAGGAAATATTATAGTTACAGGAGCTATTAATAATTCTACTTCAAATGCAATAAATATGTCTTCTGCTGCTAACAATTTAACTATTACAGGAAACGTAACAGCTACATCTGTAAATGCAATATCATTAGCAACAAATGGAACAGTATCAATTACAGGAACTATTACAGCAGGTTCTGTAGCAGCATTAAATAGCACATCATTAACAGCTACACATTTACTGTCAGGACCATTTATATCATCATCAGGAATACAACCAATACTAGCAAATAAAGTTTATCTAACATCTGCATCTACCTATTGGACTATGACAACATCCACTGCAACAAGTAGAACATTAAGTACTAATGACCAGCTTACAGGATTTCCTGCAACAACAAATGTCAGAAATGGAATTACTTATGGAGTATCTAATGCTCTTACAGGAACTCTTGCTATACCTGCAGTAGGTAATGTTAGAGTAGGAGTAGGAGTAGATAACACAGTAGGAACAGCAACATTAACACCTCAAGATTTATTTGATGCAATAACAGCAAGTACAAGTGGTGTTGGATTAAGATTAAAAAATGTAGCAACAGTAGCTACAGTAGGACAACAAGTATCAGTATATAGACAATAAATATTATGAAAACAACAACAAATCAAATTAGAAATGCTTATCATGTTTTGATAGGATTTACAGTAATGTATGCTCTAGGTGTGTGGACTGACTTTTCAGATTATACACTTTGGAGTAAGATAATAGGAGTGTCTAGCATTAGTGTTTTTATAGGAGTTGCAGTTGGTGGCTTTTGGGAATGGTTGCAGGGCAAATTAACTGAATCAAGTGTAGATTATAAAGATGTAGCACGTACAGCATTAGGTTCTTTAATTGGTGGTATTATTTCTTTATTTTATGTAAGTCATACTATTATGTGGGTGTTTATTGCAGTATCTATCATTATAGTTTTAAATGATTTTATAACTAAATGGAAGCTAAAAAAGAAATGAAAAATATAAAACAACTTTCTGTATTACTAGCAGATAATATATCTAATTTTATAGGCTCTTGGACATTTATAATCATACAAACTATTGTTGTTATAATATGGGTGTTTATAAATCTTACAGCTTTTTTAAACATAGAACATTTTGATCCCTATCCATTTATTTTATTAAATTTATTTTTCTCTACAGAGGCAGCATATGCTACACCATTAATATTAATGGCCTCTAAAACACAAGCAATAAAAGACTCTGCTAAAGTGGATAGAGATTTACTTTTAGATCAAGAAACAAATAGAATTATAAAGAAAATAGAAGAAGATTTATTAATTGATAAGGTTTCACTAAAGGATCACAAAAAAATGCAAAAAGATATTAAAAAAATATTAGAATTATTAAAATAAATTTTTTACATTTGTAAAATTATACAATAAACAAATTATGGCAGTTCCCTCACAGCAAATTGGATGGTCAGAAGAGTCAAAACTCTTATGGTATATATTAAAAGAATTAGATAAACTACAAGGTGGTTTAGGTTCTATAGCTGTTCCTACATTACAACAAGTAATTCAAGCTGGAAGTTCATCAAATTTACCTGCCACATGGACTTCAGGAGGGGAACATAATGTTTCTCTTGACCCTGATACTGGAAGTGTAGTTTTTGATGGATATTTATTTACCAATTGGGAAGACATACAATATCTTGACCAATCATTAACACAACAATGGAATTTATATAAAAATCAAATAGCACGTATTACAGATATTTATGGTTTAAAACCAATTGTTATTCAAGACTGGTATCAAGAATATTTTACAGATATAACAAGTGCTTTACAGTGTATTAGTGATTTTGGATTTCCTACACCTATTTGGTATTATTATGATAATGATTCTAAAAGTTTTTTCTTCTTATATACATCAAGTTATTTAGAAAACATTTTTGTTAATTATAACTCCAGTACTGAATTAGCTTTTGGTTATAATAATAGAGTTACTATACAAGATGAAGCAGGGTTTATTTATGGATTTTCTGGAAATGCTTTTCAAAATAATCAAAAACACGAATATTCCAAAACTAATATTTTAAAAGTTGGTGGTTTTAGTAATGAGTTTGCTTTAAGAGGTTCTCAAACTGATTTTATTATAGAGCAATGTTATTGTGGTGGTGGTGGTTTTGCTTATAATAGCACTGGTAAAATTAAAATACAAATAGGAGATTTTGATAGTGATGGTAATTTTACATTAGCTTTAAATGTTGAAATTGATACTTTATTGTCTATCTCAACATATTTTGGCTATCAATTACCTTTAAATGCAAAATTTAAAATAAATAATATTCCTAGCATTATTTCTTATGATTCTAATATGTTTAATACTTCTGAAATAGTTCATATTTATTTACCTATTACTTATAATAGCTCTGCTACAACTTCTAGTGCATTTTACACTCAAATAGTTTCAAATGTTACAAATTCTAACTCAATAATAACAATACAATGATAGTACAATTAATAAACCCAGTAACCATACACCAATTTCCAAATACTGAAAGTGGTAAAAGTAGAGTAATAACAGAAGTAACTGTAAAAGCTACTAGAATACTCAATGAAATAAACAAAGTGCTAGTAGATGTAGAAAACAAAACTTCTAACAAAGCAGATTTACAATATGCTACAACTATTACTCTTTGGGAAGGAACTGAATTTGCAAATAAAGATGTTTCTGACGCAGGTATAGAAGCAAAAATAAAAGCATTTTACAATAAATAAAATATAATGATACCTCAACAAATTGGATGGAGTCAAGAATCTAAATTACTCTGGCAAGTTTTAAATAAACTTAATAGAATAAATAGTATTATTTGTATTGGACCTTGTCCTACCACTACTTCTACTACCACTGTAGGATAAAAATAATTATATGTTAAAACCAATTATAATTACAGCACAGCCAGATGATTCTTATTTTTTATTTCAAAATCATCTGTTTATAGAATCTTGTTTAGAACAAGGATTTGAAGAAGAACAAATACATATTCTTTTATATAAACCTATAGGAAGAAATTTAAATACTAAGTGGGAAGGATTAAAAGAATATTATCCTAAACTAAATATTTTTGTATATGAGGATAGAGGAGTTCAACAATATCTCTCTTTATACATACCAGTATTAAGACCTCATATTCTTTGGCAACATTTTGAAAGATTTCCATATTTAGAACAAGAAACTATATTATATGTAGATTGTGATATATTACTAACTAATAACTTTAATATCTCTCATTTATTAGAAGATGATATAAACTATGTTAGTAATGCTAGTTCTTATTTAAATCATTCTTACTTTCAAAGTAAATATAATGATGTTCTTCCAGAGAAGAAAGAACAAGCTCTACAAAGAGATTTTGCAAAAGAAGTATGCACTATAGTTGGAATAGATTCTCAGACTATAATGGATAATAACTCTAATACAGGAGGAGTACAATATATATTAAAAAATATATCTGCTGATTTCTGGAAAAAAGTAGAGAAAGATGTTCTTAAAATTAGAACACACTTACAACAAATAAATAGAGAGTTTTTTATTTCAGAAGATAAAGGATTCCAAAGTTGGTGCAGCGACTTGTGGTCTGTACAATTTAATCTTTGGTATTATAATAAACAATCTAAAGTGATGGATGAATTAAATTTTGCTTGGGCTACAGACCCAATATCAAAATTAGACTCTACACCAATATTTCATAATGCAGGAGTAGTATCAGACTATATGAATAATATTCCTTATTTTTATAAAGGTAAATATCATCAAGGATTAAATCCTTTTTTAGACCCTCATATACATACAGTATTAAATAATGAAGAATCTAAAAAATATTGTACATGGTATTACACAAACAAACTAAACCAATTACAAAAAAAGTATAACATTAATTATTAATATAAAACAAAATGACAACAAACAAACGTGACTTAAAATCTTATGCAAGATTTGATGGAACTGGTAGAATAGTACCAGGAAGCTTAGTACTTAGACGTTCTAAACCTAAAGTGGGTAATTGGAAAGAAATCCCAGCTTATGAATGCTGTAATGATGTAACATTAACATACACTGTTACTTCTCCAACTATTACAGATGTAACATTAAGACTTTTTTGTAATGGTACACAAATAAATTATTTATATACACCAAGTGATTCTACTACTATTACATCATTAATTAATATATTAAATAATACATTTAATGTATTAGGAACATTTTCAAATCCTAGTGGAAACATTATTAAATTAGTAATGTCTGGAGCACAAAAAACAGCATTATGTTCTGTAGGAACATTAACTTTTGATGTTGTAGCAGACTAAAACAAACAAAATGGCATTAAAATCACTATTTCCAGAAGAAATGATGGAATCAAAAGCAAATTCTAGTTTAACACTAGAAACTATAGCAGGAAAACTATCATATTTTCATGAACAATTGCACTTATTGCATTGGCAAACCACATCATATGCAGAACATCAAGCTTTAGGTATTATATATGATAAGGTGGCAGATCTACAAGATGAAATTGTAGAAAAGATTATGGGTTATGCTGGTAAGAGAGTAAAAGCTTTTAAAATTGATGTTTTAAAAGATTATACAAGTGGTATGCCTAATATAGTAGTAAAAGAACTTGTTAAGTTTGCTAAGGACTTAGAAGAGTTTGGTGAAGTTAACAACATGCCAGACATAGAAAACATAGCTCAATCTTTATCAGGAGAAGCAAGTCAAGCACTTTATAGATTAAGTTTGTCTTAATGTTTTTTAAAAAGAAATTCTTTCCAAAAGTAATGTTAGATAATGATGTTATCTACATGCAACACTTAGAAGGAATAATAGACTCTGTAGATGAACTAGCTTCAATGGAAGCTGTAAAAACAAAAGATGCTATAAGATTTAGAATAGCTCCTTCTCTTCCAAAATATATTCCTATATTACTAGAAGAGTTATTAAAGTTCCACACTCTCTATCACATTAAATTAGATTTAGGAAAATCTATAAAATCAAGTAGTACAATAGTATTTAGTATAAATTTAAACCAATAATTATGTCAGAATTCAATCCAAACTCCAATTACAATTGGAAACCAGAAACTCAATTTACATTAGATGGTAAAGAGTTTGCATTAGTATTAAACTCTCTAAGAGCATTTCTAAGTACAGATAACTCTAAAGCAGTATTAGCAGCACTAGATGCTAGTAAAGTTGTAGAATCTCTATTAGTAAAAGCAGTAGAGAGTGGCGAAGCTACAGAAGTAGTTGTAGAATAACTAATATACCTGTTGGGAGATGAATAACAGGTTTTTTCAAACAAAAGCTCTTCTCTATGAGAATATATGAACCAAAGAATAGAATAGATGTTATAACACCCAAGGGAGAGGGTGTGATATTTCTTGTTACAGAATTTGGAACAGAAACAGACACCATCTATACAATTATTATAAATGAAACTGGAGAATTATGGCAATATACACATTCTCAATTAATAGTTAAACCCAATATAACATTTAAACGCTATGGCAAATAAAACAAAAGAAGGAAGCTTAACAGGTCTTAAAGCTTCTGATAAAAGAGTAGGACCAGTAGATGCTAAAGGAGCATATACAAAAGTGCAAAAGAAAACTTTAGCAGGATCTAAAGGAAAAGCATCTTTAACAAAAGACAAAGAATTAGGAGCTACAAAAATGAAAATGGGTGGTTCTTTAAAACCTGTTGATAAATCTAAAAATCCTGGACTTTCTAAACTTCCTAAACCTGTAAGAAACAAAATGGGATTTATGAAAACAGGAGGTAAAACTTCTAAAAAATAATATTCCATGAAAACTATTAAGAAAGCATGTAGTGGTACATCACTATATCCAAAAAACTCTAGTGTTTCTTCTAAGCTAAAATCTGGAGGAAAAGTTAAAAAAGGAGGAATGGAAGCTTATGAAAAATCTTCTTATGATAAAAAGATGGATGCAAAAGGAGCTCATGGTAAAGAAGGTTCTGCTAAAGATATGAAAGCTGATAAAGCTGCAGCTAAAAAATTAGGATATGCAAAAACAGGAACTAAAATTACTCCTAAAGCTAAAGATGGTAAGTGGATTCAAAAAGCTATAAATCCAAAACATAAAGGATATTGCACTCCTGAAACTAAAGCAACTTGTACTCCAAGAAGAAAAGCATTAGCTCATACTCTTCGTAAAATGGCTAAAAATAAATAATCATGTCAAAGCTCAATCCTCAAAAAGCAAAATCTTATGTTGGTAAAGGTGTATTAAAAAAAGGAGGTAAAATAACTCCTGTTCCTAATGGTCCTCTTATAAAGAAAAAAGGAGAATTTAAAGGAAGTACATTGAAATCTGGTGGTCTTATTAAAAGAGCAGATGGTAGTTATTCTAAGCATGGACTTTGGGATTCAATTAGAGAGAATAAAGGAAGTGGTAAGAAACCAACAAAACAAATGTTACAACAAGAAAAGAAAATAAAATCTAAGAAATAATGGCAAATTGTAAAAATTGTAATTCTAAGTTAAAAGCATATGCTAGAATTGATGGAACAAACACACTTGTTTCAGGTAGTCTTGTTTTAAGACTAACAAAACCTAAAGTTGGAAACTGGAAAGAAGTTCAACCTATAGATTATTTTAATAAAACATCTCAACACTATCTTAGTGTTGTACAAGCTACATATCCAAATGCTGTATTAGCAAATAGTCTTGCTGTAAAGTTAGAAAAATTTCTTTCTAGTAGAGGTGTTTATGCTAATAATACAGTATTAAACTCTGTAACTTGTTCGGATGATGTTAATGCTTCTGAGTTTGCTAACATATTTAATATAGGACAAACTCCTCCAGCATTAAATGAATTCCTTGGGCCATTTATGGGTGGTGGATTAGCAGGTTATCCTCATACAGGAGCTTTAGCACTACAAGCTTGGCAAAGTCATGCTACATCAGATAGTGTTATTAATAGTTCTTTAATGCTTATTAATATGCCTCATATAGGAGTTTCTCAACAAGCTGACCTTATTACTGCTAATAATAATGTAGGTAGAATGTTAAGAAGAGGAAAAAGTTCTGCTACAACAGATAATACATGTGGTGCTGTTGTTACAGCTGCACAATGGGTTATGACTAACACAGCATCAGGACCTGCTCCAGTTAGAGGTGCTGGTGTATTTGCTAATAATGATCAATACTATACACTTGCTAGTATTCTATATACTAACAGAGCTACACTTTGTTCAACTCCTTATAATTTTGTTTTAGATGCTACTAAATATAGTGCTGGTGTTAAACTTGCTACAGAATATATAAGAGCAAAAAGTTTTACAGATTTAAAAAATACATTAATTCCTGTTCTTTCAACACAAAATAATTTATATTTCCTTACAGGAACTTTTATTAATACAGATGATGGCTGGGCTCCTTGTATTAACTTTAATGAATTATGGGTATGGAATGCAGGAACTTGGACAGATTTAACATCACAATTTAATTCTTTTTCATAATGGCATCAGAAGCTTGGCAAAAAAAAGAAGGAAAAAATCCTTCTGGTGGTCTCAATAAAAAAGGTGTGGCCTCATATAGAAAATCTCATCCTGGAAGTAAATTAAAAACAGCAGTAACTACCAAACCATCAAAACTTAAACCTGGTAGTAAAGCTGCTAGTAGAAGAAAATCATTCTGTTCTAGAATGTCAGGAATGAAGAAAAAACTTACATCATCTAAGACAGCAAATGACCCTAATTCAAGAATCAACAAAAGCCTTAGAAAGTGGAATTGTTAAACAATTAATATTAATATATAATGAAAACAATGAAAAAAATGGTAGCTAAAAAAGCTCCAAAAAAATATCAAACAGGAGGTCCAATAACTACCACTAGTACAAACACTACTAAAAAACCTAAAAGTGTTTCTGAAAAAATTGGAGATATAACATTAAGAGATGTTAAAAATGCTGGAGAAGATGCTCTTCAGATTGCTACACTTGGAGGTTATGGTAAAGTTAAAAAAGCTCTTGGAAGTGAATATAAATATAAAAAAATAGGAGAGAAAAAGAATGGTGGTAAAATAACTGCTAAAAATGGCACAACAATAAAAAAAGCACAAAAAGGTACAACAATTAAAAAATCTAATCCAATGATGAAAAAAACAACAACAACAAAAAAAGCTGCTCCTAAAAAAGCAATGATGCAACAACAACCAATGCAACAACCAATGCAGCAAGCACAACCTATGATGAAAAAAGGTGGTAAAATTACAAAGAAAACTTCTATGAAGAAATGCATGTCAGGTTGTAAATAATATGGCTAAGTCAATGACATCTGGAAAAGCAAAGAAATCAGGAGCTCCTAAAAAAGCTCCTAAAGTTTCTATTCTTCCTAAAAACAAACCTATGTTTATGAAAGAGTCAGATAGTAAAATAAATAGAACTTCTGCTCAACAACCAATGAAACAAAAACATCTTTCTAAATAATTCTATTTTTCATTTTTTATTTAAAAACCCCTAGCAAATTAATGTTAGGGGTTTTTGTTTTACTTAATCTTTAAGTAATAACTATCATTAAAATGTGGGTGGAGAATTATTATTCCTTTTTCTTCTTTTAAAAGATTATCACTAGCTTGTAGTATAAACTCATTAGATTGTGCCCCATAACCTGATATATGATTAGTATTCATACCCCATCTATATATCATTGTAGGTTTGAGCTCTGATTCATATATTGTTCCACCTTTGTGGAATGTTATATCTGCATCTTCTCCATTACTTGTATCAGGCCATTTGATTCTATTTAAATACTCTTTAGTATACACATTACCATTATTAATACTAGATACAATCTCTTGAAAATTATTATTTAAGAAATAATACATTCCTTTACTTCTATAGATTTCATAACCAGGATTATTATCTATATCTTTTTGTACATTAGAAAGAGCCCAAGGAGCTAATAAATCATCATCATCCAATCTATATACATAATTATATTTACATTGTTTATATCCCCATTCTAACTTAGCAGATATAGAGTTAAACCTCTCTTTACAATTTATTATTCTCACCCTATCATAATCATATACATACTCTACATCAGGGCAATCATTAATAATAACCATTTCAGAAGGTATTTCTAAAGGTTGTCTTAAATAAGACTCTATACATTCTTCAAGAAGATTATGTCTTTTATAAGTGAGAGTTAATACACTAATCATAATCTACCACACATGTGCAATATCAAAAGAAGAAATTAATATAACTTCTCTATCTAAAGACAAAGGAATTCTCATAATTTTAGAAACAGAAGAAGGATCAAGCATTATTTCATCTCCTTCTTTAAGATGAAATTGTTCATCCACTCCATGATTAACAGCACTACCTACAGCATACACTTTTAATCTTCCCCATTTTTTTACTTTCTCTAATTCAAGAGCAGCTTTAGACTCTTCATCTAATATAATATTACTTTTAGGGTCTTCAGGAATCTCTAAATAAATTCTATTCCCTCTTAATTGTTTAAATTCTTTTTCCATATTATTTTCTTTTTTTAATTGGTTTTCTATATTTAATTCAAAATCTCTATCTATCATAACTCAATATTAGTGAGTTTAAAAAATCTTTCTATATCCTCTGGTTTAACTAGAGTGATTTCTGATTGGACAGTTTCTCTAACATTTTTATATCCTTTAAGTTTATTAGTCTTAGGATCAATATCAGGTTGTTGTGAAACTCTTTCATTAAAATCATTCAGTATAAGTGTTATAGTTCCATTTTCATTAGTAATGGATCTAATACACATTTCTACATTAAAACTATCTCTAAACTCTTGAGAGATGTTTTCTGATTCATCTTCACTAGGAGTAACTACTACTCTAGTATAAAAAAATTGGTTTTTCATATTATATAATTATTTAAATTTAAAATGTGTTCATGATATTTTTCTTTTGTCTCTGAGTTTACAAATACAACATATTCTAGATTATTTCCTTTTTTATCTTTCAAACAATTTCTATCAAAATCTCCAGAGAATTTAATATTAAATACATCTCTATTAAATTCATTCTCAATTATATTAGAAATAACATGTTTATTTGATTTAAGAGGGTTTGTTGTATGTATACATTCTTTTGTAACTCTAGCAAACATATATTTACTTACTGTACTCATACTTATAAGTTATATAGTTCTAAAATTTCTTTAACAACAGGATCTCTATAATTTTCTGTTAAAGTATTAAATCCTACTAAATTAGTTTTACCTTTTAATGCTAATAAAGCAGGAAAGCCTGATTGAGACTTTGTTTTTAATTGTATTTGTCTAGAATCTCCTGTAATTAATAAAGTACTCCCTTTACCTACTCTGGTCATAACCATATTTAATTGTTCTTTAGTACAGTTTTGAGCTTCATCTAAAATAGTTAATTCATTAAAAAAAGTTATACCTTGACAAAACTGTAAAGGTAATATTCTAATAGTCTCTTCTGCTAATAATTTTTCTATTTTTGTTTTATCATAAATAGTTTTAAAATTTTCTATAACAGGTAATAACCATCCCTCCATTTTTTCCTTAGCTGTTCCTGGTAAAAATCCTATATCTTCACTTGACACTGTAGGTCTCATTATAGTAATTTTATCTATCTGTCTTTTAAAAAGCATATCTAAAGCTATTTGAGACGCTATAAAGGTTTTAGAAGTACCAGCATCTCCTGTAATTACATTTACTTTATAATTAAAACAATTTTGTTTAACTAGTTTTTGTTCTTCAGACAAAGTAACTTTATATGTAATGTCACCTTTAGGTTGTCTTTTTTCAGTGTTAGGAGTTTTCATCTTTTTTTATTTTACTAATTATAATATTTAATTCTAATAATTTATAATTATATTCTTTTTGTAATAATATTAAAGAATTTATTAATTTAGTATCCATATTTCTTTAATAATTGTTCTCTTCTTTTATTAATCTCTTCATATCTATACATATCAAGTTCTACACTTGCATGAATATCTGGGTGTAAAACAATGATGTTATCTTCATCATAAACTGCTTCTTTATATTTAGATTTTGGCAGCAGATGATGCAAATATAAGGAAGAATATTGATTACCCAAGTATTTTCCAGTTATTTCACAATAATGAGGTTTATTATTCCAACACTTTATAAAAAATTCTTTTAACTTTTCAGCTTCAATTTGTTTTTTTATTAACTCACTAAGATCAGGCTCTTTTGGTTTAGCAACAAAAGATTTTTTTAAACCCTTACCAGAAGATAAGGGTTTTTTAGGTTTATGAACAAAACAATATTCTTTTTCACAATTTTTATTACAATTTTTATATTTACATATCATTTTGTATGTATATATTTTTTATTAACATCAGGACCAAATACAGAAGTATCACTCTGAGCACTAATAGCAAAATCAACATGACTAGTTATAGTTCTTATTCCTGTTGGAGTTTGTTCTAATATTCCTCTTTCTTTATCAAGATTTCTATTAAGAGCATTTTCTTCATTAAATTTCTCTGGATAACGAGCTTCTAGTTTTTTAATATTAGTTTCTAATATATCTCTAAGATCCCAACCATTAATATTGCACATATTAGCTATATAGAACATCACATCTCCAAGCTCTTCTTTTATATTTACCCAATCAATTTCTTTTTTATAAGCAATATGTTTTTTGAATACATCTGCTATTTCTGCAGACTCTGTTTGCATACCTAACACCATATGCAAATTATCCATTAAATGATTTTCTAGTTGAGCATTAGTTCTTGCTGCTTTTAATTGATATTCATTAATTTCCATTTTCTTCTATATTTAATATTTCTTCATTTAATATTTCTTCATTTACTACTTCTACTTCTTCTACAGGAGTTTCTATTCCTTTGAGTTTATTAACCACTCTAGTTTCTAAATCTAATAGCACTTCATAGTTTTCTTCTAAATAGTCTTTTAGTCTATCCATTCCTTGAAACTTCTCTTCTCCTATTGTAAACCAAGCTCCTCCTTTCTTAATAAAATCAAATTCTACAGCATAGTCAATTATCTCTCCTAGTTTATCAAAACCATATCCCCACAATATATTTAACTCTGCTTTACCAAAAGGAGCAGCTAATTTATTTTTTATAATATCTATAGTGGTTTTATTGAGTTCGTTAATTTTATCATTAGATTTCCATATCTTCCATCTAACATCTGCATAAAATTTAATAGCATTACCTCCTGTTGTAGTAGTTGGATCTCCCATACCACCAATATTACTTCTAGTTTGTGATATAAATATTAATGTACAATTATGTATAGGAAGGAGTCCTTTTATTTTCATACAAAATTTACTATTAAGTCTAGCCTGTAAACCAATTGTAGCATCTCCCATTTCTCCTTGTAATACAGCTTTAGGCATAGCAGCAGATTGACTATCTATAACTACTAAAGAAACAACATTATTCTCTATTAAAGAGAGAATCATATCATAACCAGATTCTAAGTCTGTAGGTTGATATATTAATAAACTATCTGCATCTACTCCTACAGATGTAGCATATTTTTTATCAAAGGAATTTTCATAGTCAAATAATGCCACTTTCTTTTCAGGAAATGCTTTTTGATATTCTGCCATTTGATGTAATGTAGTGGTAGATTTACCTGAAGACTCTGCTCCAAATATCTCTATAATCTTTCCAAGCATTGTACCACCAATACCCATTGCTTGATTTAGCTGCAAAGAACCTGTACTAATAATGTTAACTTTGTCTAAATTAGGTTTTTCCAACCCATGTTTTTTCTCTAAAGCTGCAATTACAGCATCCATTCCTTGCTTTTCTTCTTTCTTTTTTGCCATTTTTAAATTATTTAATTTTTGTTAAATTTACTAAATTTTTTTATTATTTCCTAACTTTATTAGAATAAAAACCCCAAGAGAATGATTAATTCTCTCAGGGATTTTACACAACTTAAAAATAGAAAAAATGTTATTCTTTTAATTCTGTATTACCTTTTACTTTTTCTGTGTAACAACAGAATTGACAATCATTACCACAACAAGAACCTCTTGCTCTTAGATAACTTTCTGAAAAGACTACTCTTCCATCTACTAGATGGTAATCTTTTCCTTCTTCAAACTCTTTATTACTCATAATATCTTTAAATTTCATTATTGATTTATTTTTGATGGTAGTATTACATATCCATTACTAAAAAACTTTTTTATTTCTGGGAGTTTAGATTCTATTCCAAACATAATAGATAATTCTTTTAGAGTGAGAATAGGATATTTTTCTTTATATTCTAATAATAATAATTTTGTTTTGAAAGATAGTTTAGGAGCTGTTACCACTCTCATATAACTACGATAGTAATTCATTATTATAGTTATATCCTCTTCTTTGTATTTATCTTTCCTAACTGCTTCACTCTTTTTTCTAGAGTATAATAATGCAGGGTAATACAAGTTATTCTCTCTAGCGTATTGTTTTAATGTTATTTCCATGTTGTTTTAATATTTCACTTTCATTTTCATATATGTATCTATATTTAGAGTCTTTATATTCCTCCATTATATAAGCATGATCATCCTTTCTAAACTTTCTAAAAAACTTATTATCATCTTTAGTTTCTACAGCAAGAATAAATCTAGAATCATCAAACCCACAAACAATTCCTTTATAACTACTATGTATTATTAATAATCCCTTATAGAGATTGAAGAGGTTTTCCATATTTATCTAAATTTATACTTGCTAATCTTCTTTCTATTTCAAATTCCACTTTTAATAAAAGATTTATTTTTTCTTCTATTTCTTGTTTTAATACTCTACCAGCAAAAGGAAGAATATCTTCTAAGTTAGACATAAATTTTGTTCCTCCATATACATATATTTCATCATATTTAAATCCTGGAATCTTCTCAAAATCTTTAAATATTTCATTCAAAAAATGTACTATAGAGGGCTCATCTATAACAAGCCCTCTACTATCTTCTAATAATAATAAATCTTTATACCGAGTATTAAACTCTTTAATTGTTCTCATTCTTTAATATATTTAATTTAAATGCTCTTTTTAATAGTTTTTTAATACTTTTAAATATTGGTTCAGGATCAAATCCTTTTTCTATTAATTCTTCTTTACATTCTTCTAAAAAAGATTTATAAGTCATGTTATTAAAGAATTCTATATTATCCCAGAAACAATCCTCATCATCTATTTTACCTGTAGATACAGTTATATCTCCAAAATTTTTAAGTCTTTCTTTCTGTCTTTTTAAATTCTTTGTAACAGCAACAGATAATGTTACTTCTCCATGATACAAATATACATAACTTTGAATTTTATCTATCATAATTTTTCAAATTCTATTGGTTTTAAATCCTCTTCTAATATTTCAAAAGCCATCTCTATTGAATTTAACTCTGCTTCTTTTCTAGAAATAAATTTTTTTAAATACCTATTATGATCATTTAAATTTTTTTGTATACTTGTTGTAAAAATTAATTTAATTTTATTTTCTACAACTCCTACAGTAGGAAAAATATGTATATATAATTCATTTCCATCAAAGAAATCAAAAAACCATCTAGGATTATTTTGTAGAGTTCTAATTAAACTTTCATCTGTTTTAGCTTGTTCTATATATGCTTCTACAAAATCTGTAGGTATAGATTCTATAGGCTCACTATTTCTTAAAGAGTTTTCAATCCACTTTTTAAGAGCTTCTACACTTAAAGGATATTTTTCTATTATTTCTTTCATTCTAATATAATTGTTTTTGTTAATTCTAAATATGCTTGATTCCACCAATCTCTTTCATAATCAAACTCTTCACATTGTTTTTCTGATTTTGAATTTTGGTATTTTATATCATTATATTCACTAAATATTTTACAAAATTTAGCAACATCTTCTATTTCATTATCTTTTAATATTCTCTTTAAAACATCTTCGTTATACATATTCTTTTAATTTATTAATATCTAATGTTTCATCTTTATTATCCCAACCCCTCCATGCTTCATAATCATCTTTAAATTTTACATTTAATTTTTCTTCCCAGAATTCTATTAAATCTGGAGATTTATTAAATATTCTTGTTTGTAAAGAGAGCTCATCTTTATGCAATCCATTTCTAATTATCTTAACCACTTTAGGAAACATATCTTGAAATTTCTTAGAAGTCTTAGAATACAATCCTTCTTTTACTAACTCAAAATCTTTCTTAAATAGTTTGTTTAATTTATAAACTACAATAACATACCCACTCTCATAATCATAATCCTCTACAACATCTTTTGTTCTTTCATATTCATTATCTAAAAACTCTCTAAACCTATCTAGATTCTTAGGTTTAAATAACAAATATATACAATCTTCATAATTCTCTTCTTTACTAGAGTCATAATAATATGCATTTATAAACCCATTAGATTGTAATGAATTTTTCTCTATTTTCAAAGTGGGAACCATGAAGATTGTTGTTATTGTCTTTTTTATATCCATTCTATTATTTTTTTAACTTCATCTTTTGTATGAAGCTTTAGTAATTTATAATTTAATCTAATTTGTCTTTTAGACTCTTTTACATCCCCTTTAGTAGATTTTAAATAAGCTGTAAATATAGCTCTAATAAATTGATAATTTGTCATATCTTGGTGTAAATTTTTTTTACAATAAGCAACACCCAAGCCAACTGAACCTTTTACATTATCTGAAGAATCCCCTGCAATAATCTGAGTTGCAAGGTTTAATCTACTTTCTTTTTCAGTAACACTATAAAACTTTCCTAATGTATCATCATATCCTCTATAATCATAAAATATACCATAACAACTACTTTTTATATCTTTATCAATAGTAGCTAATATAGAGTTATCTTTTAATTTAGTCCAAGAATCATATAAAAAATCATCAGCTTCAGCTCCATGAGACTCTATAGCTCCTATTTCTTCCACTATATATTGTTTTATAATAGGAAGTAGAGCACTCTTTTCTTTATCTTTTCTATTAGCTTTATATTCAGGAAATATTTTATATCTAAAATTAGATTTACCTCCAACAAATACAAGAGTGTTTGTTATATTATACCACTCTTCTATATTATTTTGTATTTCTTGGAGTTTATTCCTAACTCTAAATTTAGCTTCTTCTATTTGAGATTCTTCATCTGGAAATGTCATTATAGAATCTTCAGGAAAATATGTAGCAAAATATACTATACTATCTCCATCTACTAATAACACTCTAAAAGTAGCATCATAGCTACTAGGACAATTCTTCACTGTTCTAACAATTATTTCTTCTTCTATAACTGTTTCTTTTATACCTCCTTTTATCATATTAATGTAAAATTAAACCTATTTTGTTATTTGAATTATACCATTTTGTAGAATATAAATCTATTTTACTAGCATTTATATACCCCGAAGATACTAAATCTTCTTCATTTTTAAAAATAAAACTATGTCTATCTTTTGATTTATTAATTAAATCTTTTTGTTTTCCATCACTACTAAATATAATATCAAAATTATCTGGGAGTTTAGTTTCTTTTAAAAGAGCTACACAATTAGTATAACTATAAAACTTAATATCTTTATTTAATTTTGCTATTTCTATCCATTTATTTAAATATTCTCTAGAGTAATAATCACCGCTATCATGCACTCTTATATAATCAGGTTCTTTTAAGACTATTTCCGCATTTATTTTATCTATAAATTTATTAGTCTTACTGAGTTCATATCTATATTCATAAGCAGGTTTTACATTTTTCCATATATAAGCTCCTTTTTTGGCATAACAAAACTTAATACATTCTTCTGCAAAAGGACATGTTATTTTTCCAGTAGAAGTTTTATATGCAGGAATTCCAAAATTATACACTCTTTTATTTAAATATTCACTAGTTTTCTTTAATTTAGAATTCTGTGTTAATAAATTCATAATTAATGTATTTGTAATTTTAATTCATCTACTGCCATCCATTGACAGTCACTTACTTTGGAAATACTTCCATCTTTTTCAAGTTCATACATATACTCTTCTGCATCTCCAAAATCAGGAGAATAATTAAATATAAGCACTTCAGCTGTTGCAAAATCTAATATTATTATTTTCATAATGTTTGTTTAAAGGATTCTATAATTTGAGGATAAAAAGCCCTCACTTCTATTGGCACTCTATTAAAGAACCAACGTATTTCACATTCATATTCTTGTCCATTTGGATCTAATCCTTGTGGATGAATTAACCAAAAATAATGTTTTTGGTCTTTATAAGTTATAAAACCTTCTCTCCATATTTCAGAAAAAGAAGGTTCTTTATTAATTACTATTTCTCCCATTTTATATTAAGTTTCTTTCTTTTAACTCTGCTATTACATCTTCTATAGTTAAACAACATTGTTTACTACTAACATATTTTCTAGCTTCTACTATATTAAAAAACTTTTTCCATTTACTAGAACTGGAATTGTAATCTACAACACTAGGTACTATTTCATATGTAGTTGGATCTACAGCATAATAATACTCTCCTTCTTCTAGAGAACCACCATCTTCAGTGGTGATAGAAATACTTATTTTTTCCCAAAACTCTGGGTATTTACTATAAAAATTTTCTCCTTTCCAAAAATTATTATAATAATCATTAGTATGTACTGTTCCAATCTTAGGACTATTTGGATATTCTTTTATTAACTTGTATTGCATATTTAGTTTTATTTATATATTAATATTGCACTATATAAAGGCATAGAGTTTTTTGGATCATCTACACTTACAACAGACATAGAGATTACATTTTTAATTGTTTTACTCTCTATTAATTGTTGTAATTCTTTATTTATATTAAATAATTTTTGGTCTTCCCATATATGTGTTTTCATATTTTATTTTTTTAAATTATTTTCATCATTAAGAAATACAGTTATTTTTCTAGTCTCACATCCCATCTTATGATTACCACCAGAAAGATTACAATAAGGACACTTCTCTGTAATAATCTTGTATCCTGTATCAATTCTTTCAAAGTCTTTCACTACATATCCTTTAAACCCAAAAGAATCTAAAGGCATACCTCTTGAGATATAAGGACCTCCACTTGGATCTATCATCTCTATTTCATCTTTTAAGCTATCCACCATACTGATATATTTATCATAAATATATTTACCAGTTTCATCATCCCATTCATGTACAACTTTTTTAAATTGATTAAAAGACATAAGATCTTGTCTATGTTTATTGTCATTTATATAAGCATTATATGCTTTAGTATAATCATTAGGCATACCAATTCTACAATATTCAAAATTTCCTTCCCATAGTATATCATGGTTGTCATCTCTAGTAAATGTAAACTCATCACCATATCTGTTTTTGTATGTTGTTATATCCATTTATCTTTTAATATTAAATTATAATAATCTGTTGTTTTTTTTATACCATCACTATTATGACTTGTCCAAGTCTGTGGTGCTTTTTTTCTACAAAGAGCTAATCTTGCTTGTGTTGTTTTTGCTATGTGTTTTGTTTCTCTTGTATAATATAACCAAGATTCCCAATAATGACTATCATGTTCAGGAATCATCATCACTACTATTTGCCATTTAAAAAATACAAAACTAATTAAAGGATTCCATTCATGTCTATAGCTATCATATTTAGTCTTCCATCCTAATGATACAAAATCAAATCCTATTTTTTTAGGTACAGCATAAGAATAACTCTTTTTTTGTTCATAAAGTTCATCATAAGATTTTATAGTTCTAGCACTATCAGGATTACGTTCATTAAAGCTCTCTTCATTTTTTATATGTTTTATAACAGCTTCATGAATTAATTCTGGTGTACCTTTCACCCATCTTCTAGGATAGAAATATGGAGTTCCTATAGCTATTTTTCCACAATAAAATTTAATTTTTGGTGGTTTAAATGGAGAGTTATAAGATCTTAAATAATCAAAGTTATTTAATAAGTATTTTAGTGTCATAATCCTTTTTCTTTTAAATTCATTGTCTTAACTCTTGTGCTTTATTTAAATACCACTGTTCTTTTTTTAATTCCTGTTCTATAGGTTGATCAGGTTTTTTTCCTAATCTCATTCTATATTTGTATGCTGTAATAGTACAATACATAGCTACATTCTCTTTCCCCCATATATCTACCATCATATCTATTACTTCTTTATTATATGATTTATAATGAGAAGGATTTATATAATCATAATTTTCTTCAATTTCCATTATTATTTCTTTTTACATGTTAAACATTTAAGAGAATTTACATCAAACCCTCTTTCTCTTTTACAGGTGTTACACCATTGATATAAGAATATCATATTTCTAATAATTTACAGATTCTTCTAAATGTATTTATGTCTTTACATTTTCCTTTAAATAAAATATGTCTGGTAATTTTATCCATCATTTCAAATAATTCTGTAAAAACAATTTCTGTAGAAGGCGATATTTTATTTTCACCCATAAAAGTTATTTCATATTTGTCTTTTTTATAAACTAGTGTTCCTCCATCTCTATATACTTCAGGAGAATGCCAGCCTTCAGCTTCAAGTTGTTCTTTAGTTAGATAGGGAACTCTATGCAAAGAAGGATGTTCTTTAATTAATTTTAAATTAGATTTTTCATCAATAATTCTTTTTTCCCAACCAGTAGTAAACCAATTACTATCCACTAATCCTTGTTCATATTCATATCCTATATGAAAATCTGAAATTTCAGGCACAAAATATTTATTATTATTTTCCATAATTATTCTTTATTTTTTAATCCTAATTCTTTTGCAAATAAATATATTCTATCATTTATGTCTTCTATAATATATTCTCCACTCACAGCTTCATCTAATATTTCAAAAGCTTTTTCTTTTGTACATTCAAACTTATCTTGAACATCTGATATATGCCAAAGATTATCTATATAATATCCTTTTCTTTTTAAATATCGTAGAGCTAATAATTCTAATTTCATTTTATTTTTCCTTTAAAAAACTTACTTAATATATTTCCATTCCAACAATCATCTCTAAAAAGAACATCATTAATAACAAGATAATGCATTTCCCAATAAGCTAATGATTGTTTATCATCACAAGTTTTTATGATGTATCTTTTGAATCCTTCTGTAGAACCTCTTTGTTTTATGTATTCTAATAAAGGTTTACAAGATCCCCAATACTTTAACCAACCACTATCTTTTTGAGTAATACTAACTCTTTTTCTTTTATTTTCAGGTAATAGTTTAGCTTTTTTACTTAGAGTTGTTTTCTTTCTATGTGTAAAAGCTTTTTTACCTATATAAATATTACCTTTATCATCTATTATTTTATAGATAAAACCATATTTATTTTCTGGAGGAGTATATAAACATTCTCCATTTTCTTTTAACCAACAATCTTCCATATTTATAAAATTAAAAAAGAGGATAACAAATATAATCATTATCCTCTTTATATTATTAATTTATTTTTTATTAAATATTATTAACTCTAGAATCTAATACTTCTTTCATTCTATCTAAAGAATTTACAATTTCTTTTAATTGTTTATTAGAGAGAGTTGGAATATTAAATGTATGCCTTTGAATCTCTTCAGCAAAACTATTTTGTACATAGTCTTTTAGATTTTCATTACATTTTTCTTCAAATATATCTCCTAGTTCAGAAACATCATAATCCTCTTCATCTAAAATATATTTTTCATCTTCAGAAAGAGTTGTTGCAAAAAACCATCTACAAGTTCTAAGTTTTCCAATTTCTCCAACTGGAACAGCTAAAACATCCATTGGATTTATAATAACTAATATGCTAGTATCCCCAAAGTACGAATAATCGTACTCTTTACTTGCAGCATGAAATCCTTTACTACAACTTACAGAATTATTATCATCACCTCTTTGTCTAGGCATACTAATAACTTCTCCTATTCTATAATCTTCTTGTCCTGTACGAGCAGAAGTATAACTATTTTCTTGTAATGTAGGTAGTTCTTTGTATAGTTCTTCTAGATTTCCTAAAGATAGAGCTTGTCCATCATCTTTAGAATCTATTTTTCCTAACTTATACTCTCCATTTTCTTCTAAAACAACAAAATCAGAAGCTCTCTTTTTCCAAACTGCTTTAATTTTTGTATAAGCATTACTAATAAATTGAACAAGCTCTTTATTCTCGTTATTTCTACTAACTACATTTCTATAAGCATAAAAATTACCATGCTTATCTATTTTAAAATTATGTTTAGAAAGAAATTCATATAAATCTTCTGCTGATTGAGCATTTGGATTTAAACAACATTTTAACCAAAACTTTTTTAAAGAAATATATTCATCATTTTGATTTAATTTAGCTTGTATTTCCCAAGGATAATCTAGTTCATCACTAACTCCATCAATTATTTCAATAAACTTCTCAACTAATAATTGAGGCATACTTCTATCTATACCTTTTAGATAGACAGAACTTTCTTTTACAACAAAATCTTCTAAATCTTTAAGAAGTTCTATACCTTCAATTAACTGTTCTATTTTTTCATCTTTCTTTCTCTCTTCTTCTCTTTCTGCAGTAACTTGTTTAGAAGAAATAATTTCTAATATTTCCTCTAAAGAGTTAGAACTATTAATAGAATTAAAATCCTCTTTTGTTGCATTAGATTTATTTAATATAGTTCCATCTTTTAATACAACAATTAGAGAGTCTCCAATTAACTTTATATTAATACATGGATTTTCAATTAATGGAGAAGTTTCCTCCTCCATTAATTCATTTAATTTATTTGTTACCACTTTTTCAACAGCATTTTCTGTTGCTTTCTCAATTTTAGATCTGAACCAATCTAGGCTTAAAAACTTTGACATAATTTCTACTTTTATTTATTAATTTATACTAATTCTTCTATTATTTCATCTGTTAATACTTCCACATTCTCTTCATTTAATGTTATGTTATAATGTTTATAATCTATTCTATGTTTATGATATTTTAACATATCTACAAGAACAAAATACATTTTATCTTCTTTATAATCATACCATCTTATATTTTTACATAAAACATCTAAGAAAGAAAGTTTAGATAGTAATTCATTTATTTTCATATACTCACTATATATGTTTTCATCAAATAAATTATATTGTTTTGCTACTTCTAACATAGCAGTGTGTATAGTTCCATTACTATTTTCATAATTATCTCTTTTATACATTTCTAGTTTTTCTAATGTTTCTCCTAGAGAATTTGAAATTGATTTAACCATTTCTAATTTATCAAAAACATTTTTATTATCATAAATTAAACTAGTTATTAATTGAGCTGTAACTATTCTTTTAAAAGGCATATTTTTTCCTTCCATAAATTTATCATAGGATATTAAATTGTGAATATTTAAATTTTGTATTACTTTCATATCTCTATCAGAGAATGTAATAAATCTTATTTTTTGTTTCTTACTAATTTTATATAAACTATCTAGCTTCATTTTATCATCATGTGTAGTATAAACAAATAAACATTTTTGTTTATATAACTCAGATAATTTATATGTATTTGATACAAATTTACAATTATTACCATTGTACACTAATAAACCCTGTGCTTCTTTACATGTTATTTCTCCTTGGAGTTTAACTCTTCTTTCTCCTCCATTATTAATAGATATTCTTTTTTTCTTTTGATCATCTAACCATTGTTGAGGAATAACAAAATCATTTAAATTAATAAATTCTTTTAATAATAAAGATTTTATATATTGAAACTCTTTTATTCTATTTCTCCACTCACTTCTAGGATGTCCATCTAATTTAAGAATATTATAATAATTAGTATTTGTATCTGCATACCTATAACTAGGAAACAAAGTATGACTAATCATTTTATTTACAAAATTTTTACTATTATAAGAATAAGCTGTTTCTCTTAGAAATGTTTTAATTTTTCCAGGAATAGAGTTTTCATATAAATAATAAGAATCATTATTAATATTACTTATAGAAATTTCTGAACTATACTTATTTTTAACTTCTCTAAAACTACCTTTTTCTAAAATATATTTAATACGATATTCAGATAGTATATAATCTCTAGAATAATATAAATCTTTTAGATTTAATAATTCTACACCTTTTAATGTAGGAGAAACTATTTTAACATCTGAATACATTTCTAAATCAACTATATCCAAGGATTTATGTCCTATAGTTATAAATCTACTGTTTGTTCTATAGTAATTAAAAATATCTTTTATATTTTCCATTTCTTTTATGGATTCATTATATTTAGATATTAATTCTTCAGCTACTATTTTAATTTTATTTAATATAATCTCTTTAGCTTTATTACTATATAATAATGATTCTCTAGAAGGCACAGGAATTAAACCATCACTCAAACCAAATCTTAAAGCAATAGGAATTTGTATTGCTCTAATACCTAATTTACTAAAATCTATAGGATAATATACATCATCTAAACATAAATGCATATAATTATCTCTATTTAATTCAGAGAGTTGATAATTATTTGTTCTATGGATTTTAAACTCATTATTAATTACACTACCTTGTACATATACATTAAAAAATACATTTTGAAAATAAGCTAATTGCTCTTCTATTTTATTAAAAAATACATGTCTATCTTCATACTTAACAGGAATAATAACTTTAACACCATTACACTCTGTTGTTTCACATTCATACAATAAATCAATAGTATTACCATCTTCTCCTTCATACATCATATACTTTCTTTCCATTCCATTTTTTCTACATACAAAATAAAAAGAAGAACTATATGCTAAACCAACTTTAAAACCCAATCCAAACATTCCAAGTTGTTGATTATCAGATCTTTTAGTACTTTTACCATATTTACTAATAATATTAGTAACATCATTATCATCTAATCCTACACCTGTATCTTCTACACTAAACTCATAATTTCCCTCTTCATTTGGTAATAAAGAAACTATTATAGGTGTATTTAATTTATTATCCTTTCTATGTGAATCTAATGCGTTTGATGTTAACTCTCTAATTGTACTTCCTACAGCATCACTATATAGATTCTTACTCAACATATTCATTAATACATGAGCACTTTCTAAATCTAATGACATTTTCATAGAGTCTTTAGACTCTCCCACTTCTAGTATTTCTATTTCTGATTGTTTTTCTATTATCATTTTTTCTATTTTTTTTCTAAGTTATCTTTCTCTTTTTACTAACCAAATTTGTCTATTGTTAAAATCTTGGGATACTTTTATATTATGATCTTCAGAAGTAGTAATCCATTTTTTAGACATTCTATTATGTACAATTCCTTGAGAATCTATATAAGAATAACTAATTACTTCTTCTCTTCTTGTAGAACACATAACATTACCATATAAAGGTTGTTTTGTACGCCAATGTACTTTTGTCTTACTAAGTTTTGGTTCTGATAAAATTTTTAAATATTTAAAAAAACTTTGACAAGATATTAATACCTCATCTCCTATTTCTAAATCTTGCACTCCTATTATTTTATTTTCCATTTTTCTATTTTTAAATTAATTACTAAAAAGGAACTCCAGAAAGCCATGCAACTGAATCTCCATATTTTTCTTCTATTATTTTATTTAATTCTGTAAATATTCCATTTGTATTCCACACTCCTCCATTATAACTAGCAGAAGCAGGATGACTAACTTTAAATGTCTTAGAGTTTATTAAATCACTATACTCTTGAGCATCTTTACCAAATAATACAATAGGAATATCATATTTATTAATAATGTTCTCTATTATATATTCGGTAAAAGGTTTCCATATATGTTTATGACTTCCTGCTTTATCTTTTTGTACAGTGAGAGATGCATTTAATAACATAACTCCTTGTTGAGTTAAATAGCTTAAATCATAATTCTCTATATCCCAATCTAAATTTAATCCATTATAAAGTTCATTTTCTACTCCCTGACAGAATTGTTTTAATGTAGGTTGTATTCTCTTATGTAAACTACAATCTAAAGCTATTCCTGTAGCTATAGGCATACCCTCTTTAAATACATTGTACGGATCCATGAATAACAATACAACTTTAATATCCTCTAAAGCTATTTCTTTAAAAACTCTAAAAGTATTAATGGAAGAAGGACTAATTAAAATCCCTCTTCCACTTTCTTTCTTTAAGAATGCATATATATCATCACACTCTCCACTCTCTATAAATGGTTTTATTATTTCATGATAAGAGCTATGAAATTTATCTTTAAATTTTAACCAATCCATTATACAGGAAATAATTCTAATTGATTAACAGGTTGTAAACTCTCCACTTTAAATCCAGGAGTAACTAATATACCAGCTTCATTTACAAAAAAGGAATGAGCTTTCATATGATTTTCCATCCATAATGAAGGGTGTACCTCTTTCATACTAAATGTGGTAAATTGATATAGCTCCCAAAGACTATTAGGAGCACCATAATTATGTGTAGGTTTATCTAATTCTCCTCTAATAATATTTAATTGTGTAGATTCTATAAACTCTTGCTCTACAATCATTCTTCCTATTAACTCTGCTTGAATTTTTCTATCAATTTCAATAGTTTTCATTTGTTCTCTTTCTTCTTGCATTTTAGTAAAAGCATCTCCAGCTCTTTTAATATATTCTGTTATAGCTTGAGGAGTAAAAGATTGTATTTCTCCTTGATGTTTTTTCTTAAATGCTCCATAATCTCCTGATACACATCCATTTTCACATATGAAAATTCTTGTGCCAATAGCAAACTTTAATGATAGGGATTTATCATAAGAATTTTGCCATCCAATTTGTAATTGCATTTCACTATCAGCTACATTACTAATAGTAAACTTACCATTAGCAACTTTACCATCTCTAGCACTAGAATACATTTCTCTATCTAATGTAAAACCAGCTTTATGAATACTCTCTAGAGTTAAATCCATTAATTGTGTGTGTGAGACAGGTCGATAGGTTCTTGTTTGTGCTGGTAATTCTGCTCTAGTTAATAAACTTTTTGTTGTATTATATGTATTTTCCATTTTATTTATTGTTTTAAATTTATTGTTGTTCCAAAAAATCTACTAAGAATTCCTTCTAAATTCTCTATAGATATAGTTTCTACTTCATCATTATCTGTAGTGTAAAGCCATTCTACATTTTCTTTTATTTCTTCTCCTAGAGATATTAGTTCAAATTCTAAATCATCTCTATTGAGTCTAAATGTTTCTCTATAACTCATAATTCTAAATTTAATAAATTTTTAATTCTATTTTCTAAATGTTTTAAATGTTCTTCAGCTTCTTTTCTACTAAGAAAACATAGCTTACTATTTTTTTGATATATTTTTTTATCTACTTGAATATAATAATTTGTCCAACCATTAGGATATTCTTCAGAAGTATAAACAAGAGTAGCTTTTAACTTTCCTAAATATACTTTTGAATTATCTAAAGATATGAAATATACTTCATCTTCTATTTTCATTTTTATAATTTAAGTGTTATTGTTCTATTAAAAAACTTTGTTAATATTTCTTCTAAAACCTCTAAATCTATAATTCTTCCTTCTCCCCAATCATCCGCCATTGAGTTTTCCAATATATTTTCCTTTAATATTTCTAATTCATCATCTAATAATGTTAAATTACATGGAACTACATTAGATATTTTAAATTTTTTTACAAACGATGTAAGATTTTTTAAATCCATTATAGAATCCCTGCATCCAAATTCTGTTGCATAAGTTACTTTTACATTCATAATTCTTTATTTACTTTTATACAATTATCAGGAATATAATATCCAATAACATAACCACAGTCAAACTTTTCACGAAACTTACCATATTCAATTGTTTCTTCTATATTTCCATCTCTAAGTACTGTATCTCCTGGATATAAATAATTACCTTCTCTATCTTCTGCTATTGGGTTCATATTAATTTTTTCTTTTTAAATATTTGTTCTACTTTTTTTAAAGAGTATTCCTTTGCAAGGTCTGCAAAATCATTCACTCCATCACTAAGATATTGCTTAGGTACATTTATATAATCAAAATCAAACTTTTTAGTTATTAATTGACTATTTAACACGCCTGGTTTATCTGAATCAAAACACAAAAATTGTTTACCACTATTTGATTTAATAAAATCTATATTCTCTTGAGAGAAACAAGTAATAGATTCATTTTGTACATCACAAACATTAGGATAGATTTTTCTAATAACCATGGCATCCTTTAAAGACTTTGTTATAATAGCTGTATTACAATTAGTGATATATTCTTTTCCTCCTAGAGTTGTTAAAGGAACATTATTAGGCATCCATTTCATTTTAGGATTCTTAGAAAAAGGAGTGTATATTTTCCAATGTTCATTATTATATAAATAACCAAATCTCAATTCATCACTCAGAGAAAATCTTTCTTTATTAAGAAATACAGATTTAATAGAATATATATTATTCTTTTTTAAATCTTCCACATCTTGATAATACATATTCCAATACTCTAATTCTTCATTAGTAAACTTTCTAGCTATACATTGTATTGTAGAATATTTTTTCTCTATTATTTCTGGTTGTTCATATGTTGTTACAATTGTATTATGTTTACTTTGTTCTCCTGTAGAGATTCCTAAACCAAAATCTCTATCAATAGCTTTTAAAGAATTTATGTAATCACATTGTAATAACTGTTGAACAAATTTAAAACAGTTTCCTTTAATATTAGAATCTGCGAAATCCTTATGTGTTATTTCTCCAAACTTAGTTCCTATAATAAATGATTTTTGATTATCTTTTCTAAAAGGAGAATGACACACTTTATTAAGTTCCCATTTGTTAGGCATATATAATCTATATATGTCATATTGCGATATGAGATTTAGTATGTTTTCTTTTGTTAGTTCTGTTTTCTTTTTACCATAAATAGTCATAATTACTTTTTAAATCCTACTGTTGTTTTAGTTTTATTTTTAACATTTTCAATATTTAATATTTTATCTATTACATATTGTTTTAAATCATCTGTTGTAGACCCTTTTAGTTGTTTAATATCTTCATAAAAATCATATTCTTTGTTTATTTTTTCAAAACTTGATTTTAAGAATTTTTCTATTAATTTTTCTTCTTGAATACCTTCCAATTCTATACAATATTTAATTCTACTTGGTCTATCTTTTATTGTTTTAGGTATTTTATCTATATAATTTGTAGTTAACATAAAAAAACAATTATCAATACTATCAAAACCATCCATAGCTCTTTTTACAATATCTTCACTTTTATATTTTTCAAATACATCTTCAAATTCATCCATAAATACTACTATAGGATTATTTTGTATTTTTCTAATTTTTTTTATAAAATCCCAATTATAATTAAAATAATTTAAATCTGTTATATTAAAAACTATAGAATCTTGCTCTTTTATTGCTTTTTCAAAATAACTTTTTAATATACTAGTTTTTCCTGTTCCTGCTTTTCCATATAAAAGTATTCCTGTTTTATGATTATATCCTAATTTGTTTATTAATTCTTTATTTTCTAAATTAAAAAAAGTATTAAAAATACTATCAAGTCTTTCTTTATAATTTTGAGAAATTTCTTCATTAAAATTTTCTGCAATATTTGATTGAACTAAACTTGTAGTATATCCTCTATGATCATAAATAGTTTTTAAATCATATACACCTTTAATTAATGTAGGGGATAAAAATTTTGTGCTCAATATAGAAAAAGAAATAGTACCATCTTCTAAATAAGTAAATGTCTTATAATTTGTTGTTGTTTCTTCCATGTTATATAAAATAAAACCCTTTATAAATTAATATAAAGGGTTTAAAGAGATTTAAAATTAATTATTAATAATCAGCATCATCTGTTGAAAAAACTTCATTAGAAGCTGCTAAATTCATTGTAGAGTTATATACTCTCATTTCTTTTAAGTCAAAGAAATTTTTAGAACCATATTCTCCATATATTCCTAATACAAATCTTTCTACATATTTTAATTCTTTAGATTCTTTTTGAGATAGTACATCTCTAACTTTTTCAGAACTATAATCTATATTTTGAAAAGATTTTAAATTATATACAGGAAGAAACTCTTCATATATATCTTGATATTCTTTAATTTCTGTTTCTCCAGCATCATTAGTTTTCTCTACAGTTTTAATTGTAGCAACTCCTAATACATTTTGACAGAAAGAACCACCAACTTGATCTTTTAAATCTTTTACATTTCCTTTCATTAGTTTCTTCCAATCTAATTGTAATTCTGCATCTTCAGATTTTAAATCCAATCCTCCTAGCCATACTTTTAAGAAATTATATAATTTCTCTTCTCCTACATTAGCTTCTCTATATTCTCTTTTAATAAACCAAGCAGGAAGTCCACTTTCATCACTAGCCCAAGAACAACTTCCTAGAGTATTAATATATTGTTTTTTACTACCATCTTTATTTTCTCTAACTCTATCTTCTAAAAAGAAAGATTTTTTAAATTTAGTATTATATTTTTCATCTTCCATCCAGAAATCTACTCTTAATGTAGTAAATCCTTCCTTATTTTCTCCTAAATAATCAGTAGCTTTACTATCTTCTTTTAGTTCTATACCTAATAAATCTTTAAATTGTTCTACAGTGGGATTAACAGCTAACACTTTTGCTGTAAATACTCCTACATACTTTTCTTGTTCTCCTGTTGAATTGTTTTCTCTAATTGTTCCTTTAATTCCTGACATAATTTTTAATTTTAATTGTTAATTTATTTATTTGTTAATTATAATATTCTCTTATTGTATCACTCACTAATTGTAAATTGTTTGGTATTTTTAAATCTGTAAACATTTCTGAAGGAGATTTTGCACTTAACTTTCCATATCTGTTAGTAACAAAATAATATTTACAATCATCTCCTTTACATTCTACTAATGTATAAAGAATAACAGTGAATAGTCCTTCCATAACTACTTGATTATCAAGCATTTTTCCAATAGTTTTGAGTTTATATGTAGAAATATCTTCCCCATCTGTTACAGCTTCTGTATGACTAATATAATATATTATTAAATCATCTCTTAATTTTTTAGCATCTTGTATTAAATTTACAATATCACGAGCTAAAAGAGTGAATTTTTCATACCCTACTTGTAATGCTTTCCCCATCATATTAAATGTTTGTAGATAATTACTATCGTCTATAACTATGTTTTTAATATGAGGAGCTTTTTCACTCACTACTTTTAACTTATTAAGAGTATCTACAATACCTGTAGGTTCATAATAATTTTTATTCTCTACATTATACAACTTAGAACTTCCTTTAAATGGTAAACTCTTAGAAGCTGTATTAATTAAATAAGTTTCTTTTGGATCTAAAAACTTAATACTTGTTGATTTGCCTTCCCCACTAGGACCAGCAATAGCAATAACCTCACTCATTCTTTTTAATTTAATTTAATTTATTATTTAGTTAACAATTACAAACTTCTTCCCAATCATCTGAAAATCTAAAATATCTGATAGGAATACATCTTTTTTTATTTTTTACTATTGTATAATAATCTCCTGATTTTATATCAAAATAAGCAATATCTCCTAATATTTTATGTTTATATATCATTTTTATTTAATTTATTATTAATTTTCAATGTAAATATACAAATAATTTATTATATTATATGTATATTATTTTGTTTTGTTTGACTTGTTTTTATTATTTTTTCTATAATTTCCCATTCATAATTTTGCCAATTTATATTATTTTTTATTTTCATCTGCTTTCTAAAAATAGATGAAACACTATATCTTCTAAAATTAAATTCTTTTTCAATAGCAGAAAAAGACGTATAAGTTTTTATAATTTTATTTTCTTTTTTCATCAAAATATTTAAAATATTAAAATTATTATTTTTTGAGTAACTAAAATAACCATACATAGTTTTTCCCCCTTTTTTATCGTTGATGAAATTGCATTATTTAAATTAAAATACTTATTAGCTTCTACAGTGCTTTCAAATTCTTTTATAAAAACACCATTTAAATCAAAAAAATATACTTTTTTTCTTAATTTAATAGCATTTTGTATACAAATTTTAGGATCACTTTTATAACCATTTTTTAATTTAGTTAATTTACATTTTTCAATACTTTCTTTTAATTTTGGCTTTCCTAATTGAAAATTTCTAACTTTTTCATTACTTTCTTTATTTTGTCTATAAGTTTGTCCATTAGGTTCTTGTAAATTATGTCCATTTTCTCTAATTAAACTTTTATATTTTTTTATATTTTTT
>Ga0114963_10000254_pt1 | contig 35196 bp, 35 predicted proteins | sample C_131016_EF_Meta_FD_87019 | JGI IMG/M metagenome (GOLD analysis project Ga0114963, IMG submission 87019) | Freshwater microbial communities from Lake Croche, Canada to study carbon cycling - C_131016_EF_MetaG | ecosystem: Environmental > Aquatic > Freshwater > Lake | place: Lake Croche, Canada... | reverse complement strand
TTTTTTGTTTTTTGTTTTTTGTTTTTTATATTTGTTTATAATAATTTATAAACAAATAAATATTACACCGAACCAATATCTGTATCATCATCTTCTAATAAATCATTTTCAGGACAATCTTCTTTAGTATATTTTTCTAAATAACGATACATACGATTTATATCTAATTTAGATATCTCATAATTTTCAAACAAATTAATAATTTCATTATCATCATATTTGTTTTTCAAATCTAAGAAGAAGAAAAATACATCCTTTTTATCCATATTCAATTGTTGACAAAAATTTTGAATAAAAATAGAGTTATTATATTCGGTTGAATATTTTGTGAGAACTTTTGTAAATCTCACCTCAACCGGATTGAATTTTTGTTTTTTACTAAATGTTTCATTATATAATTTATTGTTTTTGAAAGTTTTAATTAAAGAACTCATCTCATTAAACTGCCAAATTTGTTTTTGAAAAGTGGTCCTATCAATATAATCCGCAAAACACATATTATCTAAAATTTTTAAATAAAATGGAATACTTATATTTTTCTTATATTTTCCTAAAACATCTATAATATTTTCGTGCCAGAGTAATCCAACAATGGTTCTGTCTGTATCATTCATTACTGTTAAATGGTCATCAATTGAATAATTTGAATTAATTATTTTTTGTGTTATCTTTTTAGTATCATCATTATAATATTTTACCTGAAAAATGTTTTTTATTATATTTTCATTTAATAAGTTTTTGTCATTCTTATAAAGTTGAAAAATAGAAGAAACCTTTCTTAAATCAGATTGAACATATTGCCTTATTAATGCTTTAATATTTTCATCTAACTCAGGCATCATTACATTAATTATGTTCTTCATTTGTTCACAATTTGGAATTTTCAGTTCAATTGTATTACAAACCTTAATTAATTCTTTAATTTTTTTGTCAATATGATAATTTCCAATGCATATGATAGGACAAAATGATACCTCTTCTAATTTTTGCTTTTTCGTTTTCTTAGGTCGTATTAATTTTATCAATGTGTTAATTCCACCTTTGTCGCCATTATTCATACCATCTATTTCATCCATTACAAATGCAATTCTTTGTATTTTTTTATGAAACATACTCATAATATTTTTATCAGACATATTATGCTTTGTTATTGTATCTATAATTGATTTATTACGAATATCCCCGGCATCATATTTAATAACATCATAATTCAAATCTTTTAAAATATTCATAACAAAATTTGTTTTTCCAGTTCCAGGTTCTCCATAAACATAAATTCCTTTTTTAGAAGACAAATTGTTTTTATTTAATTCAAAATTTTGAAGTATTTCTTTTATTTTCAGTTCAGATTCGTGTCTATTCAAAATTTGATTAATATTTAGGTTATCCATCTTATACTTTTAATAGCATTCTTTTTATGTTGATTTTTACTTAAACCCGTATTTAACAAATGACTTTTTAGTTTTTTCATACAATCTATTGAATTATTAATTATACTAAACTCTATTAAAAAGTAAATATAATTATAATAACAAATATTTTTGTCCAAATAATTTTTGAATTTATACCATCTTTCAAAATTTTCATTTATTAATTGTTGAATAACAAATGAATTATCTCTCTCTATCATATTTCTAATATAATTTTCATAACTATTTTTAGATATATATCTTTTTACAATTTTATGATTTTTAATATATAAATCTTTATTTAAAAAAACTGTAATACTTATTGGTAAAAATTCTTTAATAATATAGAAAATATCAGTTGGTAATTGTTTTATTAATATAAAATAATTATCGTAATCATTCATTTGTTATGTATATATTAGAATTGTTATATTTATATGATTTTACAAAATTAAGAAGATGTTGAATTATATGACGGGTCACAAGGACTATATTGAGTTCCATATGTTATACCATCCCAACTAACGTTACAACCAGCTGCCCAATTATATTTTTGGCAATTTCCACCAGACCCACTATATGGTGAAACAGTAAAATCCATTTCTTTTGTTCTACAAGTTCCTAAATTTTTTACATTTACACATTTAGCTCCATTTCCTGACATATCCATCCAATAATCAGGACAATCACCTATTAATGGAGGCCATAATTGATGTTTTTTATTTCTTATTAAAAGAATAGAAATTACAATTAAGCAGATTAAAAGAAATACAACCGCAACAGTTAAAACGATTTTTTGAAACGCTTCCATTTGTATAAATTAAATAAATATAATTTTTTCTATCAGATTATTATAAATGAAAGATAATAATTGTAAAGTTTCAAATGGACGTGTTGATATTTTTAATCCTAAAACACAGGATTTATTTCAAATGTATGATAAAATACCAGTAAGTCAATGTATTACTTATAGAGACCCAACAGAGGGGTTATGGGATGAAACTGATTTGTCACGAGTATTTTTCTCAGGACAAAATATTTGTATAATTCAAAACGGAATTAGAGCAGGTGTTTATAAGAGGTCAAACCAGCAGTTTGTCATTGCAAATCAGGATGAAGACACACTGAAAATTATTATGAGGAGTGTATTTCTACAACATTCAGCAAACCAACCGAAAAACATTACAGAACAAGTAATGAATTTGAATAAAATTGTATGGGATTATTGCATACCTCAAGTTTACGGCGAGGCTCAAGGTTATAAGCAATATATTATAGATGCTAGTACAATGTATACTCCAATAGCACCTCCAATAATGACAAGTAATAATGATAAAGAACTCGTTTTAAAACCTTGGTTCTAAAAATCTACTTCAGTATCTTAAAATGTGGTCCCATAAAAGTAATATAATCAGTTTCCTTATCTTTAGAACTGGCATTTAAAATAGCATTTTCCCAGTCAATAATAATAGGATAATTAGTTTCAGGGTCAAGCATTATATTATCAGGTAAATCGCCGTGAGAGATATTATTTTGTTGTAATATTTCTAAAGATTTTTTTAAATAACGATATTGTTGTTTGGTTAATTTAGTTGTATCTATTGGATTTAATTTTTTAATAAATACGACATCATTTGTGTTATCAAATAAAAAATTGTTTTGTTTAACATATTCTTGTATATCTGGATTATCTCTCAGTAAATCTTTGTTGAAATTGGAATTGGGAATAATATATTGTAAAAATCGGGAACCATCAGGGTCAATTTCTTTTAATTTATTATTCAATTCTTTATTAACATAAATGCCTTGTTTAAATATTTTTGCTAGATAACCATTATCTTTATTATAACTGTCATATGACAATGAATCAATAATAAATCCATCTTTTCCTTTTCCGATAATATTCCCACCTTTCTTAAAATGCTTTTTTGTTTTAAACAAATTCTTCTTAAAATTCTTTTTTGTTTTAAACAAATTCTTCTTTAAATGCTTTTTTTTATTATATTTAGTCTTCATATTATCTCTCTCTAAATTTATATTTTTAGATAGTTAAAAATACTTTTTGTTTAAAAGAACTATTTTCCATATCTTGAATTGTTAAATTGCGACAATATTTGATAAATCTATTAATTGAAAATTTAGAATTTGGATTTATTTTATGTCTGAAACTTCCATCTCTATTTATTGAATCTAATATTTCTTTTACAATATACATAATATCAAATTCATAATTCAATAACTCTAATATATCACACGCAACATTTTTGGCAATAAATGCATTTTTCATAAAATTATTCTTTTCGAGATTTAAAAACTGTTTGGCTATATGAGAGTTAGGTAAAAACGCGTTTTCTATACACATAAGAACAAATACTTGACAGAAATGGTCTGTACAACTTAATTGAAATCCACAATTATATGAATCCCATATTTTTTTGCCATCTATAGAACAAGTATAATGTGTGCCTTTCTTATCCCCATAGAATACAGCGGGTTCATTTTCAATAAGTTCTTCTTTGGGTGGATTTGTTGGATGAGGAACATTTTTAATATTTATAATTTTTGCGGACAATTCATTCAATACATCTTCAATATAAGTATCTAATAAACTACTTCCTAGTAATTCAATTAAGAAGGATAGGTTTGCTTCTACATCATCCTCGCCTTCAGTTGAAACAAATAATGGTATGTTTTTTTCTCTTGGTTTTTCTCTTGTTTTAAGTTTTTGATATTTATTTAGATTCATAATGAATTATTATTATTTGCTTTTTATTTACTTATTTTTTACTTATTTTTTTATTTACTTATTTTTTATTTACTTATTTTTTAATTCAATTTTTAATTAAAAAATATGGGTTTTGTTATATATTATTGTTTATTATTTTATTAACTTAAAGAACTTATTCTTTTACAATAAACTTTTTTACTACTTTCTTCTTTACAACCTTCTTTTCATCAACATTAACAGGTCTTTTATTATCAATAAACCTTTGATATTCTTTTTCCAACACATCTAATTCATTCAACCACATTTTATTTATAGTTGTTGCTTTTATATTTTCTAATTCAATATTCTTTCTCTCACAATCTTTAATCAATTTCTCAACATTTTCTTCAGTTACACTATCCATCGGCATTTTAATTAAATATTTATAATCACCATCATCATCGATTACATCATAATTTTTCGACTTCAATATGTCAATAATTTGCTCGTTTTTCTTACGTCTTAAATCAATCGTGTCATTTAATATCTCAGTAATATATCTGGATTTATTTGATAATAAAATTAATTCATTTTCAATATATTTAATAATATAATCTTTTCTTGTTTTATATAACTCTAGTCTTACTTCATAATAATCATCAATGATTTCTGTAACATTTTTATACTTCTTCAATTTTTCATTAGAATCAAATAGATGCATATTTGAAGTTGTTAATGTTGTATATAACTTCAATGTCTTTTCAAGACCATTACATCCATTGTCCAATTCTGTACATTCTAGTTCTTCTATTTTTCCTTTATGAAATGTAATAATAATATCAACATTTATATCTTTGCTCATATCATCATAATCTTTTATAATTGCTTGAATTTTTTTACCATTTTTATCTACTATATTATCTGTAAGAGTTTCTAAATATTCCTTATAATCATCCGTCCATAGACCAACCGGGAGTTCGGTAACTCTTATTTTATCTTGCCCCAATTTTTCATATTTTCCTTTAATTAAATACTTTCCTTCAATTATTTCTGTAATAGTTCCAGTAAATCCGTGATAATATGGAATGAATTTCGTGGTCTCTTGAATATATTCTTCAGTTGATAATTTACATTTCAAGTATTGAATAATCTCTATAGGATTATAAGACAATATTTCAGTGCTGAAACCTGTACCAATCCCTTTAGAACCATTTACTAAAACCATCGGGATAATCGGTGCATAAAATATTGGTTCAACTGGCGTTCCATCGTCATTCAAATAATTAAGGATTTTATCATCATATTCTGGGAAAATATATCTCGTTATTTTATTCAATTGAGTAAATATATATCTCTCAGATGCTGAATCTTTTCCTCCTTGTAATCTTGTGCCAAATTGTCCATTTGGTAGGAATAGATTAATATTATTTGACCCGATAAAGTTCTGTGCCATTCCAACAATTGCACCATTCAAAGATGCCTCACCGTGATGATAACACGCGTGTTCAGAAACATAACCAGTAAACTGTGCTACCTTAATTTCTGTAGTAAGGTTCTTCTTAAATGCAGCATACAGAATTTTACGTAAACTAATTTTGAGACCATCCATTAAATTTGGAATGCTTCTATCACAATCATATTTTGAGAAATGTATAAATTCTTTATGAATAAATTCTTCATATTTAATTATAGAGTTATTAGTATCCAAGTATAAATTTCTATCATAATTTTCTAACCAATCCTTTCTATCATCTGCTCTTTTTTTATTGAAAACCATATCTATCGCATCATCTGTTGATTGTCCTGTATGTTCGAATCCAACAAACTTCTTCTTTTCAAAATATTCCCGGAATTCTTTACCTGTACTTGTACCTAAACCTTTATAATATTTTATTTTCCACCCTCTGTTATCAAGAGTGCAATCATCCTTCCAAGAGTTATATTCACCTTCATTATAAAATACTAACTCTTTATTATTCTTCTTTGCTTTTAATATTGGTGTATTCATAAAACCAATAAATCCTGGTATATGAGTAAGTGATGGCCATATAGATTGAAACAAATTTATGCCTAATCCTTTAATATGAGACCCATCCAAATCTTGGTCTGTCATAAATAATATTTTACCATATCTTAGATTTTTAGAAATGTCTTCTAAATCAATATATTCTTTTCCAGTTTCAAGACCAAGAATTTTCTTAATTTCAGCAATTTCTTTATTCTCTGATATTTTCTTTATTGGTTCTCCTCTAACATTCAATAACTTACCTTTCATTGGATAAACACCGATTGTATTTCTATCTTCAGAAGTAAGACCAGAAACAATACCAGCCTTTGCTGAATCACCTTCACAAAATATAATAACACATTGTCCAGACTTTTCAGTTCCAGCCCAATTTGCATCAATTAATTTTGGTATTCCACGAATATTTTTGGTCTTTGAACCGTCCGTTTTTTTTGCTGCTTTATTTTCTTTAATTTCGCTTAATGCACACGCAGCATCCATAACACCCATTTTTGCCAACTTTTCAATGAATTTATCACTTACTGTACAAGATGACCCAAATTTTGACGATGGTGTATTCATAAAATCTTTTGTTTGACTATCAAATGAAGGGTTCTCAATATCGCATCTAATAAATAATATTAATTGCTCTTTTATGTTATTCATATTAACAACAACCTTTTTCTTCTTTTCAATAAAAGATGACAACTTTCGTGTAATTTGCCCTAATATATAGTCTACGTGTTTACCGCCTTTTGAAGTATAAATTCCATTTACAAAACTGACTTGTATGAATTCGTGATTTGGAGATAACGCTACTGAATATTCCCATCTCTCACCACTATCTTCATAGATACGTGGAACCGATTCTTTATTTCCAATATATAAATCAATATATTGTTGAAAATTCTTTACAGGAATAATATTTGAGTTATATTTGACTTTTAACGATTTATCTGTAACTGCAGCAACATCATAGACCCTCTTCTTCAAGAGCGATACTACATCAGGTGTTAATCCATCAATTCCGAGCCTAGAATAGTCAGGTTTAAAAATTATTTTAGTATATGGTTTAGATTTAACTTTAGTTATAACAGGTGGTTCAATAATATCAAGATTATTGCGAAATTCTTGAGTATATTTCAACCCACGAATATGGTCTATTGTTTCAATATATCCATAAGAAGACCATATTAATACAAGTTTGAAACCAAACCCATTCTTACCACCTACAATTTTCTTTTCACTTTTATCATAATTTGTAGATGTTCTTAGATGTCCGAATATCATTTCCGGTATCCAAATATTATACTCAGGATGTTTTTCAACATCAATGCCATTACCATCATTTATCATTACAATTGTACCATCATCTTTAATAGAAATATCAATGTATGTAACAGGTAGAGAATTTTCAATATTATTGGTTACTGATTGTTTCATACGGATAACGTGGTCTCTACAATTTACAATTCCTTCATCAAATAATTTAAATAAAGCTGGAATATAATTAATATTCTTTTCAATAATTTTACTTCCATCATCATTTAATATCCACATATCAGTATCAACATTTTCAATAGACCCGACGTAAGTATCAGGATTATCAAGAATGTGTTGTTTGTCTGTTTTTTGCTGATATTTATTTGAGAGTTCTTCTTTTGTGTTCATTTTCTAAAAATATATTGTTTATTTATTATATTATTATGGGTTTAAGTTTATTTCAATTTTTATTTATTCTTTCTTTAAGACTGCTATTCTATAAAATAGTTGTTTGATAAAAGAATATCGTTAAACTCATAAAAATCGTCCAAACTCATATTATGACAAGTAACAATATTTGAAATATTTACTGGATGTCCGTGACAATGACATTTCCAAGGTATTCCGCGTCTATCATTATTTATTCCTTTATAATTACAATCTAAAAATGATAAATCATCTATTTTTACTGTTGTGGTTTTTACAAAATGTTCAAGATAATAACTAATAGAAACATCGGCACAAAAATTATATCTGGACCTATCATCGAAAATATGATTGCACATATAATTCCAATCATCCATTAAATTATCAATCAATGGATATAATTCTTCTAGACATTTTTTAGTTAAAATAAATCCGGCTCCTCCATTATGAAAATATTGACGAAAATCTTTTAATAATTCTATCGTGCCTCCGTGTCCACCAATAAATAAATTTTCTGTTGGATTATATTTATTTAATAATAATAATAATTTTGGAATGTTTATAAAAGTATCAGTTCCACAAACAAATACAAAATCGGTTTTGTAATTTTCATAAATATATTTTAACCCTAAATATTGTTTATATGATGCTGATATATAATCATCATTTACTTTTGGAATATATATATATTTTTCCCCGGTAAAGTTATTAGATTTTTCTTCACCTAAAAAATATAATAACTTTACAGAATCTTTACAATTTAGTCCCCACGTATTATTTATGGTTTCAACTTGTTTACTATATTTTTCAATATGTACACAACCAAAAATACATATAATTATTTTATAATTATCCATTTATTTAAAATATATTTTTTTGTTTAAATATTAATTTATTTATTTCAATATTTGAAATACAAAAAACAAAAATCGCTACATAATTTTGAATTTGTTACATAATTATATGGCATATAGAACAATCCTTTATTTCCCCACGATGTTCCCCACGAATTTACACAAGTAAAACATTGGGTCGTATCATTGAACCCAACAATACACGCACAATGACCTCCTTGATATGTTTCTGTTTTCGTATTCGGAATAGGAACTATACCAGTATTTGTAACAGCACTTGATAAAAAAGTGCTATAAATATAGAAGCCAAAAATTATTGGTACATTATTAACTAATAAACAATTTTTTAAACTATTTAAATCATTTTTAACAAATGTATAACTATAATTTACAAATAAATTATTACATTTTAAAGTATAAATTGATGGGAATGTAAAATAATTATTTGGAATATAAGGCCACACTGTTTCAAGAGATACACCATTCGACGATATAGATTTACAAGCATCACGAATATATAATCCGTTATCATCTGTTATACTATCACCTGAAATACATCTCGTAATAGTATAATGCATAAGTCTTGAAATATTCAATCTGGATTTTGTCATTGTACTAATTGTAAATGCTAATGCATTACTTACACAATCACCTAAATCACCTTGGTCTAAAACATTTGCTAAATTTAAATTTGGGACCATATATGTAGATAATGATAATTTATTATTATTATTATTGTTACCAGTAACATTATTAATAACTTTATATATTCTATCTCTCTCATCGGGTGGTTGAAATTTATGAATTAATTTTTTCTTTGATTGTTCACTAATTGAAGATGTCATTTTATATAATATAATAATATTATAAATGTATTACAATTATATCAGCAGTCTAACAAGAAGAATAATAGAAAGCAGGGAAAATAAAAACTCGTCTTGTGTATGTCCTAAATTAAATAACAAAAAAGTATTAATTACTTCAAATAACGTTCAAGGGCAAACAAAAAACCAAAGGATAGCAAATATTGTAAATAATTATTTAGGAGGAAAAATACAATTTGGAAATTATACAGAGAGAAGACAACCCATACTATTTATGGGGAAAATGGAAGGACAATCTGGTGGTATTATGGGTCCATTAAAAAATAAATTTTAATAAACAAAGAGTGCGTATTATTTTATACAAATAATAATTTATTATTTTCTTATTATATTTTATATGACACGCTACACAAAAAATGCCGAAGGACATTATTTAATTAAAGGACATAAATACGAGATTCTAGAGGGTTCACGAGCTCAAGTTCATCACGGAACTGCGTATAAGACCTCAGGTGGTTTGACAAAAGAACATCTTTTACAAAATAAAAATGGAAGAATTGTAAGTAAGAAGAAACATACAACGGCAAAGAGAGAGAAAAGATTAGTCCGTGCCGGTTATGGAACCAAAAAAGGGCATTTTGGTGCTGTTAAACTTCACAATTCTTCAAAGAAATCAAGAAGTATGAAGGGAGGAAAATATACTCAAAGTTTGAATTCTAGTCCAGAAGAAGTTACTGCAACACATAACACATCTGTTGATTTAGCGCAAACTGCAGGAAAACGAAGAAGAGGAAGTCGAAGTCGAAGACACCATTAAATTTGTTGTTTTAAATTATATTTAATATATTTATATGAAAATATATTAAACAAATATAACTTTAAAATATATATAAAATGTTAGCATTTGGAATTATTTTTATTGTGTTCACCATAAATTATTATTTGATTTCTCTTGCCAATAATTTAATAAATCACCCATATGAACAAAATTATTTACAATCAGTTTTAATAGTTGGACACAATGAAACATTTTATTGGAATAAATTTATAGATTTCACTAAAAATTTTAATAAGACATATGATACAATTAAAGAATTAAAATATAGATATTTGATATTTAAATTTAATCTTTATGATATTATTAAACATAATTCTAACTTCAAAAATAATTTTACTATGAATATAAATAATTTTACAGATTTATCATCAACTGAATTTCAAGAATTATTTGTAGGGGGTTTTAATAATAAAAAAAATATTGAATATCAATGTAATAAATATAATTATAGTGAATTATTTGTTCCTGATGAAATTGATTGGAGAGTAGAAGGTGCTGTTAGTGATGTTAAAAATCAAGGGAAATGTGGAAGTTGTTGGAGTTTTTCAGCAACTGGTGCGATTGAAGGTGCTTACGCTATAAAAACTGGTAATTTAATTAGTTTATCAGAAGAACAGTTAATTGATTGTTCTGTAGAATATGGCAATAATGGATGTAATGGAGGTTTAATGGATAACGCATTTAAATATGCTATTGATAAAGGGTTATGTAGTGAAGATGAATACCCATATTCTTCATTTAACGGTGGATCAACCACAACTTGTGAAAGTAATAACAAAATAAATACCAATAATGTAGTTCAATTAACAGGTTGTTTTGATGTTCCTGAAAATAATCAGCTTGCGCTTAAAGAAGCTGTATCTATTGGTCCAGTATCAGTTGCGATTGAAGCCGACAGATACATATTTCAACATTATTCAACAGGGGTTATTAGTGGTTATTTTTGTGGTAAAAATCTAGACCACGGTGTTCTCATAGTTGGTTATGGGGTTGAAAATGGAATAAAATATTGGTTAGTAAAAAATTCTTGGGGTTCTTCGTGGGGAGATGGTGGTTATGTTAAAATAGAAAGAAGTGATAGTGAAAACGATAGTGGTATTTGTGGAATTGCGAGTCAACCTTCTTTTCCAGTTGTTTAAATAATGAAAAAATATGAAATTTTTTTTATTATTTTTATTACACCTTTTGACTTTTCAAAAGTCAATATTATTAGAATAAATTTTTATTTATTGAACTTGGTAATCTGTGACCAAATAAAATCATATATATTAATATTAATGCTGCTAACAAAATACTTCTGTTTTCAGTAACAATTTGTCTTTGACCAAGTATAAAAAACATAAGGATGTATAATAAAACACCAATTATTAAAGAATGTAACAACATCATTCGTCCATTTTCCATTTTCTATATATTACATTTACAAAAAAGTATTTTAATTATCTAAAAGTTTAATTTTATCCTAATTTATTATAAAACTTATTTTTGTTTATACCATTCAGAAGAAATGAAGTTGTCGTGAGTTATATAATTAGATATGTTCAAATACAAATACTTTTCAAAATATCTTTTGCTTATAATAAATTTGATATTATTTTTATTTTTATTACAAAACTTACAGTAAAAATCGTATGCATCATCAAAATGAATGTGTCCATTATTTTTATTATTGTAATATTCTTTGAGAAGAATCAGTGAATTATTAATATCGACATTTTTATTCCACATATTTGAATATACTCCAATAATATATTTATTATCAACAACTTTTATTGAAGAAAAGAAGTGTTTTAAAATTTTGATAACATCATTCTCATAAATATTACCATTTGATATAGTAATAAGATGGTTATCTTGTGTCCATTTTTTGAATAGATAACATATTTCATCAATTTCGATTTCTTGTTCAAAATCATTGTTTGGACTACTCATATTATTAATAATAATTGTTTTTTCCCAAAAAAGAATAAAATCACTAACACACGGAAGATATTGACTTGTTACATTATAAAATGTGTCTGTATTTTCATCATATTCATATTTTTCTTTTAATAAAGTCTTGAGAGTAGTTAATAAAATTGTACTAGGAAGAGAGAAATGGGAAATAAATAATTTCCATATATAATGCATATTTTTCCAAGTAATATATATTTTGGACTTTTCATTATTGTCTACATTATCATTTTGTTGTATTGAATGATTACAGAATTTGACAAAAATGTCATTTTGATTATTATTTATTAAAAATAATGTATAATTATATATTTTTTCATTATTTATAATTGTTTGAATATAATTTTCAGAATTTTCAAATCTTTTTGAATAATGTGCTGCAACACAAATTATATCGATTCCATATAAATTCATAATATTTTTCCAATTATCAATTTGAATATTATTATTCATTTTTAACAATCTACAATTTTCATAATTATACTTTTGATTAAATTTTGTTACAAAATTATGTGTAATATTAGAAAACCCGGTTTTTATATAAGAAATAGAATTTAATTCAGATAACAATTTATTTGTTTTGGGTTTAACTAAATAAATAAAATTATTATTTTTTTTAAGAATATTATCTCCAATAATTGTTAAGAAGTATTTTACTTGTTTTTTATCTTGAAATAATAATGGATATAATAAGTTCAATACGTTTTGTATAGTTTCGGTTTCAGGAATGCTTTTTAATAAATTTCTATTTTTAATTTGTTTTATAATATTAATTTTTGTTCTATACTTCCAATCCATCAATTTTCTATCTTTTGAGATTGAACTTAATAATTTATGTAAAATAATATCTTCTTTAACAATGGAATATGTTAGATTGTCATAATAATAAAAATAATTACTAGATTGTAGATAATAGTATTTGTTTTCACTTAAAAAAAACTGAATAAATTGATTTTGCTCGTTTGTTAAATAATCAAATCTCAAACTTCTTTTTTGTTTTAATTTATTTTCATTATTGAGCGAGTTTGGTAAAATATTTGTAATATGATAATTTATTCTACTTTTAATGTAAGAATTGTGTTTATACAATAAAAAAAGTTTTTTAATATTATCAATACAAAGATTTATATTTTCATTGTCATCTACATTATTTTCATCTATTTCTTTATTCATTTTTTAATAATAATATTAAAACATTTTTATATTATTTTTATTTATTAATTATTTTTCGTCTTGGTGTTCAATATATTCTGTCAAAAGTTTATAATATAATTCATAAGACAAATTATTGTGTAAATCATTGTGGTTCATAGTCATCGTGCAACCTCCTGTATTCAAATATGAAACATCGAATTTATTTATCATATTATTTAAGGAATAATTAAATATTTTTTTAATATCATCTATATTACTTTCATCGCAATGTAAATGTAAAGATAATTTATGATTATTTACTCTATTATCCAAACAATTGTCTAAAATATATTTATAATCCTCAAATTTCAATGTACCACAAGTGTCAGAAAGACAAATTTCATCAATACATTCAATATTATTGTAATATAAAATTTCATAAATAATTAAATTGTTGTCTATAATACCCTCTATAGGACATTTATTTATACACGAAATATACAATTTTATTTTTTTGTCTAAAACATCTTTTACTGTTGAACACATCTTATTAATCTCGCCTTTTGTTTCAATAATGTTTTTGTTTGTATTTTTTCTTTGAAAACTATTCGAAACCGAAGTTATAAATGAATAATTTACAACATTATTATTTTTTGCGTGATATAAATTTCTATCATTTGGAGTGAGTATATATAATTTTGTTTCGTCGCATTCTTTTTCTTTTTCTTTTTCTTTATTTATTATATTTAACAATTCAATTGTGTCTGAAAAAATCGGTAAAAGTCTAGGGTTTACAATTGAACCGATTTCCATTTTATTTGGTTTATGATTAAACAATATTTTATGATAAATTTTGGTTTTTTCAATTGTTGTAAACCTCTGCATATCTTCTGGTTTAATTCCTTGCAATCCATCTCTTAATGAAACATCACATAAAATTGGTTTTATTATTTCATATATTTCTCTCCTTTTTGGAGAAATATTATCTAACCATTTATTCAATGTATTATAACATTTTGGATAATCTTTTACAATAATTCTCATATTATAAATCTTTTAATTTTTTTATATTTGTATTTTGAAATGTTTTTATATAATTTTAAAATCAATCAATTAATTCGGTGAGAGAAAGAGAATGCTAATATATATTATAAACCTACTTAAAGAAGAATTTTATCTCTCTCTATCTTCAATTTAATAAAGATAGTAATGAATAATGTTTTGTTGTTTTATTATACACTATTTGTTAGTGAATGGGTATAAGGATTGGACCTAAATGCATTCAATAAATCCGGTTGTATTCTTTCACATCCAATTTTATTTTCATCATATTGTTGTTTGCTTCTAACCGGTGTAAATGCATCCTTACTTAATGGTATTTGCCCTATGGTTGCCGCATTTGGAACCCACATTCTAGGATTGTCTCTATCACTATCGATTTTAGAAATATTCATATTTACCGTTTGGTTAAATATTTGGTTAGACCCGTGATTTGTATAACTTTTTTGTGTTGGTTCTTTAAGTTCATTATTATATTGTCTGTAAGCCGCATCAACAATTACTTCTCCTTGATTTACAGCACCATTTCCACCAACATTCCCAATATAACTACACGTTGTAGTATCCCTCTGATTATTTATTGCTTGTTGATTGTGTAAGACGTGACCTACACTCGATTGATTGTTTATATAAGAGTCTGGTTGATATATTGTTGTCTCTTTTATTGTTGTAGTTGGAACATCATTTGGGTTTAATACATAGTTCTGTTGAACTGTGCTTGAAACATCCCCATAAACACGAATATTTGAGGTGTATTCTTCTTTCCTCGTAGGTCTTATCGCATTAATAATTGGATTTAGTATAGCACCAATAGTTCCTTTAAACATACTTCCATAAGTGTCTGGTTGATTTGTAGAAGAACGGTGATTTTTATAATTTGTATAACTATTTATATTTTCGCTATTATTATTTCCTCTTCCTGAACCATATGATGCTGGAACATCGCACGAAGGTAAAACAACTCTTTTTGGTTCAGTATAAACACCATTTACGTAATTTGCGGTTTTTTCAGCTGCACCAGCAACACCTGCATAAGGTTGAGAACTATTTGTTCTAGAAGTGCTATGAACCTCTTCAATTGGTCTTAATGCTTGACCTTTTTCTTGTCCTGTAGTTGTCAACCATCTATCTTGAGAATTTACAAAAAAAGTGTCTGGATGGTATTTCTCTACTTTACCCAATATTCCTAAATTTTGAACGTGCGAATAAGATGGTCCTTGATGGTTTTCTAAAGAATATTCCATTTTGGGGTTTGTAGAAACACGTAACTCATCCACTGTTTTGGGTAACCAACTATCTCTTGCTTCCATACCTGAATTATAACCACCACTTCCGTTTGTTGTATATCCCATACCTAAACCTGGACCAACATATTCTGATTCAAATGGTTTTACCATTGCATTATTCATAGCTGGATTAACTCTCGATTGATAAAAGTCACTCATATTTGGAGCCCCGTTAGACCACTGCATATCACTTTGTGGTTTAAATAAAGGCGCCTGTTCTATTTTCTTTATAACTTGAGAACCCGTTCCAGCCATATTATCTAATATTGTTTCTGCCATATTAACACCATATGTGTCTCCTTTAAATTTACCACCATAAAAAGGAACCATATTATTATGCTTAAATTCTTTACTATCTAAATAATTTCCAGTGAGAGAATATATTTCTTGAATATTGTTTGAAACTTTTTTACCACTAACTTCACTCTTTTCATATAAATTCTGGTCGAAATATTTATCTGTTGCTGTATTTGGATTTTGATAATTTTGTACTGTATCTTTTAATTCATTTAAATTAGTAATTGGAAAATTTTGTGGAGGAATGTCTGTGTTTGTTAATTGATTTCTATTTCCCATATTTGTAAATTCCTCTTTTTGTATAATTTTTAATCCCCTTTCTAAATTTTTTTTTTGATTTTTAACACTATTGCTATTATTTTGTTGATTAGATATTACATATGCCCCTGCTAATGCTATAAAAGGAATAGCTATTTCCATTATATTATATATAGAGTATTATATTTTTATTTAGCTTCATACCTCAATAACATTTTCTAAAGATTAAAAGGTCTTTTACATAAAAAATTATCTTTTTCTAAAATTCGAGTACTTATATTATTTTGAAAAGACATACAAGTATTTTCTTGTGGGTTTAATGGCAATATATACCAATTCACTTGTTCACTATCGCGACAAGTCCACGCCGGCATTATTGTTCTAGATTGTTCAGTATATAAATTTGTATTATTTGGGTATTTTACTTCATTCGTTACTACCTTGAATTCTCGGTTATTATATTCATCCTTTCCTAAACAATCTCTACTCAATGGTTTATTTACACCAAACAAATTACTTTCTAAATTTACCGGATTTGTTCTTAAATTTCCACCCCATTTTTGTAAAATAATTTGTGGGTCTTCAACAAATGATGGTCTTTCACCAATTCCGGGAACATTTAAAACATATCTACCTTGGTCTGTCATTTGTTGTAACTTTTTTGATATCCTACACGGGTCATCATTAAATCTAGTTTGAGCCATAGTATATATATAATTATATAAATTACTTTATAAATAACTTAAAAATTAATATTATATATTATTTAATCATTATGGAAATAAATATTAGTGAAAAAAAAGAACCTACCCTTTGTTTAAATATGATTGTTAAAAACGAAGGCAGAATAATTGAACGATTATTAGAATCAGTATCACCAATTATAGATTTCTATTGTATTTGTGATACAGGTTCTACCGATAATACTAAAGAAATTATTAAAAACTTTTTTGATAAGAAAAATATTAATGGAATTATTTTTGATGAACAATTCGTAAATTTCGCGCATAATAGAAATGTTTCTTTGAAAAAATGCGTGGGTCTTACTGATTATGTATTATTAATGGATGCTGATATGATATTAGAAATTAAACCTGGATTCAATAAAAATTTGTTAGTTTATGATAGTTACACTATTTTACAAGGTTCTCTTAGTTTCTATTATCCTAATCAAAGAATTATACGAAATAATGGTCTTTATAATTATGTTGGCGTTACACATGAATATGTTTCTACACCCCAAAATAACAAATCCGCGAGTTTTGATAAAAATTTAATATTTATTAATGATATTGGTGATGGCGGTTCTAAATCAAACAAGTATGAGAGAGATAGAGATTTACTTATTAAAGGTATTGAAGATGAACCGAAAAATGATAGATATCACTTTTATCTTGCAAATACATATCACGACAACGGACACCACGAATTAGCAATTGATATGTATAAAAAAAGAATTTATCTCGGAGGATGGATACAAGAAATTTGGTATAGTTATTATAGAATTGGTATATGTTATAAAAAAATGAATAAAATAGACCAAGCAATCTTTTATTGGATTGAAGCATATAATGTTTTACCAAATCGTATTGAAAATTTATATTTAATTATTGAACATTATAGAATTATTAATAAATGTCACACAGCTCTTGCTTTTTATAAAATGGCCAAAGAATCTTTGTCAAAAGCAACAAATAAAGATGAATATCTATTTTTGTCTAACGATATCTATACATACAAATTAGAATATGAATATTCTATTATTTCTTGCTATTTAGGTATAAAAAATATTAACGACCAATTAATTACTATATTTAATAATTGTTATGATGATAGTCTTATTAGAAATACATCATCAAATATGAAATTTTATAAAGATGTATTGAAACCAATATTTAATTTAAATATGAATTTGTCAATTAATTACACAATTGGTAATAAAGAAGACCGCAATTTTAATTCATCATCCAGTTGTATTATTCCACACAATGACGGTTATCTTATGAATATGCGTTTGGTAAATTATACAATTGATAATGGCGGATATTACCACAATTGTGATGACCATATTATTACATTGAATCGGTATATTGAATTGACGAAAGAATTTATGATTGTTGAAGAAAAGTTATTCAATAGTGATTTTGACAATAGAAGATATATTGGAATTGAAGATGTTAAAATTTTCAATGACAATAATAAAATTAAATTTATTGGAACTGGTTTGCATAAAAATGGACACATTGGTATATGTTATGGTGATTACAATAAAGATTCTGAAAGTTTGGTTCCATATGAAATAAAACCAACCTTCAATAAATCAAACTGTGAAAAAAATTGGGTTTATGCAAATGTTAATAATGAAACATTAATAATTTATGGGTGGAACCCACTTCAACTTTGTAAAATTAATCATAATGTTGAAGGGGACAATCACACTCTTGACTTGATTAGAACTGAAGAAATGCCTCGTTTATTCAAAAATATTCGCGGATCGACGTGTGGTTTTAATTATAAAGATGAAATTTGGTTTATTGTTCATTTGGTTTCTTACGAATCACCTAGACATTATTACCATTTATTTGTTGTATTTGATAACAATATGAAATTATTAAGATATTCAGCGCCTTTTAAATTTGAAGGCGAACCTATAGAATATTCTGTTGGTTTAATAGTTGAGGATAGTCGAGTTATTGTTCCTTATAGTGTTTGGGATAGAACTACAAAAATTGCAGTTTATAATAAGTCATATATTGATAGTAAAATTATTTATTAGTAATTTGTAATTAATGTTTCATTATGGTCGCAATAATAAGGAGAAAACAACTCTTTATTATCGGTAAATACTAAATACCAAATATTTACTTCCCACATTATTGTGCCCTTCTTTTCTATTATTTCTAAACATTTACATTTTGTTAATTCTGCAAATTCTAATAAATAATCTTTATTTCCACCAAACACCCCACCAGCAAAAACCCAACATACTTTTCTATAAATGTCTAGATTTTTTTTATTGCAATGTGTGTTTACTATTGAACCTATACGGATTTTGTCATATTCTTTATTTGCCATATTTTCAAGTTTTTTATGAAAATTTTCAACAGAACATTTGAATATATGATTTATTCCAAAATCTACCCAAATAAAATGTTCTGTATTAAATTTATTTATTATTATTGCTCTTTTTATAAATTCAGTTTTATTACAAATTAATAACATATAATCCATTGTATCTTTATCTGGAAAATCTGTTATTATGTTGAATTTTGTAATTTTGTCCTTATAATTGTACAAATACAAGTCTTCAGTCTTAATAATTATAATATGAGTGTATTCATTTTGTTGATATTTATAATCATTAATCAATATATTTATCACATTATCATCCAGAAAAACTATTTTTGGTATATCTGTCACCAATAAATTTATTCCATATTCAATATACTTTTTTGTATTTCGGTCTTTTCGAAAATTAGTATTAGATAAAAAACACGATACTATTGTAGTTTGCATAATATATAAATATTTTGTTATATTTATATATTTAATTATTTATTTTATTAATATTTTATATATCTTATAACAACTCTACCTGAACCTCCACTTCCTCCACCAGTTTTACCCGAACCACCCCCAGACCCAGTGCCTTGTGTACCATCACCACCTAACCCAGAATTATTTGATACACCTGCACCAAACCCACTTACTGGGACTGTCCCATCACTAAGACCAGATGAACCACCTGCAACGCCATCAGGATTATTTAAACAACTTGTTATACTTGTATAGTAAATATATAATCCGGTTCCACCAGTTCCCCCGTTTCCTGAACTTGAGATGTAAGTTCCAATACTACCTGCACCGCCTGCTCCCCCACCACCACCACCCGCATTTCCACCACCACTACTGTGGTAATGACCTGCTCCACCAGAATTTGCGTAACTCCATATTGTAGGTGAAAGAGTAAAATTTATAAAAGGTGTTAATGCTGTTGAATAATCAATGTTTAAAGCAGTTCCACCTATCGTAGCGCCACTTATTCCAGCACCTCCACTTCCAGACGAGGTTTGACTATTTTTACTAATGTTTGGAATGCTTATAATTCCTAGTGATCCATCAGTTCCTGTAGAATTATATACACCACCTATACCTCCTGCTGCTGCATATGATGCGTCCAAATAAGAAGTTATAGATGGCGGTACTAATTTGTTATAAAATATAGACGTATAATTTCCATCCAAACCATTTCCGTTGATTGAAGAAGCACCTGCTCCACCATTTCCTATACTAAAATTATAATATCCTTGTTGTAATGGAAAATTATTCAAGAACATTACTTCACCTGCTCCAGCACCAGACGCGGCATTTGTGGAATCCATCGCACCACCACCACCACCCCCAATTAAAAGAATGTCAATATTTCCTTTTGACCCGGCATAAAATACAATTGAACCAGAAACGTCTGTTGCACCACTATTTAGATACACGTCATAATAATAATAACTTATTCCACTAAAAGTATTTGTAAAACTACTCGAAGTATAATTTACATTTGTATCAACAGGCGTAATTACATTCAATGAAATATCACCTAAATTAATAATACTTCTTCCAAAAGCATCAATGTTTATATTATAATTATAACTAGGATATATGGTGTATTTTCCAGTAGCGCCTGTTAATGTATCTAAGGATAACACAATTTGGTCTGATGATAAATCGTACCCTGATGTTAAACCAGTTGCTCCCGTTGGATAAATTAATTGTCCGGTTGGTCCAGTAAACCCAGTTGGTCCAGTTTCACCAGTTTCACCAGTTGCACCAGTAGGTCCCATAGAACCAGTTGCACCAGTAGGTCCCATAGAACCAGTTGCACCAGTAGGTCCCATAGAACCGGTGTTTCCAGTATTTCCTTGAGGACCCTGTGGACCTGTGGGTCCTCTACAACTTCTTCCAGTTGCTCCTGTATAACCAGTTGCTCCCGTGTTTCCCGTAGTTCCCTGTGGTCCAATTGCTCCGCGTTGTCCCCTTAAAGTTGGAATTTTATATACAGTCGGAATTTGACTACAATTTGTATTTAAATATACTGACATAATATATTAATATATAAGTTTTTAATTAGTTTTTAATTAATTAATTAATTTGATATCTAATCATAAATAATCCACTTCCACCGTTTCCACCTCCATTATTAGTTTGTGACGACCCCCCCCCTGAACCAGTATTATTACTTGCCGAAGTAGCCCCATTACTATCATCATAATACTCACTTTTACCAGCACCATAAGTTGTGTCATTATTATTTTTATCTGTGTAATCACCAGTTCCAGCAGAACCACCACATAATGGCCTACCACCCGTATTATCAAAATAAATTTTTAATCCTACTCCACCAGTTCCACCATATTTATCTATAGGACTAAAACCAACACCTCCAGCACCTCCACCACCTCCGCCTGAATTGTTGTTAATGTCATAATGACTATTTCCACCATTTGACCCATAACTCCACACTTGAGGTGGATTTATATTTAGATATGGAACAATAACATTTGAATAATTTGATGTTATTGCTGTACCTCCATTATAAGCAGAAGATGAACTACTTCCACCACCACTAGCAGATGATGTTCCTAATTCTATGCTTGAATATGTTGGAAAATTATAAATTGAACCCTGAATTCCATCAACTCCATTAGTAGAAACAACTGCTCCTGCACCTCCTGCAGATTGAAACAGTGTTATACTAGATGAATTCTTAATATTTGTCGGATTTCCATTAGAACCCGGGGATTCTGCAGCAGTTGCACCAGTTCCTCCAGAACCAATGGTTATAGTATATGTTCCACTAGAGAGTAAATAATTATTTACAAACATCAATTCACCTGCACCAGCACCAGAACAATGTGAATAATATGAATTTGCACCTCCACCACCACCACCAACTAAACACATACTTACATATAATTTACTTAGAACAGTCATAGTAGTTGGTGTTTGGGTAACAACAAAAGTCTTATATTGTGCACCATCATTGTCTGTAAAAGTATTATCAGATGTTGTTGGATTGAATGACAAAAGTCCTGTATTTGCATTAGGATTAATTGTTGTAACAGAACTTCTACCATATTTATCAATACTCCAACTTAAAATAGTATTTTCATTTACATTAGTATTTGAAGTACTATTGTATGGAGAAAGCGAAAAACTATAATTATCTGTTGGTGAAAAATTTATTCCAGTGCCACCAGTAACGTTTAAATTACCATTTATACCAGTTGTACCAGTACACCCGATTGGTCCTATGTATCCAGTACACCCTATTGGTCCTATGTATCCAGTACACCCTATTGGTCCTATGTATCCGGTACACCCTATTGGTCCTGCAAAATTATTAGCTAGACCAATTTTTCCAATAGTCCCTGTTGCTCCTGTATAACCCGTACAACAGTGACCAGTGGGTCCCATTGGTCCCATCATTCCAGAAACACCTGGATAACCCCACGGACCAGTAGGTCCATCAAATCCATTAGGACCAGTAATATTTGGTTGATTAACATAATTGTTATTACTACATACAAGATTTCTTCTATTATTATAATCACTATAACTTAAATAAATTTTTTTCTCAGTCCTAAAAACGTTATTTAAAAAATTCATATTATATAATATTTATAATTATAATTAATTATTCGATTATACCAATTATGATAGTGGCAATGGTGCTAAACAAAGTTTTATCTCTCCCAAACTCGCAACATTATATTTAACAACAAGCGGTAAATCATTTTCTAAATATACTTCAATTTGAGAACATAAATTTGTGCATTTAATAAAATAACCTAAGTTTTTCAATGAAAACTCACCTTGAATTACTTTAGAAGAATCTTGTTTTAGTATAAAACCCATACTTCCATCAGATTCAGCGCGATGTATTTCTGCTGATGCGAATTGACCAGAACATTTGAATATTAATTCATTTCCAACTGATTTAATTTCTAATTTATCTGAAATACACGACAAATCACGAATAATTTTTTGAAAATCAGTAGATGGCAAATTTATGACTGATGAAAATTTTACATCTGGATATTCTAATTCTTCTTGTTCTGGTTCAATTAATCTTAGTTTTTGAGTTTTACATTGCTTAATTTCACCATTTTCATATTTTAATGCCAAATGGGAAACGATTCCATCAATATAATCAGAATTCTCTATATAAATAGTTAAAGTATCATCATTATCAATTGAATTAATTAATTTAAATAAATGATACATATTTACACCAATAATAATTTTTTCTTTTTTACATTCGTAAAATTCAAAATTTTGAGAAGCTAAAAATAAGTGTGCTAAAATGGTGTGACTTTTATCCATATTTATAATTCGTATTCCGTCAGGTTGAAATGTAATATTAGTTTCTAATAAAATATCTTTTAAAGCTGTCATCAACGTCCTAAAAGGAGCAATTTGTACGGTTTTTATAGTAAGGACATTATTTTCTACAGAATTAATATTTTGATTTGTATCTGACATATATATATATTTTTGTCCTAAATCTTTAAATTATTATGTATGAAAATAAATAAAATATAAAAATGAATATAATTATATATTCGCTTAAAAAATTAATATATAATTTATAAAATATATAAAAATGACAACATTAAAAATACATTCATTAATAATGGAAAAACTAAATTACTTTCACGAAATTCATAAAATTCCAAATATAATATTTCACGGTCCAACTGGAAGTGGTAAGAAAACGATTGTTAATAATTTTATAAATTTAATTTATAATAATGATAGATTGAAAATTAAAACGTTTGTTATGTATGTAAATTGTGCACACGGCAAAGGTATTAAATTTATTAGAGATGAGTTGAAGTTTTTTGCTAAAACACATATAAATTCAAATGGTGGAGATATTTTTAAGAGTATTATTCTGTTAAATGCTGACAAATTAACAATTGACGCACAATCCGCATTAAGAAGATGTATAGAATTGTTTAGTCATAATACTAGATTCTTTATAATTGTTGATGATAAGTATAAGTTATTAAAACCAATTCTCTCGCGATTTTGTGAAATATATGTTTCTGAACCTATTTATAATGGTATAAATGTGAATTTATATAATTATAATTTAAATAAAACATTTAAACACAAAGAAATAAAAAATCAACGAGTAGAATGGTTAAAAAAAGAATTAAATAAAAACTTTAATTTAAATACCATAGATAATATTTATGATAAATTAATATTATTTTCAGAAAAAATATATGAGAAGGGTTATAGTGGTCTAGATATAATACAATTAATAGAAAATAACCTATTATTTACGAATTTAACAGATGAGAAAAGATATGAATTATTATTTGGTTTTAATAAAGTAAGAAAAGAATTAAGAAATGAAAAAATTTTAATAATGTTTATATTAAATTTTTTATATTTAAGTTTAAATTACAGTTTAGAAAATATAAGTTTTATGTAATATGGATGATTTTAATATAAGTTCTCTTCACGAAAGTAAAAATGAGTGGTCTGCTAGATTGATTACTATTTTAACGCCTTTATTGATAGAAGGATTGAATTCTATATTTAAAGAGGCAATAAATTTATGCAAATCAAATGATGAAATGGATAAATATTTAATGACGTTTCAGAACTTTATTAGTAGAATTCCAAAATGGAATGCAAATATTATTGAAAATGAACGTTTAAGAATTATTGAAAAGAGTGGATGTAATTATTTAGAAGAGTTGATTACGTGTGTGCATATAATTCAACTAAAGTTATTAACTGCTATACGCGTTGGTAAAAAACAGAAAAAAATAGATATTAATATTCCAAAATTAGATGAATTTATTCACAAAGTTTATGTAAACATTGCTAGAAAAATATATAAAAATGTATATTTATTTGAAATTGGCATCTCTCCATTGAATATTCAAAAAAATCATAGAGAACTTGAGATTAACGTTCAGGAATGTATATTAAATACTATTAGAGAAAGCATTCCCGTTGAAAATATATTGAAGGCTTATATGGATGAAACAGTGGAAGAAGATGTTGTTGAAGAAATCAAGGAGGAGGTTGTAGATGTAGATGAGACTAATGAAGAAAATAAACGTGACATAGTTGATGAAAAACCACATATAATAAAAGAAATAAAACCTATACCAAGATTAGAAAGTGATATTATTTCTAATAATTATATTAAGGAAGAAATCAATGATGAATTTCCAGTTTTAAATAACGACAATCAGGAAAGAAACTCAATAACTTTTGATGATTATACAGATGACGATAATGAAACAGTTGAAAAAATTGGCATAACACACGAAGATGTAAGATTAGATAATTTAGATATTCATAATATTGAATTTCCTTCTTTAAATTTAAATGATGATTTATTATTAAATGAAATTGAAGTTTTAGAATAATGCGTAAAATAAAACAAATCTTTGTTCTAAGATAAAATATATAAAATGAATAATATTTTCGTTATCTCGACATTTATATCTATTATTTTTTTTATAATTAAATTCATTGAAATGCGTGTTGTTGATAAAGAGAACAAACCATTAAAATTTTTAATAAGAGATTCCTTATTAGTTTATTTCAGTGTTATTGTAGGGCACTTTGTTATTGAACAATTAAAACCTGTTATTCAACAAGGAGGGAATATTTCTAATCCATCAGTATTTACAGATAATCCTCCATTCTAAAATTTATCTTCCAGTCCATACTTTAACAAGTGAATGTTTTGATTTTTTGTATTTATTTAAATCATCCATATATTCTTTATAAGTATACCCCCATTTTAATGATTTTGAAATAACCCCCATAATTGAATTTACTTTTATTAATTCCGGACATTCTAAGTTAAATATTATACCCATTACTCTTTCTAAACAACATCTATCACTACGATTATGTACTACATTCAGCAAATTTATAAAATTATATTTTTTTTGAACAATAGATAAAAAATTATGGTTAATAAATGTTTGCACACCAAAACAACCATTCCATTTTATATTTTCATTTAACCTCATAAATGAAAATGTGTTTTTATATTTTTTTTCAATTAATAAACATTCAATTATATTATTATTATTATTTAAATGTTTAGTTATTCTTAAAGAATTTGCGATATTTTCATCTTTCTCATAATCAAAATGCCATAATGGAATTACGGGCAATTTGATTTTTTCAAACATTATTTTCTTATGAAAAAAAACGCTATCGTGTAATATTACCGCATTATCAAAATAATGATTTTTATAAAAATAATAATATGGTAATAATTCACCTCGTTTTGGAAATTCCGATTGAACGTATTCAACGTTTTTATATTCAAATTCTGCTTTTATAAATTCATAATTACTATTGTCATCTATCACAACAATCTTAAATTTTTCTTCTGGATAAAACATTCTTATACATTTTATACATTTATTCCAGTAAAGATTTGTTAGGTCTGAATTTACGTGACGTGTAATTATAAACCCGTATGACATTTTTGATTTATTATATATAAATATTTATTATATAGTAAAAATCGGCATTTCATCCACATTTACTAATGTAAACTTTTTAGGTAAATCGCTTCGTTTTACTAAATAACTAGAAAATTCCTTTCTTTCCAACTGTGCGTGTGGTGTATGTTTGTGCACGCATCTTGAAATCATTTTGTATAATTTAAATTCTGGATATCTCTCAGCACCATTTGTTTTATATAAAATATTCATATTATTATCATCTGTGCACCAATCTACTATTAATTTTATTATGTTTGAACAACTATTCAAATCTTTTATGTCATCTAAATCATCAATTAAATAATCAAATATTGAACAAGCTAAACGGCATAAATCAAAACTATAATTCGGTTCTAATCTTGGTTTTTTATTATTGAAATAAGGTTCAAAGTTATATTGCGTTGAAGCATCACCACCGTGCTCAAAACTATCACTACAAAACAAAATTTCATTATATGTATAAATGCTTCTACCAAAGTCAATTATTTTGAATATGCGTCCAAAAGTTGGAACTTTATAATATTTCTTGTTGTAATGATAATATATATATTTTTTTTCGGTTTTATTATACATAATATTATTAGTGTGAAGGTCATTATGTGTAAATGAAAAACATTTTTGATAAGTTATTAATATCATTATTACCTGCATTAATGCGGAAAACCATTCATCATTGTTTAATTCATTATTGATAATTAAATCATCTAAAGTGCTTTCGCAATTTTCCATACAAATCAAATTTACTGGGAATTTTGGGATTGTTGCATTAATTTTGTCAACACTATCTTCACTATTTTCACTATCTTCATCCCCATCTTCTTCATCTTCAACATTTTCATCATCATCGTAATTTTCTTCTAATTCTTCCAATTCTTCTTCTTGATATTCGTCGGAAACACTTGTATGGGACGACCTCGAAGAACACGTAGAAGACGATTTAATAGTTGTACTTTTGTTATCTTGTTTTAATGAAAAATCACTAGAATTTGTAACATCAATTAATTCCAATGAATTATTTTTTAAATCATCGAGAGTTATTAATTTTGTATCAAATAAGTCTTCAAATAAACTATCGTCAATTGTTTCAACTGGAAATAATGATATTTCATTATCAATCTTGATTGGTTTTTTTCTTGAATCAATAACATTATCCAATAAAAAATTAAAATCGTCAACTTTAAAATCCACATTTTTATATTTATTGAAATAATCAGATTTACATAAATATTCTATGTCATCAATAATATTGACTTTATAATTTGATTTAATTGCTAAGAATGACCCATAATAATCTACTCCGTGTATAAAATTGTATTTATGAATAATTTTACTCGATAAAAATGAAAATAGACTATCAATATATGAAGAATTATTTTTATCTATGAATTTATAGTGAACATCTTTATCGGTTGAATTGAATTTGGGTAATTTGAATAGTTTATCATCATTAATATTATATTTTCCAACTAAATATTTAAATGGGTCAATTAATGGTGCATATTTAATAAATATTTCTTTTTCTAAAGTTGTTTCATTTACAGTGTTTTTTAAAATACTGGTAAAAACATTCTCTCTATTTTCAACTTGTTTTAATAAACTACTTATATAAAATTTATTATTTAAATTTATGACATTATAATTGGTTTCATTAAAAGAAAAGAAATTATTATAAATTGGAATATAATTCTGAACTTTTAATAATGATAAATCTTTGTTGTTTCTAAAAGTTTTAAATAGTTCTAAATTATTTCTTTTTTCATAATTAACATTTAATTGTCCAGACATTAATAATAGTTTGTATAATATAAATATAACTTAGTTTTAACTTATTTGGTATTTCTTTAAGTTGTTTTATATATTGTTTTTATATTGTTTAAAATTCAAACCTAAACAACTAAAACCAACATAAAGTATTTTTACACCCTTTAACATTTCAACCGCCGATTATTTATAAACCCAAACCCAAACCCAAACCCAAACCCTTTTATAAATAATTATTTGTATATTTTCTTTACTTTTCTGGATAACGTGTGAAGCAGAGGAACATTATTTATTGTGAAAATAATTTTAGCAAAGATGAAAAATATTTAATTAAATAAAAAGAGAGGGTTAAGTAAGAAAATCGGCGTTAAAAAACATCAAAAAAACACGCCCCTTGATTTTACATTCATTTAATTATTTTTTATGATGTAAAAATCGGCATTTGAAATGTTGAAAGATGTAATGCGTAAATAAAAATCATAAAAAAACTCATATATATAATAAAAATGACACTTGAATTAAAAAAGTTTGATATGAAAACGATATCATTTAAACCTAATGAATCAAAAGGTCCAGTAGTTGTATTAATTGGAAGAAGAGACACGGGTAAATCGTATTTAGTGAGAGATTTATTATATTATCAGCAAGATATACCTATCGGAGTAGTTGTTGCAGGCACTGAAGAAGGTAATGGATTTTATGGTAAAATGGTGCCTAAACTGTTTATTCATAATGAATATAATACAGCAATTATAGAGAATATTTTGAAAAGACAAAAGTCTGTATTGAAACAAATGAAAAAAGAAATAGAGACTTATAAAAGAACGACAATAGACCCGAGGGCGTTTGTAATATTAGATGATTGTTTATATGATGGGGCCTGGACGAGAGATAAAATGATGAGATTATTATTTATGAATGGTCGTCATTGGAAAATAATGTTAATAATAACAATGCAATATCCTTTGGGAATTCCACCAACTTTAAGAACAAATATAGATTATGTTTTTATACTAAGAGAACCATATATAGCAAATAGAAAACGAATTTATGAGAATTATGCTGGAATGTTTCCTACATTTGAATCATTCTCCCAGGTGATGGACCAATGTACTGAAAATTATGAATGTCTGGTAATAAATAATAATGCAAAGTCAAATAAATTACACGAACAAGTATTTTGGTACAAGGCAGACGCCCACAATGATTTCAAATTAGGAAGTAAAGAATTCTGGGAATTATCAAAAGGAATAAATTCGGATGATGAAGATGAAAAATATGACCCTAACAATGTAAAGAAAAGAGGACAAGGTCCTAAAATAAGCGTTAAAAAATCAAAATGGTAAATATTCTAGTGAGAGAAAAGAACGGGTTAATATATATTATTTTCAACTTAAAGACACTTTCCTTTTCTCTCACTAATTTTATTTAGATAACTGAAGATTGTGAAGTTATATGTGATTTTTGGATTTCATAATATAAATGTCTTAGATATTCATTATTAAAAAAAGTGTCGGGTTTAAAATTATTTGTATCAAATCCACACAAAATATTTTCTTCTTTAATTTGAGGAATAAATTCTTTTACAATTTTTAAAAAGTTTAATTTGGATTTTGGACCTATACCATATTTTTGATGTTTCTGCCAATTACACGTTGCAATTGGGTTATTAGTTAAAATATATACTTCTACATTTTTTTTATCTAAATGATTAAACATTTCTCTCAGTTTATTCAGTCTATTTAGAGTTCCAGCGTAATAAAGAGCAATATCAGAAATAGTAACCTGATATTCTTTTAAATCTTCATCAATGTCTCTAGTTGAAGGAATAATTATACCTTCAATAATAGAAATTGTTCCGTCCCAATCAAAAATGGCGACTTTCTTTTGTATATTTGTATTATTAGACCATTTAATTAAATCATTAATATCAGAATATGTAATTCCAATATCGGTTCCAACTTCTTTGTAACAATTTTCTTTTAAATATAAAGCATATTTGTTATTTGGATATAATTCCAAAAATTTATTTGTATACAATGATGCTTTTTTATCACCATATAACACTTCTATATTAGGACTATTAGAAACTTTAATTGAATGAATATATTTTTTAGATTTTTGAAATTGTTTAATAATATCATCTTGATTGTCATAAAAACGAATTTCTCCAACAATTTTGTCTTTAAGTATTTTATTTTTACGTGTTTTATTATTAATCAAATGTTTGTTTTTCTTAGATTTATTCATTTTTTTATTTCTTTTAAAAATGCTCATATTTTATTATAGAATATAATTTTAATTAAAAAAATTAAAATTATAAAATTATTTCATTCTGCTTATTTTATATTGGCAAATGGTCCACTTAGAAGTTGTGATTGTCCATTATCCGTTTTACCAGTAATAATATTATCACCTTCAAATAATTCATTACGTATATCAGCAACCGTAATTTCATCATTGTTCTTTGAAAAATTATTTACTTGAGTATTCATATTATTTACTCCAATTAAATTTCCATCTTCGTCAATATTTTGTGTTAAACTACTTCCGGTTTTTTCAGCATTCTTAATATTTTCTTCAATAGCCTTTTTCTTTGTTTCTTTAACCCTTTCATCAAATGCGGCTCTTGCAAAAGTTTCGTTTTTATTTTTTTCTTGCATTAATTTTTTCAATTCTTCTTCAATTTATTCAACACGACCTGTTTTATAAGCTTCAGGATCCCACGGCATCCATAATCCTACAGGTCCAACGAAAACATCGTGATTTGGGTCTAGTTCTCTCAACATTTTACACCTGAGTTCTGCCTCTTCTACTGTTGGATAAACACCTCTAATCTTTAATCCTCTGATAGAAGTTTGAAAGTTGTTATGAATATTAAATTTTTTCTCTAATTCGTCTTCATTATTATCTAGAAATGTTTTATATTCATCTTCTAAACTTGATTTATTTAATGTTTCTTGTTCTTCCTTAACAAAATCCTGAAAATCCTTCATAATATCATCAAATGTTAGATTGTATTTATAACTAATAAAATTCAAGAATTGTACCATCTTTTCCATACTTTTATTGAAATCCCATTTTTTTAAAAATTCTTGGAAAAAATAAATCTCTTTACTTTTCAATATTTTTTCAGGTGAAACAAACGATACACATACAAATTTTTGATTTGCAATAGGTTTATCTTCTTCCAATAAATCTACATATTTACTATTAACTTTACCGTTTTTATCGGTTTTCTTTTCAAAATTATTAGTTTTAGCAATATTTTTTTTATAATTACTCATTTATAATTATTATAATTATTTCATTTTAAGTTTTTTATTTTATAATATATTTATTTTTTTTTCTTTTTATTTATTATAAGAATGTTTGATATTGGTGAACTTGTAAAAAGAGTAATTAAGTATCTTGTAGAAGGTTTAATGGTTTCTATTGCTGCATATGCCATCCCTAAACGTTCATTGAATTTAGAAGAAATCGTATTAATTGCCTTAACAGCCGCTGCAACCTTCTGTATTTTAGATACTTATATTCCTACTATTGGTGTTTCTACTCGTTCTGGTGCAGGTTTAGGAATTGGTCTCAACTTAGTCGGATTTCCCGGAGGTCTATAAGTTTAATCAATTACATAGTTAACCGTTTATTTATTGACTTATTTTTATAAATCAATAAATAATGTGTCTAATTGAAAATAGAGAGAGATAAATCTATTGTTCTTTAAGTCCTTTTGTAAATTATACAGTTGCAATAAACTCCCAATCCAATTCTTGACAAATTTTTCTCCAAATAGTATCTTGTTCTATTAATTTCTCTCTATCTTTTAACATTGGTATTTCAATTAAATAATGTGTTTCATCTAATAATTCAAAAAGTTTATATAAAACATAATAATAATGAAGAAAATTTACTCTATAATCCGGACAATGTTTGGCATAAGGATATTGTATTTCCATAAAAAAATTACATAAGGTTTCTTCTAATTCTTGACTTATAATTGGTGGTTTTATTCCTAATTTGTCTTTGATGAAATTGATGTGTTCATAATATTTATTGTATGACAACTTTTTCAATAATTCTTTTGTTTTATAATATGTCATTTTATTTATTTCAATTCTCTCCTTTTTTATTTGTTGTTTTAGATTTTCAATTACTTCAATTGGTATTTGTGTAGTTTCTTTTCCTTGAAATTGAGCTAATATTTCCTTGAAATGATTTATTTTTTTGTAAGCATAAAAACAAACTTCTTTAGGGGGTTCTTTATAAGAAGGTTTTTCATTTTCAATTAAATACTGGACATTTCTAAAACAAAAATTACAAATTAAAACGCCCTCATCGTCCATTGGTATTAATTCACCTTTATTACAAGAACTACACGTTTCTGTAGAATACATAAATGAATTTATGTCTATAAAAGATTCATCTATATTACTTAAATATTTAGAAAAAATGTTGTTATTTTTATTTTCAATAATATTATTATCTGGTTTATTAATCTTGAAAAAGTTATCTAATATTTTATTCTTATTTTTCGTTGTCTCTCCTATTGAAATGTTTTTCTTGTTCTCGAAATAATCAAATATATATTTTGAATTGTCTAAATAATATTTCTTTTTTTTCGATTTTAAAATCTTTATTTCTTCCTTTATATCTTTTATTTCATCTTTAATATCCATTATTTGTTCTATTGTTAGTTCTTTACTTATTTCTAATCTTTTAGTCAATTCCTCGCATTCTTTTCTTAATTTTGGAATTTTATATGTTTCATCTTTGTTAAATTCATTTAAAAATTCCCCGTGTTTTCCATCTAATGTTGTAATTGATTTTTTATTTATTTTTATTTTTTTTGTTGTTTTTGTTTTAAAAGAGGGCATTCGAGCAATATATATTTTTGTGTCTAATTTTTAATTGTTTATTTAAGAAAAATATATTATTTTATGTTTAAAGAAAAATATACTTTTCTTTAAAAATACTAATATGGATATAATTATTGATAATGATATTAATATTAACAATATTGATAATATTAAATTGAAAAAAATGGTGTTTTTATTTAACGCTATTAATGATGGTTGGACTATTAAGAAAAATAATGATTCTTATATTTTTCAAAAAAAACACGAAGGAAAAAAAGAAATATTTTTGGATTCTTATTTAATGAAATTTCTTAAAAAGAATTTTGAATAATATTGAATATTATTTTATTATTTATATTATAATGGCTAAAATATGTTTTATTACAGCAATTTATGGAAATTATGAAACAACTTGTAAAAATTTTAAACAACAAACAATAGAAACAGATTTTATTTGTTTTACAAATAATTCAAATATTGTTAATAATGGATGGATAATTGATACAACTCCATATCATTTTTTAAATAAAAGTATTTTGGACGATAATACATATATTAATTCATTATTTAATAATAATACAACATTTAATATAGCAAAATATTATAAACAATCATTTCATAATATTCCTATATTAAAAAAATATGATGTTATTGTTTGGATAGATGGAACTATTGAAATTATATATGATAAAACAAGTGAATATATATTAAACAATATTTATAAAGAAAAAATAATAGGTTGGCATCACGAACAAAGAAATGGAATATTGAGCAATGAAGTTAAAGCATCACACATTGATAGATATACAAAAACATTTTATAATAATCAATTTCAACCATATCAAGATGTAGACAATCAATATAAGGTTTATCATAAAGATGGATATAGAGATTTATTTTTTAAGGATTTTGAATCAATGTCCCCGCATTTTGGTGTATGGATTACGTGTTTTATTGCTTTTATCAATAATGATGATGAAGTTCAACAATTTTTGGACTTGTGGTATTTACAAACACTAAAATACACAACCCAAGACCAAATTGGGTTTCCATATGTTTGTCAAAAACTTAATTTAATTCCATATACACTGCCCAATAATGAAATTTATGGGGATTTTCCTAGTGAAAACACAATGTTTTATATAAAACATTGGCACGGATTGTAATTGAAATTAAAATTGAAATTTATTTTCATTTTCATTTTAAAATTAAAATCAAAATGAGTATAGCAGTACCAAAGAAATTATATACTGAATATAAATGTATTGAACATAATAAAAGAAAATATTCTTGTAAATTATGCAAAGGTAATGCTTTTTGTGAACACGGAAAAATAAAATCAAATTGCAAAGAATGCAATGGTTCATCTATATGTCAATGTGGAATTATTAAATATTGGTGCAGAAAATGTAATGGTAGTATGTTTTGTAAACACGGAATAATAAAAACAAGATGTAAATTAGGATGTGGTGGTTCTGCAATTTGCATTCATAATATCAGAAAATATGATTGTAAATTATGTAATGGAAGTCAAATATGTATTCATAATAACCGAAAAAATTATTGTAAAGAATGCAATGGAAATCAAATATGTCAACATAAACTTAGAAGAGAGAATTGTAAAGAATGTAATGGTTCAAAATATTGTCAACATAATGAAAGAAAAGAAAGATGTATTTTGTGTGAAGGTAGTGCGTTATGTAAAAAAGAATT
>Ga0114963_10000252_pt1 | contig 35320 bp, 34 predicted proteins | sample C_131016_EF_Meta_FD_87019 | JGI IMG/M metagenome (GOLD analysis project Ga0114963, IMG submission 87019) | Freshwater microbial communities from Lake Croche, Canada to study carbon cycling - C_131016_EF_MetaG | ecosystem: Environmental > Aquatic > Freshwater > Lake | place: Lake Croche, Canada... | reverse complement strand
CATGAAATTCTACAACACTGGGGTAATCCTCCTGCTTTAGTGGAGAGAAATAATTGTGGTGCACAAGTTGTCGATCAATTAAAAAATAATCTTAGGTATGAGAATATTGTCAATTATGGCTCTAAGGCTGGTGATAAAGTTTTTAATAAACCAGGTGTTGTAGCACATACTAACACCAAGTATAAGGGTGTAACTAATATGAGGTACTGGTTTAATGAACTTAATGTTGTAAGAATTAAGGATGTTAGAACGTTATTAGAGATAAAGAATTTTGTAAGATATCCTAACGGTACATGGGCCGCTAAACCCGGACATGATAGCCATGATGATAGAGTAATGAGTCTTATTTGGACTCTTATGATTCTGGAAAATGAAATAACGGAAAGATATTTTGAAATTGTAGAGTTAGATGATAATAAGCGTCCGCAGGTCATCAAGTCTCTTGATTACGGGATTAAATATTTTATCAACCCAACGTCCATGTATAGTAATCAACGAAATCCTGATGAAGCTGTGCCTATGCCTATGCTATTTGATATAGGAGCTGCTCCAGAAAAGACAGATATTATGGATATGGAGGAAAACGGCTGGAGCCGTTTAATTTAGTATGGCTAACAACGTCACATATACGCAGAGCCCGTTTAACAAGACAAGAAAAGACAAATTTCTTCTTGTTATGGATATACCCAAAGCGCTTAAGCAGATAGCATCAAAATTTGATCGAACAGTAAACACGATTTTGCCCGATACTCTGCAGTTTTCTATTTTCGGAACTGTAGTGCCTGATATATCTGTCCCAGGAATACAAACAAGATACGCAGGTCAAACCCTAGCTCATACAAGCCATTCTCGTGAACCCTATCCACCTATTAATATTAATTTTACAGTAGATAATCGATTTAATAATTATTGGGTTATATACACATGGCTTAATATGTTAAGCAACGATAAAACTGGGCTCTTCGATCAACAGAACCTTACAACGCCTACCATATCTATCACTAATCCCGGTGCTAATAACACACATTTTCAATACAAGACAACAGTTTCTGTCTTCGGCCTTGATGAATATAACAAAAGAGTAGTAGAATTTAAATATACTGACGCATTTCCTACTGCATTAGGAGGAATTAATTATTCGTATAGAGATGGTGGTGAGCTTGAATCAAATTTCACATTAAATTACTCACAACTTCAAATTACCCCTATATCTGAAATAGAAAATCTCTAAAACAAATAAAAATTGGTCTCGATTTTTATAAATACTTTATATGGCACGCACAATTCAAAGTCCCGGAGTACAGATCAGTGAAGTTGATCTCTCACTAAGAGCAAATCTGGCTTCCACAACAAACGTTTTAATCCCTGGTTTTGCTCCAAAAGGCCCCTCGTCAGATCCTGTTCAAGTCAGTACATTATCTGAATTTGAACAGATCTTCGGTATGCCGACGAATGCGGCCGAGCGCTATTTTTATCACACAACAAAGGCTGTCTTTTCTTCACCCGCGAATGTAACAGTTTACCGTCTCCCGTATGGTGATGGTGCCGGTCTCGGTACTTCTAATCAATACAGCGCTCTCGTTTACCCAGCTGTCACCGTCGATGGTGTAGGTAATCCAGGTGTGACTCTACAGTATCCATCTAGTGCAACGGGTATAACAACATACTTTGGTAAACCCACGCACGTAAGACTATCAGAATCTGATTATTATTCAGTTCTTCGCGGTGACGCCTTCACATGGAGTGCGAGTGGTGGATCCACTTTTGGAGAGAATCCAACATTTAACTCTTTACCGAGCCTTAGTTCTGCTGGTCTCATCGTCTTAAACAAATCACAAGCATCCATTAACAATCGCTTTGAGGGTTTATACCTCGGTATTGTCGATAATACAGCTCTTAATCCATCAACATCATTTGATGACTTCAACAGTGTATTATCTATTAACACAGGCGATACATACATCAGCGGTAATTCATATGTTAATGTACCGAGTCAACGTTTAAACTTTGCCCTCTCCGCAACAAATACCGGGGTAAATGGTAGCGTATCAGAAATAGTTGAAAATATTGCGACATTTGACACCTCAACGGTAAATTATAACGATACGATTAACGTTGGTGTATTTAAACTTCGTCAATCAACCTTCTCACCCGATACAATCCAACTCGATTACGTTCTTCAAGAGGGATATAATGCTTCACTTGATTACTACCGTCAAATTAATGACCCGAAGGGCGGCTCACCTGTCAGCTATTTTGTGGAGAACGTTGATGATGGCTCAAATAATATTATCACACTCGTCAATCCGTATATTTCAAATAAGAATAGCTCTGGTTGGTTGAGCTTAAGCGGTATACCTAGAAGAAAGGTACGCTTTTTGAGTGAACCGCGTAAAGGAACATATTCATCACTTACAAATGCTCAATACATTACACTCATGGGTTGTATTTCTTCGACATACTCTGATTTGTGCACGTATTATGGTACAACTAACTCACTCATCGCCCTCGGTGACTACAGCCCTGTTGATATCAGCACAAAACTTATTGGCAATGTACCAGCTAAGCTTGGTGCAATGTTTAATACAATCGAGAACAGCGATATATACCCACTTTCTATTACATGTGAAGCCGGTTTAGGTACTGTTTATGCAAATTCATTTAATACTGCAACAAGTGGATATTTTGACGACAGCATTCCTTATACTGGTACAGACTTCGGCTCTCTTACAGCCCAGGATGGTTCTGGTACTAATGCAAATATTGTTACCAATTATAGAGCTGTAGCATCTCAATTTATTGATTTTGCTGCAAGCCGTCGTAAGGATCATCTTTTTATCACTGATCCGCTTACAAATATTTTTGTTCAAAATAATGTTAAAACACTTAATGACCCTTATAAGAATTTTTCGGATAATATCTACTGGCCTCTTCGTAACCTCTATAGCTTTACAAACAATAGCTATACAGCTACATATGCTAACGTTGTAAAGGTCGCTGATGTTTCATCAAATAGACAGGTATGGGTTCCATTCTCAGGGTTTGCCGCTTCGATTATGGCTAGTGTTGATGCAAATCAACAACCATGGGTAGCTCCAGCCGGTTTCAATAGAGGAACGGTCAATGGCATTATAGATCTTGCGTTCTATCCAAAACAGAAACAGCGCGATCAACTTTATAAAATCAGTCTTAACCCAGTAGTATTCTTCCCAAATGAAGGATTTGTAGTATATGGTCAAAAGACTCTACTCAAACAACCAAGCGCATTCGATCGTATTAATGTACGTAGATTGTTCCTAACGCTCGAAAATCAAACCAATACATTGGCACGAGCATTTGTTTTCGAACCTAACACTCTCTTCACAAGAACACAGTTAAGAAATGCACTCACGCCTATCTTTGATAATGCAAAGAATACAGCAGGTCTTTATGATTACTTGTTAATTTGCGACGAGCGTAACAATACACCGTCTGTTATTGACGATAACACACTCGTAATTGACGTATATATTAAACCAGTAAGAACAGCAGAATTTATTCTTGTTAACTTCTATGCAACAAGAACGAGTCAAAACTTTTCTGAGATAGTCGCATAAAGTAGACAAAAAGAATTAAATAATTACACACTATGAGCGAGCAATATAACAATCAACTTATCACAGACTTCTACAGAGTAGCTGCAAATAGAGAGTTTGCACGTGATTTTAACTTCCGCGTAGTATCCATTAATACAGGTGGTGCTCAATATCAAGGAAGTGATATTACTTTTGCAGAAGATGACCTCGTTTACGCTAAAACAGCAACGTTACCTGAAAGAGCAATTACCAACGTCCCAGTACCATATATGGGATTAAATTTTAATCTTCCAGGTAATGCTACATATCCAGGATCAGAAGGTTACAGTATCACATTTTATGCTGACGCTAATTCAAAGCTCAGACAGAAGTTTGAAAATTGGTCGCGATATACGTTTGACGACGCAAATAGTACAGGTGATTATTTAACACCTAAACAAACAGCCGTTATTAACCTTGCACAACTTGATAGTAAGTTTAAAACTGTCGCTCAATACACACTCGTCGGTGTTTCACCTCGCTCAGTTGGTGCACTTACGTATTCAATGGCAGCTGGGACAGGTCAGACGATTGAGTTTACAGCCACAATGGCATATCACTACTTCACAAGGCAGAGCTCTTAATAAGTCAATTAGCTTAATTAAATAATTAGGTGAACGACCCGTTTAGTAGTGCACTTAATAGTCTGGGCGAAAATATCGCCGGTATTGGAACAGGCTCAAATCCATTATTTGCACCTCAAGTAACGCAGTTACTTGGAATGAATATTCCAGGTGTACCAATTATTAGTACGCGTGATTATTTTATCACGCAAATGGAATCGTGGTTCACAGCGATTCCAATGTCAACGCAATGGATTATAATGGTTGAAAAATATCCACCAGGATTGACTACATCCATTATACAAGGATTAGAAAGAATAGACGGTTCAAAAACAGGTTTTGATATTGATGGAGCTAAAAATATTCTAACCTCATATCCATTACAAAAAGTTATTGGGTGTCTTTTTGCGAGTTCTGTGACTATTCCTAATGAAGCATTTGCTGTCGAAAGTGCACATGTTGAAAATAATCGAGGTTTTCTACCTGGCGTTATCGCTAGTGGTAGAAACGCTGAAGCACCTACATTAGATCTTCAATTTCGCGAAACTAATACATCTTTTATTGACTTTGTAATTAGACCGTGGGTAATTCTAGCCGCTCACCACGGTCTTGTTGCAAGAGATCCTAATAACGCTACAGAGGCACTAAAAAACATGAAAGTCAATATGCATGTTATGCAATATACACGTACAAGATCTGGTGTATCGCAGGTACCGAGAAAAATTTGGAATTTCTTTAATTGTGTACCATTTACTGTTAGTGAAGAATCGCTTGAGTATACAGAAGAAAAAGTAACAAACTTTAATACCCGCTGGACTTATTCAAACTACACCGTTTCAAATAATTTATATTTACCGATTTCTGATATTATTAATCAATTTGCTACAAGCGGGGTACCAAACATTTTCAATCCAAGTATATTCAAAGGCTTTACATTACCTGTTTAATTGGCGTTTCTCGGTCACATGTTTAAGTATCTCTTGTGAGACAATTTGCTTACATAGCTTATCTACCCGGGTGCAAAAAAACCGTACAAATAAAGGAACTACAATTTGGTAGATACAAGCACTTAATAAAAGCTATAACAAACGATAGTAATAATATTATTGCAGAGTTCTTTGATGAACTGCTAGTAGATTTGTGTCCTAATAATCCTGCAGTTATTGAATACTCTTTTCTCGATAAATTGATTCTCCTTTTAACCATTCGCGCTATTAACATAGCTCCAGATTTGGAACTCACGGTAACCTGCCCTGAAACGCAATCTACTTTTAACTTTACCTTACTAATTACTGATATAATTAATAAGATACAAAGTCTAAACCTACCGGAGAGCATATACAGTATAATTAAAACCTATAATGACGGTAACCTTATCATAGAATTAGGCATGCCAAGTATTATTAATATTAATTCTAATGATCTTGCACTTTTCGAAACAGTAATAAAAAAAATTCATCTCAACGGTAAGGATGTTACAAATATAAAGAATCAAATCGCTGAACACTTGCCAATAACAATATTAAAAGATATTAAAGATTATATTAATGAATTTAGCAAAACACTACAGGATATTAAATTACTCTCTATACGATCTCCGTTTGCAAAGACGGAAAGTAATATAGAGATACCGTTAAACTTATTTTCAAATTCTATTATCGAATTTTTAAAAATTTGTTTTAAACGAAATTTACTTTCTATATATGAACTTGAATATTTCTTACTTAGTAAACTCAATATTGACTATGAGCTTGTAAAAACATCGACACCTGCTGAGCTTAATATATACATCAATATGTTTAAGGAAGAAAAACAAGAAGAAGAAAAGACTCATAGAAGCAATAAAGCCTTGAATCCCTTACAGCCTTAATTATATATTAATATGAGCAACAATGTCAGCGATATTCTTAAGCAACTAGATACCCTTAACGAATCTACAGGTGTTAGTATTTACCTACCTTCCCTTAAAAAGTCTTTTAAATTCAAAAACCTTAATCTCAAACAACAAAAAGACTTATTAAAGTCTTCCGTAGATGAGACATTGACCAAGCTTTCATTTATTGTAAATTTTTACAATATTATACAAGACAATGTTATTGATGCCATTAACGTAAACGATCTATACATTTTTGATCGAATAGCAATAGCTCTATCACTACGAGCGAGCGGTCTTAATTCAAGTTATACACTTGACGACGAAACATACAACTTAAACGATATTATAGCGCGCATACCTAATATCGCTGTTTCAGCAGCTTGTTTAACAACGACACTAGACATGAAGGGCTTAAGCGTTGAACTTGAAGTACCGAAATTAAACATCGACCGTGATATTAGCTTAGCAACAATTAATAAGCTCAAAAATAATCAAGATAAAGATATTAAGACTCTTGTCGGAGAATTGTTTATACATGAAATTATAAAATTTGTAAAAAGCGTAACATTTAAGACAGAAGCTGGAGATCAAGTTACTAGCTTTAACACCTTAAAGGTTGAAGATAAAATTAGTATTATCGAAAAATTTCCAGCTTCACTCACAAAGCAAGTATTAGAATTTATTAAAAGCTATAGAGATGTTGAAAACCAATTTACAGCTGTTGGAGATTCAAATATAGAGATAGACGGTAGCTTTTTTAGCGTTTAAACATTAAGGTTGTCTAGATTGTTTTATGATAAATAATCTAGATGGATGGTACTACATTTGATCAGTTTCAAACTGCTTTCGGCGACCCTATATCAGATATAAGAAAGGGTATTGATAAGCTTTGTAATACGCAACTCTCACAAGTTGATTCTTTAACTAAATTACAGCAACTTATTGGTCAAAAAGTCGATTTGATTACCGACTATCAAAAAGAAATTACTAAAAAAGCTACCGAGCTCACGAACTACGCTAAAGATTTAGAAAAGACATCTAAGAGTGCACAGAGTGAGACTTCATCAAATAAAGCAACTAGTGACAAATCAACAGATAAAGCATCTGAAGGTCTATCAGGTATTAAACTTGTCTCTTCCTCCGCTAAGACCGTACCATCAAGCTTAAAAGTATTACCCGTTCGTGTTGTTAACGAGAACGATAAGTCAAAAGAAAAAGATAAAAAAGGTGCTCTCGGGGGTATTGCTGATATGTTCACCGGTCTATTCGGAGGATCAAAAGCTGCTAAATCACCATACCATCATGATAGTATTAATCTATTAATACCCTCAGAAACTGAAGTACAACTACAAAATATAATCGGCGATACACTTAAGCCATATTTTGATAGACAGGATCATAAAGCAGACGATCTATTCGACGTGACAGGTGATATTTATAAATTGATGGTTAGTCAGAGTAAGAAAACTGCTGATGAACCATGGTGGAAAAAATTATTAGGGCCTTTATTATTTTTAGGACCGTTGCTTGGTAAGCTTATTGCTGGTATACCTGGTTTCTTACTCGGATTGGGTAAGCAAATTATTCCACTTATAGGAAGACTCCTAGGGCCGCTTATGCCTTTATTAGCTGGCGCAGGCTTAGCCGTAGCAGGCTTAATGACACTACTTAGTGGCTTTAAAGATACAGGTCCGATGAAGGGACTAAAAAAAATACTCGGTAAAGGTCTTCTTTATTCCGGTGTAGCTTTAATTAAAAAGCAACTATCAAAGCTAACTACAATAGCCTCTGAAGCACTATCTAATGCTGTGAGAGGAATTAAAAAAGGCTTTAGAAATATTATTGCTCGTGTTTTAAAATTTAGTAAAAGCATTTTTGGTTCAAGCGCTACAAAAGGCTTTATGGACGCGGTAAAGGAAGGCGCAGAAAGTCTCTTCAGCAAACTCAAATCATTACCTGGCAAATTATTTAAACCTATTTCTTCTGCAGTAAAAGGTTTATTTAAAGGAAATTTTATTGGCAGTATGCTTTCAAAAGTTGGAAAAGCTGGTGGTCTTATAGCTGGATTAACAAAAGGTTTAGGTACCTTCTTAAAGGGTGCATTAAAAAAAATACCAATCATTGGCAGTATAATCAGTATTGGATATGCCTATTCAAGATTTAAAAATGGAGATATGATAGGTGGCACGATTGACACACTTAACGCACTCACAGGTCTATTGTATTTGATTCCTGGTGCTGGTTTTATCGCCTTTCCTCTATCACTTGGTTTGGATGCTTTAAATGCGTTTCTTGATTACAAAGCGGGCGGGGCTACAGGAAAGCAGCAAAATGCTAAAATGGATATTTTTAAAGGTATGCTTGAGTGGATAAGCAAAAAATTAAAATACGTACCTATAATTGGACCATTAGCTGGAATGGGAGTAGCTTTAATGGAGGGCAAGTGGGGTGAGGCGTTAAAACAACTCGCTAAAGGAGTAGTACCTCCTCTTGGTGTAATTGTGGATTTATTTGAAAATAAAGAAGCTGTTGGAAAAGCGGTTGTTAAGAGTATAGATTTTATTGGAAGTATATCTAAATGGTTATTTGATAGGTTTAAATATGTTCCAGTAATTGGACCATTAATAGGGATGGTAGAATCTGTGACAGAAGGTAAATGGATGAACGCTCTCGGCTATCTTGCTAAAGCTGCTATACCACCGTTAGGCATTCTTATAGACTTACTCGACAATAAAGAAGCTGTGGGTAAAACAGTTACAAAGGGTATAGATTTTATCGGTAGTATATCTAAGTGGTTGTTTGATAGGTTTAAATACGTACCGGTATTCGGGCCATTGATGGGTATGGTCGAGTCTATGACAGAGGGTAAATGGATGGATGCACTCGGATATCTTGCTAAAGCTGCTATACCACCTCTTGGTATTCTTATAGATTTACTTGATAATAAAGAAGCTGTTGGCAATGCTGTTGTAGCAACAGGAGACTGGCTTGGGCAGGCAGCTTCATGGGTCTACGATAAAGCAAAAAGTATTCCTATTATTGGTCCGTTAATAAAAGCCGGTGAAGCTATTGCGGGCGGCAAGTGGGATGAAGTTTTAGGTTTTCTTGGCGAAGCTATTGAGCCATTACAATATATTGGTAAGTTAATAGAATCGGGAGCTGAAAGCGTCGCCGGCGCTGTCATGACAGGAGATTTTAGCAGCATAAAAGGCTTTTTTATCTCTATAAAAGATAGTCTTATTAAGGCTGTTTTAAATATACTACCGCCTACGATTATGGGCGTCAGTGTTCGATCAAGAGTTGCAAAAATGCTTGGTATTACAGGTTACGGGGACGTTAAAGATGAAAATAATCAAACATCTAATAATGCACAAGCAGTTGAAACACAAGCATCGAGTCAATCTAATAGTACAGCAGCTGTAGACGCATCGCAAAATCAATCGCAACGCTCTGTAGCAAATATCAAACCAGCAGAAGAAACATCACAGCGCACCACACCGGACACCGGTGACGATAGCAGTGAAGATTTTGAAGGTATGCATGATTCTATTAAAGAGCATACAGGTTATTTAAAAGGATTAATTCACTATCAAAAACAAACTGCCGCTAACACGAAACTATTAATTGAAGCTCTTAAGAGCTCACAATTAAACGCTGGTAAGACTATTAATGTTAGTAGTGTCAGTAGCCCGACAACGTTTATATCAAGCCCTGCTTCCAGTACTTCGTTTAGAGCATCGATGGCTCAATGACGAGATAGGTAATAATAGATAAATATTGTTATGCCAAGCTTTCTTTGGAGTTTTACAAATAGTGATACCGGTATTGGTGGTCTTACACAGCTAACTAGCGTTAATTTACCCAAAATTGTATCCGCAGGAGCATCATCACAAATTAACGTTGTAAAGGATTTTTATTGGACATATTCAAAGCTTAAGGAAGGTAGACAAGAGGTGCCGAGAATTATTCTTACAGAAAGAAAATTAAGAACAAACGCTCTTGTTAGTCAATTAAAATACTCTCTCGGTCAGGTTTCAAACAACTTAACACAGTCTATTAGAAATATTAATACATTTGCAGCAAATAATGGCGCCTCAGAGAGTCTTAAAAATTTTATTGGAAGTCTTGAAGGTGGTGTACAGGACGTCGCAGGTAAAGTAGATAACTTCGGTAGAATGCTTTCGAGTAATTACGCTGACGATAACAACTCGACAGTTAATGGCAGTAAGTGGCTTGAACCATATAGAAATTTATATTTAACAGACCCAACAAATTGGGTATATGTTCTCCCGTATTTTGACAATAATCAAGCTAATCAGACAAATAGTTTTTCTGATTCCGGAAAGGTAGGCGGTATAGGTGATGCTTTCGGCGCGCCAATCGTCGGCGCGGTATCAGAGTTAGCTGAGGTATCTGCGTCAATCAATAACCCGACACAAATTACCTATATTGAAAAAACTAAATTTTATAATTATCCTACGGAGGGTGAAGATATTAATATCGAATTCCCGCTTATTAATACTGGTGAAGTGACGTTCGACGATGTTATTAAAAATTGGCAATTTTTATTTCTTTTAGTCTATCAAAATAGACCCGGCAAGACGAGCCAAAACACAGTCGATCAACCTGTAATATATCAAGCTGAAATACCTGGAATAAAATTCTTTCCTTTTTGCTACGTCACATCTATTACAATTGATTTTATGGGGTCAAGAAGAGAAATGACGATTAACGTACCAACAACCAACTCTTCATCTTCACCTCTCGGTAGTATAGCTGGTCAATTCGTAGGCTCTACAACGAGCTCTACGGCAATACAAGCTATTATACCTGACGCGTACCGTATTAGAATATCATTAAAAAGCATGACTGCTAACACCAAAAATTTTATGCAACATATGATTAGCAATCACAGTATTGTAGAGACAGGTACCACTCAATAGTATAGTTATAAAGACAGCTGGTTAAAACAACGAGGCATGTTTAAATATCTATATGGATGGTAGTTATCAAAATAATATTAAAGCTTTACCGAACCTGAATATGTATCGGTATGAAAAGATATTTAAATTATATAAAACCGGAAATAATCAATATTTCTACAATTTAATGCAATCTCTTTTTTTGCCTGATAAAATAGACGATACAGCAATTTCCTATATAACTATAAAAGCAGGCGAACCATGGACAATGGTTAGCTTTAAAGCATATAAAACAATCGAACTGTGGTGGCTTATTTTATTAACTAATAAACTATACAATCCGTTTGAAGTACCAAAAGAGGGTACCGTTATAAAAATAATAAAACCTGAATATATACCCGTCGTTCTTAAAGAGATAAACGCGAGTTTAAAATAAGCAATGGATACACCGCAAGATAATACTTACATTCATAAGATAAACAATAATGACTATATTTTTAAAGTCACTATTGTAAGTGTTGCCGGCGAGAAATCCCGCGCTCAGGATATAAAACCTTCAGCGATAAAATCGCTTATTATTGATGATACATTTAATAGCTGGTACCAATCGGGTTCAATTGTTATTGATAATTCCTTTGACGTTATTGAGCGCGACACACCAAATGCAGTATCATACGACGATCCTCAGTATTATAATAATTCAGGCAATACAGGTTCAAATATTGATTCGGGTTTTATTTTTCGCGGCGAATCTCGTGATATATTACGTGTTGAGATCATGCCTCAGTTAGATAGCACAGCTGTAGAAGGAATGGGCTCTGAAGACGGACAAGCATTTTACCGAATATTTTATGATTTTGCTATTTATAATAGTGAAGATATTACCGGTGATAACCCGGATCAAAAGTATAAACGATTATATTTTTGGGATTTATATTATCAATTAATGCTCGAAAAAAATGTACCTTTTTCAACTGCTAGTATACCGAGCTTCTATGATGTCGAGGGTAATATTAACACTAGCAACGAACCGAGCGGAGATGATGGTATTGAGACAGGTATTGCATTAAAGGAATTTCTCAAAGCAGCATTTCCAGATGACGAAGGATACTCTATTGCTTTTTCTGAAAAGACACCCGGTTTAGAACAAACAACCGATCAAGTTCAGACAGATGTTAACAACATAGATTGGGATGTCGGTGGTACAAAATTATTTTTCTCAACTCCTGCAGATTATAAAGCTATAGATTGTGTTTCATATATTCTATCTCGTCATGTTTCCAATGCTGATAGTAACTTCGATCAATGCTTCTTACATCTTAATAGATACCCGCGTCAATTTTCACTAACAAGTGTTAAACAAATATTTGACCAGGCGTGCGACCTAGAAGCACGATCACTAGGAAGCCTCTATCTTGAAACAGTTAAACTCGGAGGATTCACGAATGAAGACGGTAAAAGTTCACCTGAAGCTTATTTCGTACCTGAGGGTGGTCTCTATTTTGAACGTATCGGTACAGTAAAAAGCTTTTCTTTTGATAGTATGGCAGGTCTGTACTCACAACAACAGCTTGTCCCACATATCGTACATAGTTATGATTATGAAAATAAGCAATTTAATATGGATGTGGAGCGTAATGGAATAGAGCAAGTAATGAAAGCCTATCAAGAAAATTACGTTAATAATATGCTTAGTTCATCTGATGAACCAGCATTTCCTAATTTTGCTCCTGGGCAATTAAGGTATACAAATAAAAATGTTAAAAATGTTTTTTCTGTAAGTAATCAAGACCCTGATCAACGCCTTAACATGGGTAGAAATAAATTTTTATATAATAGCGTAATAATGAATAATGTTATGACTTTTAGATTACCTGGCACCACTCACCGCCAAGCAGGCTTTTTTATTGGTATAGATAGAGATGGAGCCATACCAGCAAGTAAGTTTGATAATAAATTATTAGGTATATATTTGATTGTCGAAGTAAAGCATATTTTTGAAGGTAATGATTATTATAATGATTTACATTGCATTAAAACATATAACTTCAGACAACTTGACGACACGGTTGAAGATGAAGAGTTAAAAGGACTTGTATCCAATGGAGCATAATATATGGGCGTAACAACAGGAAAAGTTTATACAGTACGAAAAGGTAATACTAACGAAATTACTATTGCTCCCGATCTATCAAATCTCGATTTAATCGACACATACGATCGTCTTGTCAACGACACAACAATACGGCAAATTTTACCATCAGATACAATATCAGATGGTGAAATACAAGCAGCAATTGATTATAGAAATACCTTTAAGCAGGGTGATGTCATTACAGCGTTATGTAATTTTTATTCTAACGCTAATAGTTCTTATTTTAAACAAGCAGATTTTTCGCTCGAGAATATTCTATATTGGTATCAGAAATTAAAGTATAGTAATAAAGAAATAACATCATACAGATCACAAGTTGATCATTACGGTCAAAATATATTAACCAATCAAATACCAGGAGCTGCGTTATTCGCGCAAAATACTTTTAATAGTGGGTCGTTTAATGAAAATAGTTACTTTGATAATATTAGTGATAGTATAGGCATAATCGCTAATTCAAAATATATTCAACTTGATTCAACATTACCTGTTTTTGATGTCGGTCAACAGTACTACGGTGTACCTATTCCATATTCGGCATCTATTGAGAACAAAATGAGCGCGACAGCTAGAAACGTCGCTTATAATTTAAGTCAAAAAACTACAACATTAATGAGACGTAACTTACTTGGCATAGGTTACACAAATTTAACTCTTCAGCAAAATATGAATGCTGATGCATCGACGTCGCACGGTTTAAATTTAATTAATGATCTTCCAACATTTTGCACAATAAACAGTTCATTGAGTCAGTTAAAAGACAAACTTACATCTGTTTATAAAGAAGCTAAACTTTTTGGTTTTATACAATACCTGAGCAATATAGGAAATGAAACTGCTATGAACTTAAGGGATATATTTCCTATATCACCAAGCGATAAAGATTTTGTAGTAATAACTTCAGAAGAAAATGCTCAAGCATCTCAAGCTATAGCTCAGCAAGAAGCCTCTGATGCTCAAGCAGAAAAAGCTCTTTACGCACAGCAACAAGTAATAGGTGGGGTTGCGAGTAGTAATATTAATGGTACTCTTCAGAATGTACCATCGTCAACTTTACAATCATCGACGGGAACTGTACCGAAAGGTAGCGTAGCACCAGGTTCTGGTTCGAGCCAATTTGTTAACGGTAAGCTCATTGGTAGTGATGGTATGGGCGTACCTGATACAAATCAATTAGGACAAGCTGTTACTCTTGATGGTACATTAAAGTGTGACACCGATGGCTCAAAACCAGGTGTGTTTAACGATCCAACCGGACAGAGACAAACATCACTCAATATTAATGGTAGCCCGGCTGACGCAGCTACCGTACCGTATATTGTTGTATCACCAGAGAATCAAAAAGCGTACGGTATTAAAAAAGGAGACTGGGGGTGTGTTACGGATAAAAGCTCAGGTAATCAAGTATGGGGTCGTGTAGCGGACGTTGGCCCTAATCAAGCGCCTGGCGAAGTATCTGCAGCAGCAGTTCAAGCACTCGGTTATGGTGTAACACAGAAGGGTAATATAGCATCTAATAAGAGCCTCGGTGTTTCAGTTAGCTACTACCCAAGTTCGAGAAATGTAGCCGGTAATCCATCTTCATCAACAAAGTACGTTGCATCAAATACAACTGTACCAAAACCAGGAGGCGCGTAATAATATGGCTACATCACCTTTTGCAGTTGGAACATATTCATCCTTTATCGACAATGCCACAAATGCATTTGGCGGCGCACCAGGTGCAACACCAAATCCTGCGCAGGTATTAACACCCGCTGCACAGGCTCTGTCAGTAAATTCGCCAACTCCAGAGGGTCAAGCAGCGCTTCAACTTAAGGCACAAGGACAATATAGTAATAAGCAACTAGTAACACCCTTTAAGTATGAAGTAAATATCGAAGGATCGTGGGTTACAGTAGACGCTTTAGGTAAAAAAATTCAAGTCGAGACAACTAATCAATTTAGAGCTATAGCTTCCCTCTCTGCAATTAAGTTTGATATAAAAATAATTGATCAAGCAAGAACAAGTGGTGGGCGCAAGGGTCCAACGCAATCAGCATCTACACCACCACCCGGTAATGCAACATTTAATGCCGCATCGCAAATTTTTAATACAGGAAGCAGTTCTATTGTAAGCAATATAAGCAATAGGTTTAGTCAATATAGCAGTTTAGTTTTTGGTAAATCAGATCAATTGATCGGTAATATTGCATCTAACGCTACAGGTGCATTTAGTAATATACTACCCACTACGCAAATTAATCAAACTATAGCGAAAATACCAGGAATCGGTATAGCTACAAACGCACTCGGTAATCTACCAGGTGGATCTAATTTAACAAGTATGCTATCTAATCCAATAGGATCTGTAACAGGATTATTTGGTAATGCTGCTCAAAGTCTCACACAGCAGTTCGGTCTCCCATCGCTCAATATGTCAGGTGGTCAATTTGATCTTGGATCATTACCAAACGACTTCAATCAAATAACAAGTATTGCTACAGATTTATTCCACAATGGACCACCAACGAGCTTACAAGGCATTATATCTCTTGAAAAGTCAATTAAGGGTATTATTTGTAATTTTAAATTACCAATAATTAAATTACCAAGCTTCGATGAAATAACTAATTTAAAATTTCCTAAACTTGAAGATATTGAAAAACAAATTAAAAAGGAGTTCGATGATCTTATAGCTAACATTATTAATAAATTTGATATTGTCAAGATGCTCAAGGAAATGATACCTGATCCTGAAGAGATATACGATGCTATTATGACAGAGATAACAACTTGCGATAAAAATCCAAATACAGATAGTAACGCTAAAAACGGTAAACCTGTTGATTAATTAATAGGTTTATTTTCTATAAGCTCTGCCTCAAGAGGCTTTGCTTTATCAACTAACATTTTAAATATCTCTTCTCTTGTAGCTAGTATACGCTGAGTATTGTCTGTCTGCTGTAATTCTTTTCTCGAAGCAATATCCATCTCTTTAAGCTTAATAGAAGTTGCAGACTTTTTGTCTGTAACAGTTAATCGGTTTAATGCCTCAAGTGCTGTTGAAGTAGCTTTAATGAGATCAGCATAGGCTCCAACATCCTCAGCATTGGGAGCTGATACAATAAAGTCACGCATCGTGGCAACCATATCTAAAGCATCTTCTACAAGCGCTCCTCCTCTCTGAATGACAAAGTCCTCGAGGTCTTCTTTCTTTAGAGGATCTCTTTCTTCTTTTACCTTCTCCGCTTTTATGCTAACTGCTTGAAGTTGATCAAGCAAGGTACCAACTTCGTCATTTAACTCTTCTTCCATATTGTCTATATACTTATCCCCGGTTGATTTTAATTAAAGGTATAGTATTATAGTGATATATGATTGCTGATCCGAATATCCAATATCTTCCTATTTTAAAGTTTGAAAAGACACACGACCTCGCTAAGCTTCCAACTAAGAATCATGAATCTGATACAGGCTATGATGTTTATAGCGTTGAGGATGTCGTAATTCCAGCTCGAGGTAGTGCCGTTGTCGGGGTCGGGTTAAAGTTTGCGTATATTCCAGAAGGATATTGGATTAAGGTTGAGAGTAGGTCAGGGCTTGGGTTTAAGCACGGTGTATCAGCTCACCCCGGTATTATTGATAATGCTTATAGAGGTGACGCTGGTATTAAGCTTTATAATAGCACAGACGTTGATTACCCTGTTAAAGCTGGCGATCGTATTGCTCAGTTTGTCATTTATTTTAGCATTCATATGCCGGTAGAGTGGGGTAAGGTAGAGGGTTCAGATCGCGGTGAAAAAGGATTTGGTAGCTCCGGCCGATAAAATGAGTTACGACTTTTCTAATATTTGGTGTGAAAAATATCGCCCACATACTCTTGAAGATTTTATCTGTACACCTGAGATAAGGGATATACTAAATTCCTATAAAGTAAAAGAAGAGATCCCTAATCTACTCTTTACAGGCGGACCTGGTATCGGTAAGACATCGAGCGCAAAGATTATTGTTAACGATATCCTTGGTTGTCAGTACTTGTATATAAACGCTTCTGATGAAAACGGTATTGACACCATTCGTACAAAAGTAATGAGCTTTGCTCAGACTATGAGTATTGACGGTAAGATTAAGGTAATTATTCTTGATGAGACGGACGGTCTTTCTATTGACGCACAACGTGCTCTGAGAAACACCATGGAAGAGTACGCTGGTATTACAAGATTTATTCTTACAGCGAATTATCGATATAGAATTATTCCAGCTCTACAAAGTCGCTGTCAGAGTTTTGACTTAACACCGCCCTTAGATATTGCTGTAAAAAGATGTGCCACTATCCTTAGGAAGGAGAGTATTACTTTAGAGGATAGTCAGAAGGTTAAGTTTGTTGAATTTGTTAAAGGTACATACCCTGATTTGCGTAAGTGTATTAATGAATTGCAGAAATTTTCATCGACAGGAAAGCTTATTTTATCAGATACGAAAAATAATAAAGTATTGGCGTTAATCTTTAATGAAGTAAAGAAAAGAAATATTGAGACATTGAGAAAGGCTTTGATTGAAAGCGAACATACATTTAATTCAGACTACGTTCTTCTTTTGCGTAACCTTTTTAATTACATTGATGATACAGAGACAAATTCAGACCTTAAGAGATTTTATTTACTTACAGTATCTGAATATCTTTATCGATCAGCGTTTTGTGTAGATCAGGAGCTTAACTGCTATGCCTGTTTAATTCAACTCTCCGATATTAAGCCTTAGGTAAGTAGTCTGCTGTATAAGAGGCAGGATCTTTTCTAGTGGCGTTAGGAACAGCTGGAATTTTAACATTAACGTTCTTTAAAGAACGATCGCCAGAACTGATTTTACCATTACCAAGATCAGATGTACGTGTACGAGCTGGTGAATAGAAAGGTACTTCTTCAGCTTCGTCCTTTACTACTTCAGGCTTGATGGTAACCTTGTTCTTATACTTATTTTTATCAGGAACAGGTTCGAGATTCGGTGTTGTATCGATTTTTTGAATCATACCAGGATGTACGGTAGCACTATTGATAATACGACCACCACCTATATCTTCACTAACCTCAATACTGAAATCAGGACCAAAGTCATCAGGATTACTTGCTGCCATTCCTGCAGGATATTTGTTAACTACATTCGTGATTCTAAGAGTACCCTTACTCGCAGCAAGTGCTTTAATCGCATTGACCGCTTCATCTGATAGCGCTTTAAGAAAATCATGCTTTAATGCATTATCCTTGAACTTGACAATGTTACCTACAAGAAAACCGCTATGGTTGCTTGCTGTTAACCAACTTTCGTATATAGCTAAAAAACGCTTTTTCATCTATTATTATTTATTGTTCCTGTATCAATAAACCAATTATTGAAACCAAGAAACCTTTATAAATATATATGTGGCAACTATTAAATTACAGTCTGTAATAGAGCAACCAGCTAAATCTACTAAGAACTATACATATAGTGATTTACATCTCGACTTCATACCAATTTATAACAGTGTATCGTTTGGATCATATACACAAAATAATGAATTACTCAGAGATAAGGAAATTGTTGATATTGTTGCGGATTTTGATCTCGGTGCAATAAGAAATTCACTTTTTAATTTGTTCACCACAATACCTGGTCAGAAAATTCTTAATCCATATTTTGGTTTGAACTTAATGCAATATGTCTTCGAAGCATGCGATGAAGATATGGGTAATGCAATCGGTAATCAGATTGTAAGCGGTGTAACGACGTTTGAACCACGCGTTAATCTCACTAAAGTACAAGTAATAGCAGATCCCAATAGTCAACAATATATTATTAATATAAGCTTTAGAATACCAACGCTTAACAACACTAGTTTTCAGCTTCGAGGTGTATTAAGTACTTCGGGATTTGTCTTTACATCATAAAAATTAATATGGCAACAAACAACAATCAATATAACGATTTTAATTTATCTATCGACGGTTACGCAGCGTTTGATGCGCTGAGCTTAAAGAATCTCATTATTAAAAGACTCAACGCTACTAATAACTATACAGATCAACGTTTTGAAGGTAGTAACCTATCATCGATAATCGATATTATTGCGTATTCATATCATGTATTATTATTTTATTTGAATAGAACAAGCTCGGAAAGTACTTTCACAACAGCAGAGCTATACGAAAACGTTAATAAGATTGTAAAGCTTATTGGGTATAATCCCATTGGTAAGCAAACAGCTATTTTACCTTTTAAAGCACAAGCTAATAACACTTTACAAGCAAATACCTACACTATACCGCGCTATTCGTATTTTAATATTAACGGTACACCGTACACCTTTAACACTGACGTAACGTTTACAAAAACAACAGACGCAACAGAAGTATTAGCGGATTTGCAGAGCAATTATTTACTATATCAAGGTTCATTTACCGAATACCCGTCATATTTTGCAAATGGCGCGCCGTTTGAAGTTCTAACAATAACAGTTGTTGACCCTGTAGGTGTGAATGTTAATATTGATCATTTTAATATTCATATCTATGTTAAAGATACAACAGCAAGCGCTAAGTGGGTACAATGGGCTCAGACGCAGTCTTTATTCCTCGAGCGCTCAAACGCAACAAAGTATGAAATTCGCTTAAATGAAAATGGTAGATATGAAATTAAATTCGGCAATAATATAAACGGTCAGCAACTCAATACTGGAGCAGAAGTTGCAATTTACTACCTACAAACAGATGGTCAGAGAGGTGAGGTCGGCCCTGGTCTTCTCAATAATAAAAAACTATCCTTTTATAACACTGCAAGATTTAATTTAATTAAAACCGACACAATTTCATTAAATTCTAACTTACTAACCACAGCTCAAGCAGCTAATATAACATTTTCGAACATTGACTCATCAACAAAATATGCAGATGCAGAAGACGTTACGAGCATAAAAAATAACGCTCCTAACACCTTTAAGAGTCAATTTAGACTTATTACAGCTGATGATTTTGCTAATCATATTAATAAAAATTATAGCAATATTATTGCGTCGACGCGTGTTATTAATAATTGGGATTATATTTCCGGACATTTAAAATACTATTTTGATATTGGTGTTGCTAAGCCTAATATCAATTCACGTGTACTATTAAATCAAGTAAAATTTGCTGATTCAAGTAATTTTAATAATGTGTATATTTATGCGGTACCAAAATTAATAAAAACAACATCTCTTACAACAAGAGTAAGTTATCTTAACGATTCCCAAAAACAACTCATACTTAACGATTTAGTAAACGTTAAGCTTACAACAGCAGAAATTATTGTAAATGATCCTGTATACGTAGAAATTAATTTAGGGGTTAGTTTATCCTAAGAAACTCTTATTCCAAGTATTGGAGATGAAACAACACTAGTAGTACAACGCGCCGTTACATCAAAAAGAGATGCTTTATTGCTTAAACAATTAATCGCAGGCGTTATAACAGATTATTTTGCAACAACAAAAGATAATCTCGGTCTTAGACTCAGTGTAACCGATTTAACTAATCAAATTCTTGCTATTGAAGGTGTAGATAGCATTACCACACAGCGTACAGTCAACGGTACTACATACATTACACCCGGTATAAGTTTTATTGCCTACAACCCTGTGTATCCTTATACGGATATAGAAATCTACGCTCAAGATGTTCAGTTGCCGTATTTTAAATACCCATATTTAAAAGACTCACTAAATTTTATTAATAAGATTAACGTTATCACGCCATCCCTACAAGCTTTAATTAAGGAATACTAATGACATATAGTCTCAATCATGCATATGTACCGTTTGACGTTATAGACTATACAGGTTCTAACGTACTGTCTTCCTTTTCTCTCAAAGAAACACCACTCACCTTTAAAGCTGATCTTTTAAACGCTGTAAGTCTGAGTGCGGGTGTTACTAGTAACTTTAATAGTAGAAAAATTTCAAATAAAAACATTCGTTGGGATTTTGGCGACGGTACATTTTCTACAGATTTGACCGGTACGCATTCCTACAGCTGGCCAGGTTTATATACTGTTGCCGTCACCATATACGACGATACGGGTACCGCTTATGACGGCACATATATAGCACAAATTGAAATTTATGATTTTATCTCCACACAAATTAAATTTCAGGATTATAAAAGGTTTATATACGATGTACCTGCAGGTAAATTTGTCGGGCCATTAAAAATCAATGCATATAATAGCTGGCAAAACAGCGCAGCAATTAGCACATCCGGCTGTACAATTAACCTCTATGCCTCCGGTGCGAGAGGCGATTATAATTATCTTCTCGCGAGCTCAAAAGATAAATGGTCACATCTTAGGTCAAAAAGTCGTTTTTATAAAACAACAACTATGGCAGGAGTTGAAAGTTACGAAGAAATTGAAAGTATACAAGCACCGCAAACAGAAGTTTACGTCAAAATACAAAACAAGCAATTGCAGATCTGCTCTGCTAGCGATGAAGGTAGTATTTTTGTAGGTACTACCGGTTCGTGTGAATTCTGGTATACAGATGAGCGACCCGGAAACTATACAACAGAAGATAATCCTATTTTTATTTTTGCGTCAGTTGATAACGCTATGTTTAATGATGCTTTTACTGAAAAAACAAAAGCTTTTGATTATATTAATTACCCCCCATATGGCTTTCAAAATATACAGCCAGCTATTTTTCCAAGCATTAAGTCTCGTTACAACTCTGCTAATTATCTCTCTATAACAACAACAGGAATTGACGGTGAAGGTGCATTCCCTACTACTAAATTTGAAATACCTAAAATAAGCTGGCAAGAGACAGATATACCCTTTGTAATTAAGTTTAAAGATCCTGATGGTTACACAACAAAAAATTACCCTCCACTCTCCTCTTCATATGTACAAAACTCAACGATTGATCCTCTATCAACGCTTGATGTATGCTTCGGCGTCGGTACTTATACTAAGGACGGAACTCTACAATCTCTACCAGGTGTTATTTTTTATGAAGATTTTGATAACAATATACCACAAGCAACAGGTGCATTTTTTAAGGGGTATTTAAAAGCTTCGCAGTCGTCAGAAAATTGTGTTTTAACTGCATCTGTTAATGTAATTGAACCTACTTTTTACACAAAGGACTCTTTAAATGGATGGATTGCAATCCCGCAATATAACTCTGCATTTAGAATTTTACGACAGGAGTATTATAATCAACGAAATATTGGCGCTAAAACAATAACGTTTAACAATGACCAGTCATTATTTCCAACAAACAATAACAACAATATCTACGCCATTACCGTTGCACCCTCGAGTTCAAACCCTGAAAACGATTATCAAGCATGGATGGCAGATTCTGTTAATGATAGAATATTTAAATATGACATATATGGTAATCAAGTACCCATATACTATACTCTCTCATCATCTGTCAATTTTACTTCAAGTCTCATTCCGGTCTATCAATATACGCTTTCGGCAATGCCGACAATTATTAATAATCAAGTAATTATTAACGATTTTCGAACACCCGCTACTTATAATTCCCCGGCTATTGCATCGCCAAATAATATTGCTCTTGATAATAATAATAATATCTGGGTCACGCTTTTCGATAGTGGCTCATCTATTAAAATTGATGCAAATACAGGATACGTAACTACTATCGCGTATATCGATCCTCAAATAGACAACGTAACACTAAGTGCGACGTCACTAAGTTCTGCGTATATTACACTAAGTGGTTTTGCCGGTGAGAATATTGTATTACCCTCCTCTATTGATATAGATCAGGATAATAATGCTTGGATCGCATATACACACCCTCTATTTAGCCGTCTAGTAAAATATCAAGGTGAAGAAAATGATACACCTATAGCAAATATTCTTAAAAGTATTTCCTTCCCTACAAATGTATCACCAGACGAGATTTGTATTGATAGAAACAAATATATCTGGGTAACAGCCTTAAACCATAATTATGATAGAGGTACATTCGATACTTCAAGCGACTTACTCTATAAATTTGATATTAATGGTAATCTTGTAAATGGATTTCCGTTATCAGGGTTCAAACAAATAGGTAATCTGACGATAGACGGTTATCAAAATGCATGGATATCACAAGACCGTGAGACGATTACAAAGATCGATAGTATTACATTACAAGCTACAAACTATCCCGCAGGATCAGGAAATAACAATACAAACTATATTGGAAGTATAGGTGGTATAGCATGCGATACATCAAATTATATTTGGGTTATAAATAACTATGATAAAAAACTGTATCTAATAGATAGCGAACGACCATCGGGCGATCATTTTTCCTATGTATACTCTGTCGATTTAGTACTCCCGACAGTGAGTACACGTCTATCTGCAGACTACTCATATACCCCTCTTTCAGGTAGTTATATAAGCTCTTGGTATAATAGTAATAGTAGTGATAATAATACGAATATATTATCCTATAGCACACAATTATCTGGAGCTTTAAATAGCAAATGGACTTCAAGCGCGCCTGCGCCTACTATTACACTCAACGCAGCTATAGCACCTAACGGTACACAAACAGCTGCAAATTTAATTTTTGCCGCTGCAAATAATGAATGGCTTCAACTAACACCAAATGTACCAGCTGGCACATATACGAGTAGTTATTATGTTTCCGGTGCACCGGGTAGTACTATAAAGTTAGGTATGTATATTGATGGTGCTGCTCGATCTGACACATCTTTAACACTCGACGGTACCTGGCAGCGAGTTACAAAAACATTAACTGCTTCGACAAATACTAATCCGGCTGGTATTTCGATCCATACTTGGGGATTAGGATCTCGTAAGATTAATGTTTGGGGTCCACAGATTGAAAGAGGATCATCGGTAGGCGTATATATACCTACATTCACTACAGGTTTAGCGAGAATTGAACCAATAGCAATTAATGACGAGAGCTACAGTGATGGTCTTCAGGCTTTTCAAGCTATCGGAGATTGGAACGGATATCGCTGGATTAATAAATACGCTATATCATATAGCACGGTTCGAACTATTACAGGTTCTTCAAATTTATTTAATATTTATCCAGATACCGGTACCTTTAATATATCAAAAATTAATGAAAGTTGGGACGCATCTGGGTATTATAAAGCATTGCGGTATCAGGAATCATTAATTGACAAACAGGTGTTTTTTGATCAATTTCTTGGTACTATATTAGGTAATTTAAATGCACAACCTTATGAAATAGGAAAAACTGTTTACGAGAAAATTGCTAACTTTGTCGATAATCGTACAGATATTGATAAATGTAATATTGATGCATTACTCAATTTCTGCAAAGAGCTATCAATTGAATTTGAAGAGTATAACTATCTATATCCTCCGCAAGTGCGTCGCTTAGTTGATATGCTTTCTATTAAGCAAAGTAACCTATGGGGTACTCAAAACAAGTATAATTTAAATTTTGATAATCGCGGAACAATATTTCCAAATGACGCTTATGGTATTAATCTCGGAACAGAAATAGATTCACTAACAGGGTATTTTAGCTTTTACACACCAATTGTAGCATATGAATTATTTTCCGGTAGCTATAAACTCGTAAATACAAACTATATTAATAGCGATGTTACATATGTTCATAGAGTTACATCATATGAAAATTGGATTGATCGTGTCGATGTATCAGGTGCAGGATCAGGAGAATGTAATGGAACATATACTCGTACAAGCTCTGGTATAGATGGTTATGAACCATTTTATGGACCTAATAATTGTAGTATAGCATGGAATGGCGATTCTCACTGGTATATTATTAATGATAATGATGGTATTCTATACGAAGGAGATCTTGATAATAGCTGGAGTATTCAACCCAGCGGCACTGCCCCGGCACCAATAGCTGTTAGTAGCTTATATCCACTTTATGGTAATTACATACCCCTATCTTCGTACTCACCTGATTGGGGTTGGTGCCTGACATCACCAGATAGTATCACAGGCGTAACTATTAATACATATTATAAATTTTATAATTACACACCAACACCAACTAGCAAATACTATAATAATATTATCGATTGGGATAATCCAATAACAACGCTTTCAAATACTAATAGTGCGTTTAGTATATGGACAAAAGATGACAATGGAATTATGCAAAATATGCTCAGCTACGAATTAACAAAGGGATTTAAGTTATTTACATCTGCTGCTAACATTACATACAATAGCTAAATATTTCTATGGCGGATACATTAGCATTTATAGATGAGAGGCTCGATAATTCTATAACAGCTGCCACACCTATCGAAAACCCTATTGATAGGCTTCAACCCCTCACATTTACGGAATGGCTTCGTTATAATAATCGAATCTTTAATACCACAAATGAATTTTTAGCTCGTTATCAATCGTATCTTAATAATTGGTACGCTGTAAAGCAAGTCTCTCATCAAACCGCTGCTGATAGTATTCAAAATTATTATACGAATTTAATTAATGATATAATTATTAATTATTCTACTGCTGACGAACGTCGATTTCTTCAAAATATTGATACAAGTAATAGCCGCGACATAGCTGCAGCGATACCTTTCTTTTCTAAAAAGATAAAAGATATCTGTCAATACTATAGTACTTTACGCGACGACGCAACTACAGCTATAGTAAGAAATAATTTAAAAGGATCAAATACAGGTATCGAGTATCTTTTATATTCATTCTTTTTAAAATCTCTTGAAGCTGGCGACTTGGTAGAGCAGTTCACGACATTAAACATTACTTTATCTGATATACGTAATAACCTTGTTATTGCTGTTGAGGATTTATATGACACTTATTCCGACTATTACGACATTAATCCCTCACTCCCTGCTACTTCATATAGTGCAACTACTGGATTAAGAAGTGAATATTTCGAACTTAATCAACACGATGTCGATCCATATTTATTTATTAACGAAAATCAAAGCATTTTAAAATCAATTCTCTCATATCCTTTTTATCTGATTGAAATTGGATCAGATCTTAGCATTGACCCACTCGTTAATTCATCGCAATTAAATCTTCTTAAAGATAGCGATTTTATAACTACTGTTAATGACGGACAAACGGCGTCATTAAATTTAAATAATCAAGCCCTCGAAACAAAGAAATATATAGGCAGCGACTTTTATTATATTGTCACTTCATCAACAGCTACATCTTACACTTCCGGTCAATTATTTGCAGCAGATAGCGAATTTGCAAATTATCTAAATAAACGTTACCCGTCTATAGCGGCTGTACCGAGTAGTGAATTCTTAAAAACAGCTCGACAAATAGGCTTATTTTTTAGACCCGATAAAATAGGATTACAAAATTTTACAAATTTTAAATTTACACCTACTATTTCAATTGACAGACTAGCACCTGATACTGTCTATTATTTTCCCGACCCTTATAAATATGGAAATATTTCGGGTAACGCTAAAGTTGACTTCGTATCGCCTGTAGATTTTTTTGAAGAAAATTATTTTAATAAAATTGATTTTTCAAACCAATATAGAATGGGTGATGTTGCAACAGACCCTTCCTATCAATTATTTAGAGCATATCAGTCACGTGAACAAACACTAAGAACGACTAATTTTGGTGTATCGAGATATACTGATTCGCAAAATTTCTTTAACGGGGAATATAATAACTTATGGAGCAATGTTGACGTATATCCCTTACTACCAACAGGGCAATATCCGATAGAGACACGTTTTGACAATCTTCTTACATTTAATAAAACTCTCTTTCAAAGTAAGGGCGATATTTTCGGTAACGAATATGGGTTGTATAAATCCGCACTAAATAAACAATTTAATTATTACACTACACCATACGTTAATTACAACTATATACTTCAAGGTGGATTATTTACTACACTTCCATCATCATATACAACACCCAATTCTGCGCTCGGTTATTCAGGTGTAACATTAAAAACAAGTATTGCATCTCCCGCTAGTTTTAGTGATGGTGATGATCCAATAATTATTACATCATTTAGCTTTGATACATCGACATTACCTGTTTACGCCTTTAGAGAATTTTATGTAACAACTTATAATTGTTTTGTACGTGATGCTCAAACGTTTATAGCAGCTAGTAATGCTCTACTACCTGATACTCCGCATACTGATGATGCAAAATATAATCCAAATATATCAACTTACTATTACAATGAATTAGTTGACGGTGCACCGCAACCACTAGCACCTTATGGTGTACCAACACCCCTATACGCCCCTAGTTTTTTAATTGACGCTACACGATATACGTCGACGAAAGATTATGACGGTGGTGCGTTTTATATCACTGCGCTGAGTGCCGAGCCATGTAATGATACTACATATACATATGATTATAAGGAACACACCACTTATAGAGACGTCAGTATACCCGGTCGTAGTACTGTTGTAGATTTATCTCTTTCAGGTGCAACAACAAAGAAATCTTTATACTATACAAGAAATATTGAACACGGTGATTTTTATTTTAGAAACAACGATAGTACTATTATAGGCCCCGTCTCATCAACGTTAAGCGCGGTGTTTCTTAACTATGCACCTAATGTGCAAAAAGAAATTAATAATAATGTAATAAATTTTGATATTTACTACGACGTAATACAGATCGAAACAGATAATTATCTTATTTTTGACAAAATAGAATATGATTATTACAGTGGCAGAGTTATAGGTTCAGTAAAGGAGATTGGTACACTCCAACGTAGTTTTAATAATTCCAATCTCGAGAAATTTTCTAATACTTGGTTTGATGAGGTAGAGAAGACACTTTATGTAACCAGAACAGTTGTATTACCTGATACTCTCAGCGCATCAAACTATAAAATAGTATATCCTGAAATATTTAAAATAAATCTCGCAAATCAACAAACAACCCGTATTTACCCCGTCAAGGATACTGCGGCTCTTACCTTCGACGATTTAAGTCTCTTCTCTCTATATGGAAAAAATCTTGAAGTAAATATTGTTTCTATAGAAAAACCTATTTTTACTTATAATGACGAGAATGCGTATTTTAGCTTATCATATCTCGGTAAAGATACGGCTAATACACCGTATCTAATAACAACACGTTTTCAGTATATTAATAATACTATCGTTAATATGACATGCACTATGCACAAGCCATCAACTGATGTCTATAATATTAATTTTAGTAATCCAGACGGAAGCTCTTATTTTGATACATATACTCTATTAGGAAACGATGCAGGTTACTTAGATACAGGTAGCGATACATTTGCGTTCGGTAGAGGGAGCGTCGGTGATATGACGGTGTATAGCGCTGAAGTTTGGGAATATATTCAAAGAGCTGGAATAACCAATCAAACAGCACGCTTACAGCTTTCAGCTTTTGTTTCAGGTCTCAAGAAGATGGGGCTATGGGATAATACCGTATGTTGGGTTATGCGAAATGCATATAATATGGGGAGTAAAAATACCGTATACAGTTTAGGTGGACTTGGAATTTATAACGGATCTCTAAGTGCCTCAGGCTCAACTGCATATAGCTCAGCAATTGGAAGTAACTACCCAACATGGGACTCAGCAGGTATTAACTTTGACGGCTCAAACGGTTTTACAGTTAATTTTAATGAACTTAGGACTACAAATTATCAGACAATAATCTCTATTGGTAGTAATTTATACGCTTATAATAATCCAGCTATTTACGGGATCGATGGTAATACCGGTAATCCTGTACACATTACTACATCTTTAAGTTCGAACGAATATACGTTTTCTCTATATTCAGCAACTTCTGGTAAGGATTGGTCGGTAAATAGCACATACTTGACAACAATTACTGCTATAACCTCAACTCCAGGCTTTTCGACGATATCTACACTTAGCTCACTATCTGGTTCTAATGGAATTCGATTTGACGCCATACAGCGTACCCCTATAGGTCTGACTTATTATACAAATGATAATAACTCTTTGATAACCCTAAGTGGCGCTTTTTATCAGCATGTTTATGATCGTCTCGAGATAAGCGGTCTCTGGACATACGATGGCGCAGGGCAAGCGTATCCAAAACGCAATGTCGGAACAAAAGATAGCTTAGGGTGGCCAGGTAGACAGACGTTTGCTATGATAATTGATCAAAATATTGACCCGCAAGGCATATTAGACATTAAAGAACTTATTAAAAATACAATCTGTTATGATCTTGATCTAGCTTAAATTAAATCATTTAAGCGACAATAGATATTTTAGCCTATTAAGCTCACCGAGCATCTCGTCACGTATATTGAGAAGATCAGAATCAAGAACTTGATCAACTTCTTCGTTAATACCAATAAGATAACTAATAAAAGAATCGACAACATCAAGATAATCTTCACTTAGATTATCCAAGTCAATAGTATACTGAACACTGGCCTTTGATCTACCGTATTTACCGGTAAACGTCTCCACAAAATTATCAATTAGATCATCAAGGTTTTCATAAGCCTTTCCAAAAGCCTTATGTTGTGCGTAGCTCGTTGTTTGCCAGTGAAAAATTCTTAACTGATTTTGTATTTTTAAAAACGGAGATATGAGCTTCATTGTATTAAATTATTTATCCAGTAACACCAAAGGCTGAACATAAAAGAGACATAGGGTCCTGGGTAGTATTTACTGCGGTAGTTGGTTGATATGATTCATATTCACCGTAGGGGTCCGCGGAACTGGTGTTAATTGCCTTGGGATCTAGAGCTGATGGTGGTGTATAGGTTGTTCCTTTGTTTATCTTATCGAGAACAAGAGTTAAGAGCTGAAACATTACAATATCCGAATTAGCCTCACTTATAAATTCCGCAATATCACCCCTTGAAAATTTACCCTTTAGCACTTCAAAGGGATTTGCATAATGACCAAATACAAAATGCGGTAAATATTTGTTTGCAAGTGTTGCGCAATCCTTAATTACATGAAACGCGGAAGGGTTTTGTATAGTAACGCCTGTTTCGGGCCTCTCAGACGCTTTCTTAGAAGGACCATATAGCTTAGCTTCTTTTATTTGACTGTTTTGTAAAATTAAATCAACGAATTTCATTGTCTTTAAAATGATTGAGTAACGCCTCCACTTCATACTTCATATATGACATAGGATGGTAAGTAAATGCCCTAGTACCCCTATCGTAATAGGTTACACCAATACTATTTACACGGCGACCAGTATGATTTTGATACATATATGCGTATAACGATAATTGGATACTGTAAATTGAATATTCACTCGCTGTTAAATGCTGGAGAGGCGACAAAAGATATTCATTATATTGATTATAGTAATTAAACTTCTTGTTTGTCTTGAGATCAAAGACGCTAAACCCACCGTTCTTTTCAAGACGAATAATATCTGCAGTACCCGCTACTTTATATTCATGTGAATACATTTTGTGCTCAACTAAAAGCTCGTCCTTACGTGTAACGACTCCAAGATCAATATAAGCTTGAACGAAATCCGTGTAATTAGGTGTAACATTACCACTCTTAAGATAATCTTCAATGACTGCGTGTAGCTCAGTGCCATAATCTTTGCTCTTATTATTCTCAAGCTTCCATCGAGATTGTATTTCCTCAGGTGTTACGCCTTCTTTTTTCGCAACTCGCTCTGACATGAATTTAGCATCAAATGGCTTCTTATATTTGTGAATTAAAGTTGTTGCAGATGTATATACTTCACCTGTAAACTCGTTTTTATAAGAATGCGATATAGGATCAAAAACGATCATACATTAATAATAGTATATTAAGCAAAAAAGGCTAGGCACTATACACATACGTGCATGTATAACCGCCACTAATAGGTGACTTATGAACTAACGTACATCTCATTGAGATTAAGCGCTTATTCAAAGCCGCGAACCACTGTTTCTTGACATTAATAATAATACTATTTTTTTTACTGTCAACGAGAAGCGTATCCGTGAATTCCTCGCAAATCGAGGATATAGAATCTATCGTTGACATCATATATATATTTAATTTTATTTTGCTGTGTCTTGTTCAGCTACTTCTAAATCTTGTGAAAGTTTTTTAAGCTTTGAACTTAGTAATGTAAGAGATTCTCTACTTTCGTCTGTAAAAAGGCTAATATCGAGACATGTATTTACGATTTTTTCTAATGCACGTACATCAGAAATAGTCAACTCTGTTATAACTTCGACAATATTATTGATATTTGTAGTTGTGTTTTCCATTTATATATTATATTATATCAGTTATAGTCGAAAATCCATCATGATTGTTTTTAAACTAAAACCGACAAAGAAATCCAAACCGTGGTTTGAAGATAATAATGTAAATCTTCACGCCATGGAAGCAGCTCTTTCTTTGCTGTTTGCCGAACTCGAGCCAACAATAAGCACGAGACGCAAGGTACTTACTTTACAAATTATGTATGATGCCAATTTTAGTGATTATACGTTCAGTACTGATCGAATTAGATTATGCGGTAATCCTACAGATAGTAATAATCCATCCAAGATAAAAAGAAAGAGAGCATTTTTCAATCACTTCCTTCACGAATTTCGCCATTGGATGCAATGTCGTGTATATAAAGTTGGATCAACAAAAATTAATTATACCGATAAGGACGTCGAGTACAATACGAACGCTTATTATCGAAACGAATGTGAGGTAGACGCAAGACAATTTGAACGGGCTCACGCTGCTAAATTTTACAAATACTATAGAGCATTCAAGCAAATGCCTAACTAAGCGAATCAACAAAAGCGTTCCAAACTATTTCCATATATTTGGTTTTAATTCTTGTTTCCTCACAGGATCGACACCCCGCTAAACGTTTTTCTTCTATTTCACGCGCATAATCTTCACGTAGTTGCTGACAATTTGGAACTTTACTAGGACACGGATTATTAAAGTTAAAAAACTCACTAATTAAATTGCTCACAAAAATATTTAACTATCTTAAGCGCAACTTTCAACTAAACTAGCTTCCGCGTCTCTTCTTGCTAGTAGGCCATCTAAACCCTTACCCTGCCAAATGCGTTTCATCTTACGAAACTCTTTTGCAATTCCCTTATAATCTTTTTTAGGTATTAAATCGCGTATGTTGCGCATTTCTAATCTACTATCACCTGTCAATGACGAGCCTCTATTGAATACTAGTGAAACAATAGCACCATACGCATCATCACACAATTGATCCAATCCAGGAAATGCCTTTTCAGCAAGTTTGGCAAATTTAGTCCAGATAAGCTCATTAAACATCTTAAGAGCCTGATCCCAAGGTACGACTATACCGCAGTTTTTATATTTTTGTGTATACTCTTTACCAGCTTGACCTGTCTTACCAGAAGCTCCCTTGACTATCTCTAATTGATCCTTTGGTAAGAAGTAAAAAAGCTTTTCAAGCTCAGTTGGTGTGTAATAGCCGCAATCCACACCAATTCCTAAAGTAAATCCACTAGCGCCCCCCGGCCATGTTGGTTTAGAAAGATATTTCTCGTAATAAGCCTTACCACCCCCTACTTCATATTCCAAAATTAAAGCTAATGCTTTTGCCGATGGATTCTTCACACCTGTACCTCCGAAATATGATAATCTTCTTCCTTTGCGTTGTTAGTCAATAGTGTTTCGTTAATATCGACCTGCTTTTGCTCTAACACACCCTCTGTACTTGCATTAGATGCACTATTATATTTTATGTCAACAAGACCTTGCGCACCAAGATAGACTGAAATAATAACACCAAAGATTTCTATCATCTTTGTGAATATTGTAACAAACGCTGTCACAATTTCAGGCGCTTTTGGTATAATCCATAGAAGAGCTACACTCGTGTAGAAAACGAATGCTAGCATGAACAATGAACTAAAGATAATAAAGAATTTTTTCGACGACAGATGATTTGTGTCTTCCATCTGCTTCTGTAATTCAATAGGTGTATTGGGTGGTGCTTTTCCGTTTGTTAGAAATGCACTAACCGTCTGACCGATATTAACAATATTGTCCCACATTAAAATTATTTATCATAAATGATAAAGTAATGCGTGAGCTAATTGATATCCTAAAAATAAGCTATAGCCATATAACAGGACATAGGTATAGTATGAGCGTGTATGTTCGTCGTACATAATTGCTAAAAGGTCCTACTAAAAGAGGGAGCCAATGATAAAGCCAGCGACAAAAATGACGATAGCAAGAGCAGTTTTAGGGTGGAGACTAATCCAGTTAGTTACTGAATCAACCACAGATGAAATTATTTTTAAGAATTTATCCATGCATATATTTATGCCCGGATCATACTTTTGCCACTAAAAAACGAATAACCTGTTCATTCGTAGGTAGATATATCCACCTATGAGTACGAGTAAACTAACAATAATAATATTTCTCCATAGAATAGCGAGGTCTTTCTTATAAACTTCAGACTGAAGATGATTTAGATCTTTGATCATTTTGTTTGTATATTCAGCCTGTTTTGCTAACTCTTTATCTGTATTTTCTTTAGCGTTTGCAAGGTTTGTGTTGTCCTTTTTTAGCTGTTCTGCAATAGCTTTAACTTTTAATAGATCTTGATACTCAACAGAATCAACAACTACCACTTTATCACCTTTATATTGACTTGGAACAATGACAACTCTCGTTTTTTCACCAGCTTTTGCATCCTTTACAACATCACCAGCTTGATAGATAGGCTGAATATCAATCTTCTTCTTCGGTGGTTTAACAAGTCTTGTTGTTTGATCCGAATAGTAATAAGCTAAGTCAACTCTTGCTTTATTTAAAGAATCGTTCGTAGCATAAACATTTTGACTAAGAGCTTCAGATTGTTTTTCTGTGTAATAGGTACATCCTGTAACAAACAATGCCGTTAGTAATAATATTTTCTTCATATTATTAATTATCTAACTCATTCAAATAATCTCTATTCCACTCTTTTCCACGATTCGTCATAGATTCCTTGAGAGCGTGCCAATTAGGCTTCTCAGGAGACTTGTATAAGATATCACCATCTATAATGTTATTGGTATTACAGATACTAGTATCGTTATTAGTAATGTATGGATCAATAGCAGCTTTCTCAAGAATAAGCTCTTTTGAAGGTACTTCTATATCCTTTTTATAACTCGGATATTTGTCTAGAGAATCTTTCAGAAGATTACTAATAACATCATTAGCTGAAATATCTTCCTTACATGAAAAGTCAATAATCATCTCAAGCACCTCTCTAGGCCAATCAGACATGTCAACTTCTACCTTTACATAAGGACGAAGTTCAATAGAACCGTCATCATTAAGTTTAGTTTCGAATTTAGTCCCCGGACCTGCTCCAATAGCACTTAGTTCCTCTTCAGTAAACTGAATACAAACATCATTAGTTGGTTGTAGTACTTTCTTTATCATATTATTGCATTATAGATCATCTCAACAGCTTGATCAACTGTATAATTAAAGGGAATTATAACTTCAGCGTGTGTTGCAGGCTCATAGATTGAATCAATACCTGTAAAGTTTTTGATCTCACCAGCTCGAGCTTTTTTATAAAGACCTTTTGGATCTCTTTGTTCACAAATTTCTAATGGCGTATCTAAATAAACCTCTATAAACTTAGCACCAGAATAAGATGTTAAAAGCTTGCGAGCGTTGTCTCTCATAGACTGAAGAGGTGAAATCATAGCGACAATAGTTGCATCAACCTTTTGAAACTCTACCATATTTCTAACTCGATATACCATTTCGTTAACCATTCTCTCTCTGCTCTTCATATCAAAGCCTTTTGGCTTTTCATATGTTGCTCGAATAACATCACCATCTAATAAACCTACTTTATGACCCTTATAAAAGCAATACTGTTCTAAAAGTTCGGCCACAGTTGTCTTACCAGCTCCAGATAACCCAGTAATCCATATAACAGTAGGCTTCATAATATTATATACTCTCTAAAGCTAATTTAAGCTTTTTGATTTCTTCCTTTAATTGCTCGTTCTCTTCTCTAAGCTTATAGACTTCAGGATCCGTCCAATCTACATTACAACAGCATTCAAAATCTGAATGAGCATAACACTTACAACCTTTTCCAGGATAATATTCTTCTATGTTCATATTAATATTCAATTCTAAACCAAAGCCACTCAATAAACTTTCTAACCTTTCTACCCCCTATAT
>Ga0114963_10000250_pt1 | contig 35413 bp, 36 predicted proteins | sample C_131016_EF_Meta_FD_87019 | JGI IMG/M metagenome (GOLD analysis project Ga0114963, IMG submission 87019) | Freshwater microbial communities from Lake Croche, Canada to study carbon cycling - C_131016_EF_MetaG | ecosystem: Environmental > Aquatic > Freshwater > Lake | place: Lake Croche, Canada... | reverse complement strand
TTCAAAAGTGGATTTAGGTTTTGCTCCACTTTTTTCAAAAGTGGATTTAGGTTTTGCTCCACTTTTTTCAAAAGTGGATTTAGATTCTACTCCAAGTATCATAGTTAAACGGAGACACTATAATATCACCTAATTTCGTCTTCCAGTAATCCACGCGTTTTTCCATAGCAATATCTTGCGCTGTTTTTGGATAAGGTGTCATGTTTTGCATCATCTCCTCTTCTTCCGTTGTAATCTTCGGTTTATAACCATAACAGTTTACTCCGAATTTCACCGCGGGGTTCGCAATATAACCACCATTGATTCCAGGTCTTCCACAGTCATGTTCGTGTCCTTTTATGTTTTGGAGATTATCATAGGTGTTCTTTTGCGTCGGATAAAGGGCCATTTGTCCTTCTGACCAACCATAATTACACCATTCGCCTCCGTGTTGATATGAGTCTTCTATTTCTTCGTAATTCGCTAATCGCGCTCCATACGCAGTACATAAACTTTTGGCATCTTCATAACCATAATAGTTTCCTGGAATGTTGAAAACTTGTTTTCGAAAGGGAATTTCTGGGACTGTGGAAATAGGAGCAATCGCAGTTTGGTCAACGACGATGTCTATAGTAGGTTCTCCTCCATTGAATATATTTTTTAACGAAGCAATAACATCCAAACCCATAAAATATTGAAGACCATTCAAAAGTAAAAGGACAACAACGACCCCGATCATAATTGCGAAAATAACATTTGAATTTGTTTTATTGGAAGACGCCGAAATGTCTCCTATAATATTAGTAGAACTCCCGCTACCACCCCCGCTCCCTAAAGATAAGAAAAAAATGATATAACCTATGACCACGATAGTAAGAATAATAAAAACACTTGGATTCATTAAAATTCCGTTGATAAAATCATACATATTTTCAGGTTGAGGCGTTGAACTTGTATTTACTTCCATATTATATATATTAGCGAAAGTGTTTTTTTGATTATTATAGTAGGTCAGAATTATCTACCGGGAACCCAGGAAAATGATAACAGTTTTTCATCAAGAAATCTTATGATTGGGAAAAGGTAAGGAATTAGAATTCCCCGAAGGGCGGGAGGTTGCCAGGGGTAGTGTAACCAGCCCCGGTTCCCCCTATAGTAGGTTCCTTTTCTTCCTATAAAAAAGACAGTACGCTCTTGAAGAAACTAAATGTTGTAAAACCGATACTTCTTCAACCGATGTGTCATTAAAGTGATACCATTTTCCATTCGCATTTTTTACATACGCGGTATAATGACCTCCTTGGGTTACACCCCCATGATTACAAATTCCATATAATTCATAAACATAACTTTCCTTTTTGTAACCAATCACATATTTTGACAAGTCCAAGTCATCCAACGGAAAATCAATAAAGATTTGATTTTTACGATTTCTATAATCAAAACGTTTGAAACTTAAAACCATGATTTGCGGGAGACTCCAAAACAATATATGTTTTTTAACATTTTGTTTTAGATTTGTTTTCTCGTTGAACCAGGCGTTTTCATTTTCAAGAACTTCACCTTCAACATAGAAATCAAAACAATCTATTAAACTTGGTGACTTGTTATTGGACGGAATCGGTAAATCAATCATAAAAAAAGGTTCTGGTGTTGAACTCAAAACTTCACCAGACTCTAAATCAATAATTTGAGAGACATGAATAGCGTAAAACATCGTCCATATTTCAGAATACTCCTTGATATACATTCGTTTTACCATTTCAAAACATTGAACTGCCAACTCATCTGTTTCATTTTCACACGTTCCCGATATAGTCATATTCACTTCTCTCTGTAAAGAAACATGAAAACAATCAATTACAAAAACCAAAAACTCGGGTAAATCATTTTGAGCGAAACCAGTAAAAAGTTCTTTATTTTTCAGCGATGCCAATTTTTGTATTGTTTTTATGAATTTTCCAGGCGAAACAATACAGTTTTCATTCCATAATATTTTACGAAGATTATCCCATTCAAGAATGAGAACAGAATCATATTTCGGTTTCAACATATTTTTGTAAAACCCGTTGTTTTTATCCAAAAAATTATTCAACTCATAGGTATGCGATAAAATTTGCATGCAAGAATTAATAAAACAAGTATTTCCCAAGTTGGAAAGTCCAGATAATCCCTTGTCTCTATAAATATAATTATCCATTTGACTTGTGGTGGTCATTGTGACTTTATATTACTTCGCGGTTTACATTTAAACATTTTTTATAATAATAAATAAGAACAATGTCAGACATGCGATATTTAGGAAATGATGATCGACTACTATTGGATCATTATATAAATATGTATAATGAAACCAATCGTAATATAGATTTACTATATAGAGAACAGGAGCATACACGTGAGTTAATAACTGCTCTTGTGGAAAACTCACAAGAGCGTTGGTATATGGAACGATTTTCAACTATAAATACGTTGAATGAACGTTTTAATCCAGGAAGAAATCGAGGCGGATTATCAAACGCAAACACTCACGCAAATAGAAATAGTACAACAACGAGAACTCGCAGACCCTTTATACAACCCATTATAGAAATTGAAAATATTTTGCCTAGAGAACTGAGGAGATACTTGGGAGAATTCAACGTCCCGATGAACGCCTGGCCAAGAAATTTTGAAGACAATGTTCCCGTTGTTGCGTCAACCCGACAAATTCGCGACGCAACCCGAAACGCGGTTTATTCCCAAATTAATAATCCTTTAAATACAAGTTGTCCGTTTACATTGGAACCGTTTGACGCGAATACAGAGGTGACAGAATTGGTTGGGTGCCATCATGTATTCAGTCGCGATGGATTGACAAATTGGTTGAGAACAAATGTAAGGTGTCCCGTTTGTCGTAGAGACATAAGAACACCATTGACAGAAGAACCAAACCAAAATGTTGAAGAAGAGGAGGATGAAAATGATAATGAAAATGATAATGATAATGACATTGACAATGCAAATGATAATAATAATGAAAATGTAAATGTAAATGTAGAAGAGATAGAACAACCTAACACAACAGAACGAGAGATTCCAGAGCGGTCAACGTCAAATTTGGATTTAACCAGTTTGACAGAAACATTATTAAGGTCATTGTTAATAAGTGACACAACTCTTGGGAGAAACCGCAACAACGCAACAAACGCAAGTATATACATGTCACCATCTCCTCTTTATGACCCTTCAAATAACACGTTTATTTATACGGGTTACTATAGGAATGATTTACCAAGACGATAAAAAATATATAAAGACATAACATTGTGTATAATGTATATTAAATAAATGGTGGATGAACACAATACGTGGAAGTCAACTGGTGACAACGATTCCGATGTAAACTCGAATATAAACCCTGATGTAAACCCTGATGTAAACTCTGATATAGACTCGGATATGTATGACCCATATGACCTAGAAAATTATGTGGTTGCTCTTGAAGAAATGTATAATTTTTTTAAATATTTTTATAATAGGGTTACGAATTCTTCTCGAAATTAATGTTAACATTTATATAAATCTAATTAGCAGTCCTGGGTTCCCTGCTAATTAGATTACGGTTATTACTTTTTTTTGGGTTGAAAGAATGATGTCATTGGTCGATTACCTTCTTTGGAGTTATTGGTTTCTCTCAAAAACTCATCAAATAACAACGCCTTTACTTCTTTATTCTTTAATTTCTCCAATTTATCTTCAAATTTGGATGGATCTGTGTTTTGACACAATGTTTCAACTTCCTTTTTGAATTTTATAATTTTACTCTTTTTATTTTGCATCGCCCACATTTTTTCTAAAACTAAAGCAAACAACTGAGTAACTGGTTTCATAATTTGATTTGTGATATAGTGCGAGTAGTCAATCTTAAGTCCTTGTTCCTTGACAAAAGACGGCGTTTCTATTTTTTCACCTTGTAGCGCCTTTTTATTTGCATTATGAATAAAGACGTAAGGAATACGGTCGCCTGAACTTGGTTTATTTCCCGGGTCTCTTTCTGTCATTCTATCTGCCAGTACCTTGTGCGAAATCTGTTGTGGGTTTTTATAACCAGAACGCAATGATTTGGAAATAATGAGTTTATCCATAGGATAATTTTCATCCACCATATTTCTCAAACATGTTCTCAAAAATGTGGCTGCCTTTTCGACATCTTGTTCCTTCATCAAAATATCAATAATACCGCCATAAATATCTTTTACAATGGGGGCGTTATCACGTCGCTTCAATACAATTCCCATTTCTTTTCTCTTACCTTTATTTGGGTCAGTTTCATATAACATACCAACATACCTCTTTTTAGATAAAAGACAAAAGGGCATGAATGTTTTTTCATATTCCAAGTCATGGGGACCTTTCAAAAATGCGGATGCTAGATGACCTGCTTCTTGCGCCAACTCAATCGTAATTTCAAGCGCCTTTTTCCCGCGAATGGGTTCTCCTTCAGGGGTTTGTAAATTAAATGTGAAAAACACACTATCTGTATTATGAACAATCATGTTGCCAATTCCCGCCGCAAAATGATGATTCGCAGTTGTCAAATCATATACATAACCCTCGTAAGGTATTTCTTCCATATATTTGACAATATCTTTTGAATCAACATCTTCAATGTATTCATCATTTGACATGAGAACAAGTTTATGCTGGTCTACAAAGAAGGGATAATATCCATAATTTATACCAAAACAACATTGCGACGCAACCGTACAATGATTTCCATCTTGAATATCAAGTTCGAACATTTTGGGATATTTTTTTCCAGTATAATGTTCTGGTTCTTTGACAAATTCAACACCTTTGTGTAAGAGACGTGTTCCCACATCCACATCATTCGGTGATATCATTTCACCCGTAGGAAGAAGAAGAGAATGATCATCGGTAACATCCACCATTCCAGTATTTGTCAAAATACGCATCATTTTTTTATGTGGAGCAAGTTGGTGACGAATCACACAATATAATGGTGTCCATCCTTGTTCCGACCAAGACTCCAAATCTCGTAACTCACAAACTTCTTTTTCTTGTTTTCCAACTTCTTTACATTTTTTCCAAATACCATTTCCATATTTATTTACCAACTCGTCAATGGGGAGAATGTCTATTTTATCGTCTTGTTTTTTATAACGAACATAAACGGGTGTGTAACTCGCCACGCTATCTCCATAAATATATTCGGCCTTTGTCAAAACAGGTCCATAACTTGAGGTTTCACACAAAGCGTCTCCGTAACATTCTTCTACAACCTTTTTAGCGTATGTTAGTAAAAGACGACCTGTCGCAGTTGTACTCGCCGCACAATCCTTTTCATAAAAGGAACTTGTTCTGGCACCACACTGACCATACAAAGAGTTCGCAGTAACTTTGTAACCAAGTTGCCGTTTATCCAAAACATTTTTCATGAACTCATCTTCTTGTAACGGGATCATTTTTCGCGTTGTTTTACGCGCCATCAATAATTCTTCCAAAATGGAAGGCATAATGGCGCGTGTTCCATTGGGAAACTGGGCGAAACGGCATATTTTATAACCACTTTTCACCTTTTCGGCAGCAGCTGTTGGATTTTTTCGAACATATTTGAATGTATCGTAAGTAATATCGACGTACTCATAGTCAGGTAAATTATCATATACAAATTCACCAGTTTCTTTGTCCATTTCTCCAGTTTCTCGAATCAACACACCTGCCAGGTTGTATTCTTTCGTCCAAACCTTACTATCATGTGATATATTTTCACTCATCATGGCCGATGGATAGAGTGACGCAAAATCTACACACGCCACAGGATTATCCAAATAGAGGTCGCACTTCGGGTCAAGTACAATTGCTCCCTCATATCCATCATCATAATCCAACTTGTTCAATACAGGCATTAGTGTGCGTTTTTCTCTACACTTTTTGGCGACATAACTTGTGAGTTTAATTCCTTGACCGCGCAGAATTAAGAAATTGATGGGAACCGAACAAATTTTCGCCATCTCGACGAAACCAGTTATGACATCTACTTTATTCAATAAATAATGAACCAAGTTACAATCCTGAATACAATATTTCGCAATAACTGCTCGATCGTCTGCCGACCCATTTGTCATGCGGAATATATCCTTAGGTGTTACATCGTCTTTTGCCAAACACCAACGCACCTTCTTATTCATATCAGGTTGAATCTCTCCTTGAACAATAAAAGTTCCCGAGGTTTTATCCACACTGACAACGGGATACTTGGCGCCATTATCATAATACTCTGTAGTATGTCCGATTTCTTCAATATGAATATAACTTCCCGCAAACAGTCCCGTTAAGTTTCCGCTTTTGATTATGGATGTGTCATTCTCAATCAAAAGACTCTTTACATAGTCTCCAATAAAATGACCTGCCACAAAATCAAGTTTATACGATGTCAGATTTTCTTCTCTACGGAAATAGTTGTATAAGTCAATTTGAATACGCCCATTCATTTTTATATATTTCAAATCATGTTGTCCGCTTGCAATAGAAATCGATGTTTCTTCGATTTTGAGTTTTTTGGTGACTTCGTTTAAAGTTCCACAAACTTCGTTTTTGTTTTTGGATAGTTTGAGAAATTCTTCCACACATTTTGTTTCTTCCGCGCGGCGAAACATGAACTCATAATCAAAACCAAATATGTTATACCCGATAATAATATCAGGATTTTCAAGTTGTATTATTTTTTTCCACGCAAGAAGAACTTCTCTTTCGGTTTTGTAGGTTTCAATTACACTGTTTTCCACAGTAGACAACTCCGAACAAGTGTTTAAAACCGCGCAATGATTTAAATAGGGTTCTTTATCACCGTACTTCATGAAGGTAGAACCAATAAATGTTACACGGTCCCCTTCCAAGGGTGGAAACCCATTTCGTTTTGAGAAGGAACGGTTGAGTTCGGTCAACTTTGTTTCGCGGGGAAGTGATTTATCCAACAATACATGTGTAATGGCGTCGTTGCACACCTTCTGCGCCTTTTTGTTTTTATTCAACTTATAACTCATTTTGGCGCCACCCGACTCATCACAACCTTCGTCGCCGCCATCTTCACCTCCGCCGACTTCACCAATACTATCGTTGCCCATGTTTTCAAACATTTCTTCAATTGTCATTTGATTATCGACGTCGTCTTCTACGTTATCGTCGTCTCTCTTTTCCAAAGAGTGGGTTCGGTTCAACCAATTATCAATCACCGCATAACATTCTTCTTGGTTTGAGAAGGGATCCTTGGGATAAACCAAGTCAACATAGTTGCGATAATCTTTCATGGTTTCGTCATAATAACCAAACGCGGTCAACACCATTGACGTCAACATTTCTTTCAGTGCGTCGAGTGAAATATCCGCGCCCTTTTTATCCAAATAGTCGACAATATTGGTCGCGAGTTTTTTATAGGACTTGATAGGGACTGGAAAATCTCCATGACTACTACTCGCCTCAATATCAAAACTACAAATTTTATAGGGAACCATTTTTTCACAATCGTTTAGCGGAATAATGTTTTTATAATATGTTCTACATTCATAATCACAATTTGTTTTCTTTTGTTTTTCATCATATTCAATGTATTTTTTGGCAGGGAGTTTTACCCAACCCGATGGACTCATGTCTTGGATATGAAACAGTCGCAATAAAGGTGGAATGTTGGACTCATACAAGTAAGTGCTTGTTCCATTAAACTTAAATCCATAAGTAAGTAGTTTACGATTGTTTGGGTCAGATTTTTGGTCATACCACAAATTTTTAGCGCGATTGAACGCCTGAATGTTATTGAATTTGAATACAATAAACTTGTGTTCTTTTCCACCGTCAAACCCGTATAACTTTTTACGTTTTATGATTTTACATTCGCAAATTGAATTTTCATGGTATTTTCCAATGAGTTTTTTTATGTGTTGAAGAAACTTGGTTTTGACTGTCAAGTTCCAACTTTCTTCCACTTTCACATAAAAGAAGGGTTTAAATTCTTCCGCAATAACCGAATATGTTTTACCCAATTCATCAATGCCAAACATTTGTATCATAAAGTGATTTGAGTTTTGGCGCGAGTCCGCACTACTATTATCGTCGTCACCTGCTTCATAGTCATTTTGACTTGTTTGTTGGTGATATACATTAAAATCATAGAGTTTGAAAATTCGTTCCATAGTTTGATGTTTCGTGGTTACTTAGACTGTATACACGAAAACGTTCTAATTCAATTTTTCTTGATATATTTTTGCAATTGTCTTGTGCGTTTTTTCTGTTTTGAATTTTTACGCACTGTTTTTCTTCGTTTCTTTCCTCTGTGTCTTTTAGTTTTTCGTGTTGCACCACCTTTTTGCGTTTTTGATAATAGTTCGCTACTTATCCAAGTTTCCAATAATTTTTCGTTTCTTCCCTCAGGGTTATCATATTCCGTTGTTACACCTGAACTATTTATAAAAACTATGTGTGGAAACCCTCTTATATTTTTTGTGTCAAGACCATTCAAGTTAGATGATTGTTCTTGATTTATTTCAGCAATTAAACCGCTTGTATGTTTATGATTTTTCGCAACTTTGCGCGCAAGTTTATCCCAATATGCTTTGGTATGGTTACAAGGACCACAACCAGATAAATATAAGAAAAGAATAATAGGATGTTTTTTATGACGATGTTCGTTGAATTTGTCAATCACTTCTTTTGTTTCACTCGCAGATTTATCTTCCTTCCTATCCGCACTTACTGTAGTAATATATTCCATTTGTATAACCAAAGAATATTTTATTTATCTTCAAGTAATATAATATATTCCATATGAAAATTCATCAACATTATATATTTATTTTTGTAATTGTAGTAGCCTTAATGGGGTTGTATTTTTACGCATTTTATGGGAGTCCCAAGTTAATGGAAGGACTAACCAATCCATCTCGTTGTCCCAATTTATTATTACAGAAGGGAACACGATTTTATCTTTATAATTCCAACTTGGCAAAGGTTCCTGGCGTAAATCCGGTTGAATTTGAAAATTTAGAAGATTACGTTGAGTTTTTAGACTGGCAAAGAAGTCAAGGAATTCGTTGCCCCGTTCTTTATTTACAACATTCATATGATAGTCAGGGCGAATCCACCTATAAAGTAAGACCGAGTGTAACAGAACCACAAGGAGGATTACCTCCTTCTTACCCCAATCCAACATTGCTTGTTGACGCCGCGCGTAATGATCCTCCTTATAATCAAGGAACTGCTCCTGGTTATGACTCAACGTCTTACTATGTAGGAACAACTACCCCATTGGATGTAATGGATCAGCAGCAAGAAAATTTACTCTTTAGTCCAAATGCGATGGACCCCAACTGGGGTGGTGAAAAATATACACAATCACTTGTAGATAATGGATTTTACGAAGGGAATGAGGTTAGTATAGCTGTATAAGTCCGAAATTTAAAACGCGTTATTTTTCAGAAGAGTGTTTAATTCCTTTTAGACTACCGAGTATTTTACACCGGCGTAAAAATCAATTAAATTTTATTTAACTTTAGTGGTAATCCGTGACCGAATAATATCATATATATCAACGCGAAAGACGCTATTAAAATACTTCTACGTTCAGCAACATCATTTTTTTGCCCTAATCCGAACATCATAAAAACATACAATATAATTCCGATTATTACTGAATGTATTAACATCATCCAGTGATTTTCCATTTTTATACTATAGTTTTAGAAATTATTTATTTCTACATGTCGGTTTGAAATATTCGGCGGTATAAAATAAAATAACGAAGTAATATATAATGGCATTTTCGATATCGGACCTTTGCACGCCCGCGATGATTTACTTTTGGTTATCGGTCATTTCTCTCGTGGTGTTGGCATTGATGAAATTTCAACCTCTTTCTATTATTTTGAAATTCCTTTTCATTATGTTATGGACTTACTTACTAAACTTTTTATGTTCTAAAGGGTACTCGGTAGTTTCATGGGTATTGGTTCTATTACCGATTATTACGTTTGTTTCTATCATTCTCCTTAGTTTAGACGCAACGGCAATTCTTGTGAAACAGCAACAACAACAGATGCAACAAACACAACAACAACAAAGACCTCAATATTAAAAAGGTATAACGTAGCAGGGAACCCAGGAATGCGTAGCAACCCCTGCGACCCCTCCTATTAACCGGCGAGTATTTATATAATTTTTAAGTTTCACTCGAAAAATTGTAATAATATTTTAAACTTTATTTTAAACTTTATTTTAAACTTTATTTTAAAAATTCTTACGATTCTCTAAAAATCACATTTTTGGGATACTGGTGGACATTGCTGGTATAACGTATTTTTACAATAATAACATTTATTTCAACATAAATGTCATTATTTTGCACTTTTATTATTCAGAACGCGTATATTTAAAACTTACTAAAATAAATTAAAGATATGAAATGGATATAATAAAATGAATCGGATAATTGATTTGACACTTAATAAAAGATTTAATAATATAAAAATTTTTATAAGAAATAAAAATTTACCGATTTGTTTAAATTGTTTACATTTTATAGAAAATACAAATAATTATCCATATGACTCAAGTCCAAGTTATGAAGACTATGGTAGATGTAAAAAATTTGGAAAAGTAAATTTGATTACCGGCGTAATTGAATACGATTCAGCTATAAATTGTAGATTAAATGACCGTCAATGCGGTAATTCTGGCTTAGAATACATTGATAAAATAAAACCTTAAATTTGAAAAATAATCAGGATTTTACGTGAGAAAAGTTCAATTTCTAGTTTTCCTAGTTTTTCTCCCATATTTACAATGCTGTTTTTGAGAAAACCCACGAGGTCTCTTACAGTTAATACTTTGTTTGTATTTCAACGACCATTTATGAGCTTTCTTTGTGTTCTTTAAACCCATTTACAATTAATATATTATGTTTGGAAAATTTGTTTACATTACATTCTCCCCATTCTATTCATCAAATTTTCTCTAGCAACAACCGGCATAGGTGTCATTCCACTCACCATGTTCCATACCATTTTGTGTGTAAAATGCCAAACAATTCCAAAAACAATCGCATGAACGAACGCTTTTGTCACCTTTCCACTGCTTGGTGGAATACTAACCAATACGCCGGGACTCAGTAAAAAGAAGAGAATCACAACGTAAAGGGTCATTAAAAGGTGCATGTTTATAATTTACGCAAAGAATATAATTATTAGGGGGAACCTAGGTTCCCCTTGCCCCCTCCCCACCCTTCGGGGAATTCTAAATCCTTACCTTTCCCATGATAAGATTTCTTGATGAAAACTGTTATAATCTTACTGGGATTCCGGTGGACAATGCTGATAATTATTGTGTAAGCGAAAAAATATCGAGGGTTAGTGCGCACTATCAACAAATTTCATCACATTGTTTAACGCACCCTTAACATTATTGAGTGAATTCAAGTTATTGATAACACTCATATTTGCGTCGGATGGTGTTCCGGACGTATCCATTTGAACTAAACATTGTAACATCAACAAATTGACATAATCATCCATGTTAATAATAACATTTTCGTAATCTTGTCTATACTTGCTAATAAGTAAGACATCGTTCAACTTGATGACTTCGTTTTTGATGGAAGTTGCGTACTCGGCCGTCCCACCCGCGGTATTTTTAGAGGAAGAACCTGATCCAGTTACGGCGTTTTCTAAACCTTCCATAATTCTTCCATGAACCTTCAATGACTTATACGCTAAATAAAGCAAAAAGATAATCAACGAAACGATAAAAATTGTATGTAATGTCATTATATACAATTCTTCAATATTAAAAACACATTGACGCAACTAACTATGTTGCTAAATATTGAACGACATTTTGTAATGCGGTTTTACTTACTTTACGAACTTGTTGTTTGGCATTTGTATATGAAATATCCTTTAAACATTGGGGGTCTTCTTTAATGGACGAAATCAGGTTCGCAATCGTACCGAATTTTTGCATAATCGCAATGGCGGTAACTGAACTCACCCCAGGAATTTGACATAACATTATCTCTCCAATGTTGTTGGGAGTTATATTTTCCTTTTTCACCTTTTTAATAACATTACAATAATTGGATTCGTCTTTCTCGTCTACATTTGACCCAACCACATTTTCTTGAGAATCATCAGTAACATTCTGTCCTGTCTCTTGTTCTGCGAGAGAAAAAGGAATTGAATTTTTGTAAAACGGTTCTCTCACGTCATCTTTGCCGAGTTTATACGCCATGTTACATAATATCATAGCTGTTTCTTCTAGACTCATACTTCTCAAAACCGAAAATCCCTTGTAGTAGTTGAGAGAAAACATCGCACTATAAAGTGTTGACTTATCCATCCGGTATTTAAACGTGCTAATTTGATTCATATCACCTTCAATCAAGTAAATAATATTATGATTGTGATGAGGACTGCCATTCAACCGATATGATTGTTCCTCGTAACGTCCATCTTTAATACTAGACGCCAAATCATTCAACGACTTTCTCTCAACCATGACTAGATCAGTTTCATTTTTAGTTATAATAATATCTCCTAAAGGCAACGATTCTGTTGTAACAATAATATTTTTAAATATAGGGTTCATGGTAATCAACTGCCGACATTGTTTAATTAACCCTACTTCTCGGATATCAATCTTCAGCATTCTATTGAATAATATAGAACATTATACTTCTATATTATTTTTTTGATAACTTTTTCTCTCCATTTATGAATAAATATAACGCATAGCCAGCAAAACAACCACCCAAAAATTAACCAAGGTTGAATCCATGGACGGCGCGATATCCGATTTGTTGTGTGGGTGTTCTAGTTGTAAGAAATGTCATTTGAAGACGCGATGGAGTTCTTTGAGGAGTTCTCCAAAATACGGCTTGGTTGCGAATATTTGGGTAACTGCCAATGGTTACGATGCCGGCTTTTTTGTTTCCACCTAAATAGTTATTTCTATTAATGGAACCAGTGCTTACAAGCTTCGCTCTTGGAGAATAAACCATTGACATCGTAGTTATATATAACAATAATATTTTTTTATTTTATTCCGTGAAGACGAAATTGAACACTGTTCAATTTACTCTCACTAAAGATATTTTGTGAAACACTACTTTGGGGTGCGCGATACATTGACGACGCATTTGTAATACGCGGAAAACTTCCGCGTTGTATTGTTCCATGTTTTTTGGGTCCTCCTAAACTGTTCCCACGATTAGCAATTGTTGCGGAATAACGCGAACCTCCACTTCCAACGATAAGTGCCATGTTTATACATATAAGCAAATACAAAAATTAGCAAAATTTTTATTAGTGGGAATTAAGGACTAGCGTACCTCAACAAAACAATAACAATAACAAAAACAATATAGACACATATTTATATTATGATTCATAACCATGAATGAAAAAATGCTACTACACGATGACGATATTATTAAAGGAGAAGAAGGTCTAGTATTTAACCCATATAATCCTCTTAATGTGGAGATTACATTGAGCGACGTTCAATCTATTCTCACAAGATATGGCGTTCCAGGTGTTGTAACGAATATGAAACTGTATAAAAGAGCGTTCGTTCATCGTTCTTACACTAAACGACCTCAAATCGAGAATGAAACATTGAATATTACGATATTAGAAAAACCAGCAGACTGTTTGCCATTAAGTACGAAGTCAAACGAACGCCTAGAGTTCTTGGGAGATGGTATTTTGGAACTAGTTACAAAATATTATTTGTATCGACGATTCCCTAAAGAAAATGAAGGGTTTATGACAGAGAAAAAAATTGCGATTGTGAAAAACGAAGCCATTGGAAAAATTGCCATGGAAATGAGACTGAATAAATTTTTGATTCTTTCAAAACACGCAGAGGAAAAGAAGATAAGAACGAACTTAAAGAAGTTGGGTTGTCTCTTTGAGTCCTTTTTAGGAGCACTTTTTTTGGATTTCAATAAAATTCAAGTAGAAGATGATGAAGGTTGGTTTTCCAATATATTTGTAACTGGTCCAGGATTTCAAGTTGCACAGAAGTTTGTGGAAAATATTTTTGAAAAACATATTGACTGGATTTCTTTAATACAGAACGACGATAATTATAAGAACATACTTCAGGTGAAAATACAAAAGGAATTCAAAGTGACACCCCATTATTTAGAAATAGAACATGATGTAGAGTTTGGATATAAAATGGGGGTTTACTTATGTATTGGACAATCCGTTCATAACGTGAAACATGACGACGCGGTTCATATTGATGAATTAAAGACTTTTAGAAACGTACATGAACATATAGCTAGTCAAGGTAAAGTGTTCTTGTTCTTGGGAGAAGGACAACACAAAATCAAACGTAAAGCAGAACAAATTGCTTGTAGTGAGGCGTTACAAAAGATTACAATGTACGCAAACGAAATTGTATAATAAAATATATATGTTATGTAGATAGTATATATATTTCAAGAATGAGTGTTTTAGAAATGGTAAAAGAGAAAAACAAATTACTAATAAAACCAATGGTTGAAAGTTGTCATAAATTTAACATAGTTATTATTCAAAAAACGAAAAAGAGTGAAGGTTTCCCAAAACCATCATTTGTTGTAGAAACCAAACCATTTGATATTGAAACATTGATGAAACGACTAAAATATCAAAAAGTTGTAAAAGAAAAACATCAAGTAGAACCTGAACAAGAAGAAGAACGAGAACAGGAACAAATTTTCATAAAAAAGGTGAAAAAACTGGGAAAAAAACAAACCCTCACTACAGAAGGCGAAAAACCTTCTCGTAAAAAACGCGAACCTAAAGAAAAGGTAAAATCAACCATACCTGCTAATTTAATGTCTCTCATTGGCGACACGCAACTTGTAACACGACTCCCCGAAAAACAACAAGTGGCACAATACAAGTTGAGCGCTTATTACATGAACAATCGAGAGAAATTTGTAAATTCCATTAACTCTTTATTTCGCCCATATCGTGAAGAAATTTTGGAAGAAGACGAACAAATAAGTTGCGATGATATTGGAAAAAATGCGAAATCGTTCACATTACTTACTAATCAACGATTGGTTCGTGACTATTTGAATTTACATACACCTTACCGGGGTCTCTTACTATATCATAGTTTAGGTAGTGGTAAAACTTTTACGTCCATTGCTATTGCTGAAGGAATGAAGGATAGAAAACAAGTTATTGTAATGACACCGGCGTCCTTGAGGGATAATTATGTTGAACAACTGAAAACATTGGGTGACCCGATTTATAAAATCAATCAATTTTGGGAATGGATTAGTTTGGAAGAAAACCCTGAAACATTAGAAACGCTTTCCGCAGTACTAAATTTACCTACTGAATACATTCGAAAGAAAAAAGGTGCTTGGTTGATGAACTCATCCAAAGAATCCAATTATTCTACACTAGATGGGAACGAACAACGTGCGTTGAACGAACAAATTAATACCATGATTGAAAGCAAGTATTTGTTTATTAACTATAACGGTTTGAGAAAAGACAATTTAACACGTTTAACAAATAACTATGAAAAAAATATATTTGATGACGCAGTTGTTATTATTGATGAAGCGCACAATTTTATTAGTCGAATTGTAAATAAGTTTTCCAAACGAGGAAAAGTTTCCAAAAAAATAACAAATGATGACCCACTTTCTGTAATTTTATATGACATGTTGATGGACGCTCAAGGTGCTCGTGTAGTTTTATTGACAGGAACACCAATCATTAACTATCCGAATGAAATTGCGATTCTATACAATATCTTACGCGGTTACATAAAAACATGGGAGATTACATTGGATGACGACATTCAAAAAAAAATAAGCAAGGAGTATCTCGCCGAATTATTCAAGAGAGAAAAATTATTGGATTACTTGGATTATTCTCAATCGAGTAGAAAAATTACAATTACGCGAAATCCCTTGGGATTTTTAAACGCACAAGACAAACGAAAAAATGATTATATTGGTGTAACAAATGAAGACAAAACTAATCCTGAAGTAGGTTATATTAGTGACGCCGATTTCCAAAAAAATATATTACGTATTTTGAAAAATGACGATATGAAGGTTTCATCTTTATCCGCAGTAAAGGTTCATAAGTATAAAGCACTTCCAGATACGTTGGACGAATTTATGGCACAATTTATTACTTCAAATAGTGAAGACGCGATTGTCGTAAAAAATATGGACTTGTTTAAAAAACGAATCATTGGTCTCACATCTTATTTTCGTAGCGCCCAAGAAAGTTTACTCCCTAAATACGAAAGGGCAACCGATTTTCATGTTGTAAAAATACCAATGAGTGATTACCAGTTCCCCATTTATGAAGCAGCGCGTTCAACGGAGAGAAAGCAGGAATCGAAGAAAAAGGCGCCGAAGGTTGATAAAAACGGAATTTATCAAGAAACAAGTTCTACCTATCGTATTTTTTCTCGTTTATACTGTAACTTTGTTGCACCAAAACCGCCGGGTCGACCTTTGCCAAATCAAGAAGAAGATGTAGACATACAGTTGGATAAAGCAATGGATAAAGAAATGGATGAACCCGAAGATAGAGAGGATAGAGATGATTTGGAAGAACAACTAGAAGTTGACGAGGAAGGTCTCATCGCAAAATTAGGTGATAAAACGTATGATTCAAGGATGAAGAACGCATTGGCGTACTTGAAAGAGCATTCGAGTGAATTTTTTACTCCCGAATCGCTGGAGATGTATAGTCCCAAGTATTTAAAAATGTTGGAAAATATTCTAGATCCCGAACATATTGGATTACATTTAGTTTATAGTCAGTTTCGCACGTTTGAAGGTTTGGGTGTTTTTACAATGGTTCTCAAAGAAAACGGGTTCGGTCAGTTCAAAATAAAAAAGGATCTTACAGGAATTTGGGATATTGACATGGATGAAGAAGATATGGGAAAACCTACGTTTGCGCTCTATACTGGAACTGAGTCCAAAGAAGAAAAGGAAATTATTCGAAAAATATATAATGGAGAATGGGATAACCTTTCTCTTTCCCTTTCCAATAAATTGAGAGAAATTGCCCGAAACAATAATCGGGGTGAAATTATTAAAGTGTTGATGATTACTGCGTCCGGAAGTGAGGGAATTAACTTGAGAAATACAAGATATGTTCATATTATGGAACCTTATTGGAATCCGGCGCGTATAGAACAAGTGGTAGGTCGCGCTAGACGTATTTGTAGTCATAATGATTTACCTGAATCATTGAAAACCGTTGAAGTTTTTTTATATTTAATGACATTTTCCAAAGAACAACTTGAAAAGGCGTCGATTGAACTGAAAAAGAAGGATTTGAGCAAAAGAAAATATAAAATTCGACCAGACAAAACGGAGACAAAAAAAATACCTTTTACAAGTGATGAGGCGTTGTTTGAAATTTGTAATATCAAAGAAGAAATTAACAATCATTTGACATTGTCGATTAAAGAGGCGTCCATTGATTGCGCGACGTATCAAAGAAAGGGAAGTAAAGAAAAACTACAATGCCTTCAGTTCGGTCAACCCAAGTCAACCGCTTTTTCTTATCAACCATCATTGAGCAAAGACCAACCAGATACACTTTCCAAAATAAATAAAACATCCTTGGAATGGACGGGTGTGGAGAGAATTATTATGGGGAAACCATATATTTATAGGAATATGGGAGAAAAACGCGGATATTTATATGATTTTGAAAGTTATCAACAAGCGTTGGAAAATCCAGGAATGGAACCTACTTTTATTGGTGTTATTACAGAAAAACCGAACGGGGATTTTGTTATTGAATAACTTAGCAGGGAACCCTGGGCTGGTTACACTACCCTGCGACCCCTCCTATTTAACCGAGTATTTATGTATTTTTTTAGTCTCACTTGAAAAATCATAATGATATTTTAAACTTCATTTTAAAAATTCTTATAATTCTCTAAAAATTACATTTTTAGGATAACGGTGGACATTGTTGAATAAACTATGTACTTTTTTTAATAAACACATTTTACATTTTTTGTAAATATTATAGCAAGAATAAGAAGAGTCATGGTTATGATTCGTTTAATTTTCCTCCTAGTTTTTTTTGAAATATAGGTAATCTGACGAACATCATTCAAACTCACTGGTTTATATTTTTCAAATATTCCAAATGCAAGTAAAATACAATACAAATCAAAATTTAAGTCGACGTTGTGTGTAATAATTCGATTAAAGTCCAAGTTTTGGACTTGGGATAACATAGTGTCAATATGAAACACGTCTTTGTAAATTTCTTTGAAAATTCCAGAAACTACCGTATATAACCTAGGTTTCAACGGATTTTGAATGAGAATCAATGTACTATTTGTTGCGTTTATTTCGTTGGATTCTTTGTGTTCTTTAAGTTCTTTTGTAATTATATTTGCATTTTTGAAAAGACCCCTACGGTTTTCGATCCAAGGTACTTCTCCGTCATTCCAATTGGTTACAACATCATCATCGTTACAATGTTGCTGCGGTATATATTTATATGGAGTTCTGACAAATTGTTTTGTTTTATACCATTGTACGTTTCTTGTGAAACTATAAACAAACAAAGGCGAAAACAAAAATCCGCAAATTATGGTTATTGATCGAATCATCATTGTTTCGTAATATATACTCCTATATATTACAAAATTACATGGTTTCAATTTTTTTGAGAACCATTTCCAATGTAGTTTCCATTTTAGAGATTTTTTCTTTTAACTCAAATATTTCTTCTTCCACAGATTTAGTTCCAGATACACTAACCTTTTTTAGTTTTGAAAAAATATTCGCGTCATTATCATAATCAACATTTTTTTTGAATTCATATACATGATTTTCTTTGGCCCAAGAAATTCGTTTTTCAGGTGGATGATTCAAGTCAATAATCTGATTATCCAATGGTTCATCAACAGGTTCTCCAATTTGAATATATTTTATTTCTCTCCCTCCTGTAAAAGAATTTGTAGAAGTTGCTTGAATATGTTTTTCATTTTTGATAGAGGTTTCTTGTGGATTTAAAAACTGTTTAAGTTGGTCGGGATTGATTCCGTTTTTATTTTCAATATGTATTTTTTCCAGTTCTAAATTTCGTTGTGCAAGAGTTTGTGCGATTAACATTTCCATGTTACCGCCTATTGGTTGGTCTGTTAAGTTATCTTTGAAGTTTGGAGGTTCGGGGACTGTTACATTCATTGCGTGGTCAAATTCGGTTCGTTTTTTTGAAAGTTCTTTTTCAAACGCGGTTTTTCTCTCATTATGAATCTCTTGTGAAGTAACAACTGAACTTGAACTAGAATCATTTGTTGTGTAATTTATTTTTTCTAAAAAACCTGTAATAAACTTTTTATTCATCTCTATCAGCGTTTGTGTTTGAGAAGATGGATTTTTTTTCTCTCGCTGATTAAATAAACGAATTTGTTCTATAAACAAGTCATGTACATCTTGTATATTTTGTTTATGTTCATTTGTATCAAAGACTTGCGCATCTAAAATGACTTCCCAAATTAAGTCAACATTTTCTTTATTCAAAAAATCCATAGACTACTTGAATATGATTCGCATGGTGTGTTTATATTATTATTTTTGTTATAATTCCTCGTTAAAATATATTTTGCGAAATTGTTCCATATACTTATCCTTAATCACGTGAGTTTTTAAGTAATGTTTTGTAACCTTGTCTTCCAACATATGAACAATAAAAAAGAGAGAATAAACACCACATTCCGTGTTACCATATTGATGTTCTACGGGGTAATTTTGGTCAAATTCAAAATGAATTGGTGTGGGTAACTGTTCCCCTTGTTCTATAATTGTATTCACAAACTTCATGATTTGTTTTGGAATTTTATCTCCCGCACTGTCATAGAAAAAAATTTGTCCCTTTTTGATATTTATAAATAAGGATACCCAGTGAGAACCTCCTTTATAATGCGGGTCAAGATTAAAAATAACACCAATCTTGAATTTTTTCTTCTTAATTTCGTCTTGTAACTTAAAATGACACAATTCGTCCCATACACATTCACCATTGACTTTATGTGTGTCATAATCAATTGGAGAAGGACCCATGAAATTGAAGCAAGAGTAGGCGCGTTCATACTGTTTCATAACCTTCATAATATCAACGGAAGACAACCATTCATTGGGATTTTTTTTCCAACTTGCGGGTGACTTTGGAGCAAATGATTTTTCTAATTCGTCATCTAACTTTCCATTCACAAAGTTTTGTTTTAACCAACAAGTTTCTTTGTCGCAAACATCACTCATGTAATTTTTTAACGCACTCCATATTTCTTTTGGGTCTTTACTGTCTATTTTTACGTCCGGATGTCTTGCGTTCCAAAGTTCCTTTAGTTTAAAAATGGCGTCGTCAGATAAACAACTATAATTCTTTTTTTTGGCAGAAGGACTACAACTCAATTTTGTTAATTTATGAAACTGACTGAATTGAATATTTTTTTTTGTGATTCGTTTTCCTTTTTTCCTATAATATCTACTGTTGTATTTTTTCGTTTGTTTCGTCATACTTATTCGTTATATTTTTCTTTTTAGCAGGGAACCTTAGGGTTGGTTACAATTGCTTGCAACCCTGCGACCCCTCCTATTAACCGAGAACTTATATAATTTTTAAGTCTCAGTCTAACGCGCATAATAATATTTTAATTTCATTATAAACACATTAGACAGCATTATCCACCGGGAACCCAGGAAGATTATAACAGTTTTTCATCAAGAAATCTTATTATGGGAAAAGGTAATGAATTAGAATTCCCCGAAGGGCGGGGAGGGGGTAAGGGGGAACCGGGGGTTCCCCCTAACATTAGAGTTCCTTAAAATTTTCCTTTTGGGAATCTGCGAGAGATAATTGTTTCTTTTTACGAATGCCTTTTTTCTTGAATATGGGGTCTTTCAAGTGGAATTCCTTTTGTTGTGGAATAATTTCGGCAATTTCGGGTTCTGTTTTATTTACTTTTACAAAACTTTCTAATGTTCCATCTTTTCCATTTTCGTAATTGAATTTTATGGAACGCATCATCAATGTATTTGCTTGATTTACGTCGGGTTCTTCAATTTCATTCATCATATTAATACTTTCACTGATAGTTGCGTAGTCTTCTTGAATCAAATCCGTTTTATCCAACGTTTTGAAATAATGTATACATGAAGAAACATAGGAATCAAACGAATCTTGTACGTCTTTTAAAAGTGCATCAGGTGGGTCATTATTCAACAATGACTTGGTAATATCATAAATCCGTCTACGATAAAATTTTTTATCCTTTTTGAAAGAAAGCGATTTTGTGGGTAACCCTTGTCGTTCAATATATTTGGTATATTGGTCTCGATTCATGAGACACTGTAAAGTAACACCGGACACAAAATCGTTTTCCATATGTGATATGCGTATGTTATTATATTTAAATAATAACTTAAAGAACCGCTGCGGAACTATTTACAACTAGGTTGCGATGGAATATCTTTCAACTGTTGTCTTGTGCAGTTTTGAAACAAACCATTACCTATGTTTTCTGGATTTGGATTAAATGATTGAAATTTCTCTTGTTTGAATAATCCAGGGTAGGGTTGATATTTATTCGTGTCAATATTTTTTTTTGGTTGAAAATTATACTCATACAAGTCGCTTGAACTACTTGGCACATAAGTTGCTTGACTACACTTTTGTAGAGCGTAAATTTGATTTCTTAACTCGGACTCCACATTTACCGAACTTGCAAATCCCGACCAGGGTGCCTGACGGTTTCCTGGATTAAAAACATCCCTCGGTTGATAAACGGGTTGTTGTTGCATAGGTGCAGTAGGGGGTTTTCTAGGGTCCACAATTGGCATCAATGAATATTTTGTCATGACGGGTCTCACATCTAAATATGGTTGTAACATTTTAGACGGAATATTTCTATCATAAATTCGTCGATTTGTGGAATTATGAATGTCCGAAGACTTTTCAGGTGCATTGAAAACATAAGTTGACATTCTTATAATAAGATGACTATAAAAATAACATAAAGGTTTGCGTTTATAAATAATAAGTGATACGTGATAACACATGTGTGGAATTTTTTCTTTGCTAAATCATGATGAGTTCGCAATACCCAAACAATTTATTAAAGACCAGTTTGAAAAGGGAGTCGGACGCGGACCTGAATCGTCTAAATTGAATAATATATGTTTGAAATGTATTTTTGGGTTTCACAGACTAGCCATTAATGGATTAAACCCAGCGTCGGATCAACCCATTATTATACGTAATATGGCGTTGATTTGTAACGGAGAGATATATAACTATAAAGAGTTGTATGAAATGATGGATGTGGTTCCCGAAACTGATTCTGATTGTGAAGTGATACTTCATTTATATGAGAGATATGGACTAACACAAACACTACAAATGTTGGATGGTGTTTTTTCGTTTATTCTATGCGACTTTCGCTCTCACGAAACAGAGTCTAAATTATATGTTGCGAGAGATCCTTATGGGGTTCGTCCGCTTTATATGTTGCGTCCAAAAAAGTTGAATGATACTATTTTTGGTCATTCCAAAATGTTTGGTTTTGCGTCAGAAATGAAATGTTTGAGTGAATTTTTTAACCGTGGATTAACCGTTACACATACAATCGAACATGTAAAACCAGGAACTTTTTTATCTTTTGTTTTACCAACTACCGTTTGTGCGAATTGGACCGCCGACCCAACAACATGGGAATCTGTGTATCATCATACAGGTTTTAATAGTATTTTGTCGGATCAAGGAAACGAAGTGGGTGAATTGTCAAATGTTTTGAAAAATATACGAATGTATTTAACAAATGCAGTAAAAAAACGTGTTCTTACAACAGAAAGACCGATTGCGTGTCTTTTATCAGGGGGACTTGATAGTAGTTTGATTACCGCACTTGTAAATCGACAACATAAACTACAAAATCCAGACGCACCTCGATTAGAAACATATAGTATAGGACTTGCTGGGTCGGATGATTTGAAACACGCCAAAATAGTTGCCGAGCATTTGGGAACAAATCATACAGAAATCATTGTAGAAGAACAGGATTTTTTAGACGCCATACCCGAAGTCATAAAAACGATTGAAAGTTATGATACAACAACCGTGCGCGCAAGTATTGGGAATTATTTACTAGGAAAATACATTTCGGAAAATAGCGAAGCCAAAGTGATATTCAATGGAGATGGGTCAGATGAACTCTGTGGAGGATATTTATATATGCATCTTGCACCAGACGCAATAGAGTTTGACAAGGAATGCCGAAGACTATTGAAGGATATATATTTATATGATGTTTTACGTTCGGATAAATGTATTTCGTCCCATGGTCTTGAACCAAGAACCCCTTTTTTGGATCGTTCATTCGTACAATATTATTTGGGTATTCATCCTGAAATGCGTTTTCATGCGTCTTGTAAAAATAGAAATAAACAATGCGAAAAATATTTATTGAGAATGGCCTTTTCTGACTTGAATCATGAATGCGGCAAACCACTTCTTCCCAAAAGTGTCTTATGGAGGCGAAAAGAGGCGTTTAGTGACGGGGTCAGTGGAAGTAAAACTCGTTCTTTATATCAAATTATTCAAGAGTACGCTTCTACTCACATTTTAACTTGTGAAAATATAGGCGCTCTTCATAACCCATGTGACACTGATGAAAAAACATATTATCGTTCTATCTTTCGGGAATACTATCCAAATATGGACGCAGTTGTTCCTTATTATTGGATGCCGAAATATGTAAACGCAATGGACGCAAGCGCAAGAACACTTTCTATTTATTCAAATACGACACTGAATGAAGGAACTAATACAGATTATGACAACGAAAAAATTATAGAAATATAATATATGTATGATTTGATTACAACTGAATTTCAAAGTAAGTTATTCAACTTGTTTATTGTTTTGTCTTATATATGTTTCATTGCGTATGCGTTAGGGATATCGAATGATGCCAAAGTTTATATTGAAGAATTAGATTATTATGTGAAAATTTATATTAGTTTGTTTTTATTATGGAGATTCAATATGTTTCGTAAAATAAAATTCACTGAATTAGATAGAAAAATAGTGTTTAGCGCGGGTCTGTTTTTGTTTGCCACCACCGCAATAAATCAAATACTTATGAATTATCTCACCAGTATAAAAAAAACAATCACAGAAACAACAACGGACTATTTATCTTGAAAAAAATCATGTATGTGTTCTAATATTTTTTTTGTAATAACGACATCAACTACATATTCTTTTTTTGATTTTTTGACATAAGTATATTCACACGAGTTAATATGTTGAGTCATACATTCAATTACATTCAAATTGGAATGATTTGAAATATTTTCATAAAACATTGTTGTTGTAAACCGATTTATTAAATCCTGAATAGGTATATTATATACGTAAGGTTTTAATTTAATATAGTAAACGTTATCATTTGTCATTTGCGGGTAATGTGTATCGTCTAAGAAGCAAATTTGTGAATTTTTCGGAATCTTGGAACATTCTATCAAGTCGTTGTATGTTTTTTCATGAGTGGTTCTATTGGGTTCTATTTGTTTGCCGTTAACTTTGAACGCAGATATAATTTGATTGAAAAAGAGAAAATCGTTAAGTTTCGTTTCGAAATAATTTTTTATGAGGTAAACCCATTTTTTGGGTCCTCTATTATTTGTATAAATCATAACTGATGAACACTCATTTTTGTCTTTTTTGTCTTTTAAATAATTCAAAATCATTTCTATATTGGGTCGAATAAATTCAGGATACGTGTCAAGAGTTTCGTTAAATGCATTTTGTTCTTGTTCTTCGTTTTCAAAAAGGGCGTTATTTTGTTTTAAGTATGAGATAATGGATTCCCATAATAGTCCATACTGTTTAAAATAACCAAGCGTTTCATCAAGGTCAAAAACTACAACCTTGATTTTGTTTGACATATATTACTTTCAGTAAATAATTGATTTGGAATCACACAAAAATTTTGTGTTTCAATACTTTAGAAGAAGTTGGTCGAAATGTCATATAAATTGACCAATCAGGACTATATTCAGTTACTAAACTTTTATAAAGTAGAAACACCAAAAAACAAACGAAAATTGCGTGAGATTGCGGAAAAGTTAATGGCGCAAAAATTATGTTCTTGTATTAAAAAAGTTGCACCCACCGTTGAAACAGAACCATTAGCAATTGGAGCGTGTACGCGTTCAATATTTACTAGAAAAAATTTAAGACGTAATAAATTTCAGTGTAAAAAACGGAGATACTTGAAATTTACAAAAAGAAATAATAAGGCGTTAACAACAAAAAGGAAAAATTGAATTTTAAAAATACATAAAAATAACCGATTATAGTTATGTAATGAAAACGTCTCTTGTTTATGCAAATTCAGTTATACCTGTATATGTAAAACCTATTGTGGCTCAGAATGTTCAAGTTGTAAATATAGACAGAGAAAATCCTGATATAGAAAGAAATGACGAGATTATTAACATTAGAAACATTAGAACAAATGCAATTGATCTACAATATTTCTATTCAAGTTTTAAAATAAAAAATGCTCTTTTTCATTTGTCTTTTTTAACAGCAGATTTTCTTTTAACGACTAACAAACAAAATATGAATTGTATTTATCAAGGAAATAATTTTAGCGCTTTTTTTATATTATTGATTATTTATGACGTATACAATTTTTTTATGATTTTACTCATTGAAAGGGGAACTATGATACGCAGAATAATACATTACTCGGTCCCGCAAGAATACTATATTTCTTTACAAAAATATATAGGTTTACATGTTTTTGTAAATATAATACTTACTTCTGGATTTACCTCATTTTATTTATATCATAAAAAAGATGTTTGTTATGGAACAACCGGGTTATATATAGAGATTTCTCTCATTTTAAAATTATCAATTTATTATTTTAGGTTATTTCTGGTTAGTTTAGATTACTTAAGATATAAAAATTGGTTTTGATTGTTTATCATAATTTTATATTACTTTGTTAAATGATCCATCGCGCATAATAACACTTGTTCTTGGTCACTTAATTTTTGAAACAACAAACAATCTTCCATTTTAAATTGAAAATGTTTATGATGAAAGGATTTACATAACACAAATGTTCCTTCATCGGAAACACGAAAGTCGCAAAATATGCCACCTTTTTTAAGTTCAAACCCTTTTTGGGGTTCATTAATTGGTATCCAGCGCAAATAGGCGCCGTGTCTTATTTCGTTCATTCCGTCCACATAGCGATATGGTTTTAATTTTTCCATCATTTCTAAAAATTCGGCGCGAGTAAGTCCAAGTTCTTTCAATATTTCCAATTTCATTTGTTTTATTTTCGAAGTAGTCAAGTTGAGTAAATGAGCGTGGTCATCATTTTCCAACGCTTTCATTAAAGTTGTGACATCCATGTTAATAATATATATGTAAAACTTTTATATAGATATTATTTGTTGTTTTTACGGTTAGATTGTTTACGTCGTTTTGTTTTTTTGTTTCTCCTTTTTTTACGCATTCTTGTTCCTCTTCCATCTTCAAATGTTTGGATAATTTGATCATTTGGGTCTGTCAAATGATTGTGAAAATGTGTATCAATTATATCTTGGCATTTAACTAACATGTTTTTACAATTTGTTATAACTGAAGAATGTGGTGGTGGCAGTCTAGACAACCCATCATGAAACTTTTTTGCTTTTATATAAAACATTATAAGTATTTCTAAATAACTATGATGTGTTTCAATGCGGTTTATTTGTTCATCGCAATCTTTTATTTTATGTATTATATCATGTAGTCTTTGTTTGGATTGATTCTGTGTCCACGTTCCAGTAGTATTAAAATAATTAAATAAGTTATCATACTGAACATAATATTGATCTCTTGACAATGTGCGACTATCTAAACTTTGTTCACTTTCTAACGCAACGATTTGTTCGTGTTCTTTATGATAAATATAACTTGTATGTGAAACATTATCATAAATAAATTTGTATAATTTTTTTAAAGAATTAATACCTTGAAGAAAAATTTCTGAAGTATCTTCAGCGTATACGTATGTTTCATACTCTTGAAAATATGACTCAGTTGCATTTACAAATTCTTTGAGATTCGGTTTTACCATATTTTTTATATACATAAATTTAGATATTTTTTACCATAAACTTCCTCCAAACGCACTTCCCAGGGATTCATTGGCTGCGGTGGGTTCATTATATCCTTGGTCGAAACCAGGCGTAGCCGCATTTACTAAAGGCGTTGTATCATTTCTATACATGGCATCATAATTTGGCGACTGTTGTTGACCTGAAGTAGGTAATGAACTAATCATGGTTCCGCCCCCGCTGCCACTGTTACCTCCACCATACAATGAGTTTTGAATAGCATTTATTTGTGACTGGGTAGAAGATGACTGTTGACCTGAAATGGGTTGACTTACTCGAACGGTTCCATATCCTTGACCCTGTCCCTGTCCCTGTCCCTGTCCCTGTCCCTGTCCTTTCTTTTTCTGGTCGGTTTTAGAACCAGTATTTCCTTCCCATAAATCAATGACTCGATCCACTAAAATACTCACTTTCTCTCCTAATTTCGTTTGTAGACTCATGGTAATCATTAATACTGCTAAAACAATCCCAATAACATTGAACTCAGGGTATTTATTTCCACTATAAGTTGGAACATAGGTGATAATACGATGAATCATAAAAATTCCCAAGAATACAACCAAGACTTGAATCATTACTTCTGCTAAAATCTCAACACTCCCTTTCTGTTCATCCGCCTCTGGAACGAATTTTTGACTCAACTTGTTGAGTATCACAATGGGTACGATTGCGAGAAGTGCATACTGAATAATATTCATGACTTCATGTTTAGAGTCTTCATCAAAATGAAACACATGATGAAAAAAACCCTTCTTTGTAATATTTTTTGTGGTTTCTTCAAAACTATCCATATCTTATATGATTTATAAAAAGAAATAAATACAGAAAAGGCATTAAAAACAATCGTTGAAATAAGTTATATGTCAAATTTAGAGGAACAACAATATCTCAATTTGATACAAAAAATTATGAGAGAAGGTGTGATGGAAGAAGGACGCAATGGAAATACCCTTTCTGTTTTCGGTGAACTCATGCGATTTTCTCTCAATGGTCGGAAAATACCCTTTCTGACAACGAAAAAGTTGGCGTGGAAAACGGCGCTCAAAGAGTTACTTTGGTTTATTCGAGGGGAAACCAATAACACGACGCTAAATGAACAAGGTGTTCATATATGGGACGCAAATTCAACCAGAAATTTTTTGGACGATCGAGGATTATTCACGAGAGAAGAAGGTGATCTGGGACCGATTTATGGTTATCAATGGAGACATTTCAACGCTCTTTATCAAAATTGTCGAACCGACTATAGTGGACAAGGTATCGACCAATTACAATATATAATAAACAACTTAAAGAGCACAGACCCCATAAAACGCACAAGTCGTCGGTTACTAATGACTGCGTGGAATCCATGTCAACTTGATGAGATGGCGTTGCCTCCTTGTCATGTAATGGTTCAATTTCAAGTTACACTAGGGAATAAATTGTCATGTATGTTATTTCAGCGAAGTGGAGATATAGGGTTGGGTGTTCCATTCAATATAGCATCTTATTCTATGTTGACGCATTTATTGGCACATCATTGTGGTTTAGAAGCGCACGAGTTTATTTATACTTTAGGAAATGCACATATATATGACGACCATATAGAAGCGTTGTCACAACAACTTCAGCGTGAACCATTGGAATTTCCGAGACTTTCTATAAACCAAATTTATGAAAATATAAACGACTATAAAGTGGAGGATTTTGTTGTGGAGGATTACCAATGCCATTCATCTGTTTTTATGCCCATGCGTGCGTAATATTATTTGAAAATTAATTATATGAAAATATAAGAAACTTAAAAAATGAGTTCTAGAGCAAACGCAAGTGCAAGAGCAAGACGCGCTGGGGAAACTTCTCAACCACAACAAGTACGACCTCAGCAACCACAACAACAACAACAGATGCAACAACAAAGAATGCAACAAACCAAATTATCTATTCCAGACGCCATTGGATTAACTACTCTTCGTTTAGGAAAACTGGAAAACCATTTTTCTGTTTTAGAACAGATCGTTCAAAATTTGTCAAGTTCTGGAGTGGGTGTTGAAGGTGGTGAATCGTTTAATGAAAACGTTCGTGTGGTAGATGAAGCTGTCTTTCAAAGCATTGTTACTCGATTGGAAAATTTAGAAAAACGACAATCACAACAACCACAACCACAACCACAACAGGTGCAGTCGCAACCACAACAAAAAATAACCCCACAAGGAAACGCTGATGTTGAGACAGTAAAACAAGATTTGAATACATTGAAAAATGAAATGACAAATTTAAAGGACTTATTATTATCCTTACAATCCTTTACTATGCAAACAAATCAAAAACTGGCAGACATTGTGTTTCAAGAAAATATTTTTGTAGACGAAGACATTGTAAATAAACAAAAATTAGAATTTAATATAACACAGAATAATGATGATAATGAAATTGTAGACGACGATGAATTGTGTGTTTCTCAAAACATTATTGATGATTCATAAAAAATTGAAACTTGTTTTATAATTTAATTTTATGTTATAAAACAATGATGAACATTTTGACTTTATGCACGCTTTTATTCGCGTTTTCAATTATTCAAAGCTTTCTATTGTTTAGAACTGTTCGTAAAATTTATTTGTTAAAAAACCGTCAAAAGTTTATGAAAAATATAACAAAACAACCTGTTATGTTGAAAAATAACACAGATGATGGTAACACAACCTCTCTATTTGTCAATAATGTAACTGGACCCAAACCCGTTCTTCCCGGAACATATATGGGTGTTGTTGACTTGAATAAAACTCACAAATATTATCATTCTACTATTATTGACGAAATGGGATTGGTGTTATTTGAATGAGATATAACTATAATGCAGCATTATCCACCGGGAACCCAAAAAAATTATAACAATTTTTCATCAAGAAATCTTATCATGGGAAAAGGTAAGGAATTAGAATTCCCCGAAGGGCTGGGAGGGGTTCCCCCTACTATAATAACTCGGAAAAACTATTAAAATCAACTCTACAACTTATACAATGAACCTGTCTATAACAGAAAAAAGGAAGAAGGATATTTTTATTTCTATATTTGAAAGACTAAAAACTTGCGCATCCCTCGTAAAAGTTTTATTTCGAAAAGACGCATTTTATATCCAAGGTATGGATAAATCACATATATGTTTGTTTGATGTTACGTTAACTTCGTCATGGTTTAATGAATATAATGTGGAGGAAGACGTATCTATTTGTTTTGACACACAGATTTTTTTCAATGTTCTATCTACTTCGCAAGAACATAACATTCGTATGTATTGTGATGAAAAAGAACCCGACCATTTTCATATAGACTTGAAAACAACCTCGGACAATTCAACACATTTTGATAAATTTTTTAAAATACCTTTAGCAGAACTTGACATGGATCAGTTAACTATTCCATCCGTAGAGTATGATGTTGAAATAGCGCTTCCATCAAAAAAAATAATGGAACTATGTTCTCAATTAGCGTTATTTGGTAATATAATACACCTATCTTGCTCTGAAGAAAAGGTGGATATTTCTACCTCAGGAACCGTCGGGGAAATGTTAGTAAATATTCCAATTGATGATTTGACGGAATATTCTATTGCTGAAAGCGAGTCTTTTAAATTATCGTATAGTTTAAGTTACTTTCATAAAATGTGTCTAACCACAAAGTTATCCAATGATATCCAAATATCATTGAGCGGAAGTTACCCAATGAGGGTGAAATATGATTTAGGAGAGGATAGTTTATTTTTATTTTTTATTGCGCCCAAAGTAGATGAAGATTAAACATTGAACCTTATAAGGTTCGTATAAACAATGAAATATTTGTATATTTTTTTATTAGTCGAGATATAGTTATGAAAGTCATATTTACAATTTTTATATTTTTAATTGTTTTATTCATATATCTTCATATTTATTTTCATTTAAAGACAAGTGATGAGTTGGAAGTTTATGAGATAGACAATACGTCAAAAGATAAATTGGAGGAAATTTGTGACTTACGACAACCTGTATTATTTGATATGAACAACGAAAACCATGACAAACTTATGCGTTATACAACCATGTCTAGTCTTCTTGAAAGTTATCCTGCATTTGAAATGAAACTAAGAAACGCAAAAGACACAAATTATGACACTGAAATTCATATTCCTCTACACACCCCGTCTCTTTTAAAATTATTCGATGAGGATAATGATTCACAATATTTTACAGAGAATAATGGAGATTTTTTAAAAGAAACCGGTGTGTTGAAACATTTTCAACACAATGATTCGTTTTTTAGACCATATATGGTTTCGAATTGTTTGTATGATATAATTTCTGGGTCGATGAATACAACAACACCATTTCGTTATGAGTTGAATTATCGAAACTATTTTATGGTTACTCAAGGGTCAGTTTCGGTGAAACTAACACCACCTGTTTATTCAAAATATTTACAACCTATTTATGATTATGAAAATTTTGAGTTTCGTTCGCCGGTCAATCCGTGGAACATTCAGTCTCAATACAAATCAGAATTTGATAAAGTGAAATGTTTAGATGTTGTTATAAACCAAGGACAGATTTTACAAATTCCGGCTTACTGGTGGTATAGTATAAAATTTGGAAAAAACTCAAGTATTTCAACGTTTTGTTACAGAACATACATGAATAATTTTGCAATACTTCCTTATACTTTTATGTACGCTCTACAGTTGCAAAATGTGAAAAGAGATGTTGTTAAAAAGGTAGATATAGAAGAAATAAATCATATTAATAAAAATGATAAAGAAACTTAACGAGTTATTTTTTTTGTAATATTTCGCATATTCATTATTATTATTATGAATAATAATGAATTTCAAATAATAGAAATAGAAGAAAAGGAAAGTAAAGAAGAAAAGGAAAGTAAAGAAGAAAAGGAAAGTAAAGAAGAAAAAGAGGAAAAAGAGGAAAAAAAACAAGAAAATAAACCTAAAAAAGAAACGAAACAATCTAAGCGTCCTTCTATGAAAAAACTATTTAAGGAATCCGTCCGGTCGTTAACTCGCTCGCTCAGCAGACGCGTTTATGATAATACTTCGGATTTCATTTTTTTATTTGAAAATCTTTCTGTTTTTGTTAAAGAACGACCTATTCTTAGGAACGTTTCTTTCACTTTACCAAAATCAAATCAAATTATTGTTATTGCTGGCGCTTCTGGGTGTGGGAAAACCACTTTTCTCAATGTTATCAATAACTATGATTTACCTGCACCTTATGTTCTCTCGGGAAAACTCAATTATCATCATTCGAACGTCAAGATGATCGGTCATAAACCGATTTTCAACCCCTATTTGACCGTGAAAGAAACAGTTCAAATGTTTATAGATTCTTATCGTTATACGCATCCCGTAGATTATTACTTGGAACGGTTTCGATTGATGGATATCAAGGATAAGTATATTGGAAGCGACGAGAACAAATCCCTTTCTACAGGACAGTTGGTGCAATTATCCATTCTTTTGAATACAATGGAAACTCCAGATTTATTGATTTTAGATGAACCGTTATCGAATCTGGATATAAAGACGTCGATTCATATCATGAAACTCTTGAAAGAATTGGATATTCCAATTTTATTAACATTGCATCACCCGAATAATATCATTTTAGAAAATGTAGATCAGTTAATTGTAATGGAAGAAGGAGAGATCATTTTGAATACATCTCTTCTGGAAATATCAAATCGACTGGAATACTACGAACAACAGGTTTTGGGAATAGAAAAAAAACGAGATGAAAATATAACCACGTTGACAGATGTGGTGTCTTTAAAAATTATAGATTATAAAAATTATAGTTCAACAGTATATTTTTCAACAAAAATATATAATGTGTTTTATAACATTTTGAAATACAATTTAAGAAACAATTCTTATCATTATTCTATTTTATTCTCATACGTTCCTCTTATTTTTTCTTATATTTTATTGAAAGGAACTGATTTTGAAGACAGTGTGAACGGTTATTTTTATCTAATTAATAATGTGTATTCTACAACTATAACACTTATTCCAGTTGTTGCTGTAAATTTATTTGAATACGAAAAACTAATTCATTTTGTTAAATACTTTGGTAACATAAATATTGTAAATTATAAATTTTTTTATATAATTTATTCTTGTTTAAATTGGTTAACGAGTACAACAATATTTATTTTGGTGAATGCTTTTGTTATATCTTATTTGTCACCAAATAATAGTAAAATATTTTATCACATATTATACGTTTTACTTTTTTCTAAATTTTTTGAAACATTAACTTACAGTTCATTTATATATATTTTTGAAAAAATAAACATCACAAGCTCATTTTTTGGGATTTTTGTTATGTTTCAAACTATTACTTCCGGTCAAAGTACAAAACAATATCCAGAATTAAAAAATTTTTCAGTATTTTATCATTTGATGAACATTTTGTCTGTGAAAGCGCAAGAGGTTTATAATTATCCTACGCTTCAAAACGGAGAACCAATATATACATTGTATGGATATTCAAAAGATGTTTCAAACTCATACTATTATGTTTTTGGATTTTTTATTATTCCCTTTTTGATTTATACGTGTTATACAAAAAAGTTGAAAATGTTTTTAACATAAACGATATCTTTTACAATAAAATTGAATGAAAGTTAACATAAAGACTCTATAATACATTTAATATACGCATTATTAAAAGAGGCAAAATGGAAACTGCCTACAAAATTCTCATTCATGACAGTAACTACAGTGAATGGACAGTTCATGAAACCCTTACATTTCAACCCGTCGAAATCAAACATTTCAAAAATCCAGCAGAATATAAATTGCTAACAAATGATGTTTTTACGTATGACTATATTAAAAAGGATGTAACTATACTACATTCGTCCACGAGACATTCACATTGTATTCCAGGTGTGTTGCTTTTAAAAAACACAAAAACGTATGGAAGAAAAAACGGAAAACTCTTATATAAATGTGTTCCCGATGACTTTCGAATACCGTCTTTCCTCGTACCTTATGAAATGAAACATGTTGGGTTTTCCAAAGTATACGCAAACCTTTATGTAACATTTATGTTTGTGGAATGGAAAGAAGGTCAAAAACATCCATATGGTTCTTTGACCGAATCCATTGGACCTGTGGATAAGTTAGACCACTTTTATGAATATTTGTTATATTGTAAAAGTTTGAATACTTCCATTCAAAAATTCACAAAAGATACCTCGAAAGCGCTCAAAACCAATTCACAAGATGCGTTTTTAGAAAACATAACAAAAAAATACCCGACTATTGAAGATCGAACAAGTATTCATGTGTTTTCAATTGACCCTCCAAACAGTCTCGATTTTGATGATGCGTTCAGTATTCAACAAATGGATGAAAAAACGGTCATGTTGAGTATTTATATTTCGAATGTAACGATTTGGTTAGATGTATTGAATTTATGGAATTCATTCTCTCGCAGAATTTCCACTATTTATTTACCTGATAAAAAACGACCCATGCTTCCCACAATATTATCTGACTGTTTATGTAGTTTACAGTCTGGAAATACACGACTCGCTTTTGTTTTGGACATACAAATAAACGAAGAGAATGGTGAGATTTTATCCATGAATTACGCAAATTGTAAAGTTCGTCTTTCAAAAAATTATGTATATGAAGAAGAAGAACTTTTACGTCTTGACCAATACAATCAACTATTTTCTGTAACAAAAAAATTATCAAAGAAATACAAGTATTTAAATAATATCAAAAATAGTCATGATGTTGTAGCGTATTTAATGATTTTTATGAATTACCGTAGCGCACAAGATTTACTCTCACATAATAACGGAATATTTCGTTCCACGATTCTCAAACCTGATTTTCATTTAGACTTGAAAAACGTGACAATTCCAGAGGAAGTAGAGACTTTTATAAAGATATGGAATAGTTCTTCTGGAAAATACATTGATATTTCTTCTCTCAAAAGGGAGACTGAGGATGGAACACCATTACCAATTCAACATGAACTTCTTGACATGGACGCATACGTCCACATAACTTCGCCTATCCGACGACTTGTAGATTTGCTAAATATGATTCAGTTTCAGTTCAATCACCGAATGATTGATTTGAGTTCGAATTCATATGAATTTTATATGAAATGGTTGGGCGAATTGGAATATATAAAT
>Ga0114963_10000247_pt1 | contig 35606 bp, 31 predicted proteins | sample C_131016_EF_Meta_FD_87019 | JGI IMG/M metagenome (GOLD analysis project Ga0114963, IMG submission 87019) | Freshwater microbial communities from Lake Croche, Canada to study carbon cycling - C_131016_EF_MetaG | ecosystem: Environmental > Aquatic > Freshwater > Lake | place: Lake Croche, Canada... | reverse complement strand
AAAGCCTGGCAACGACCTACTCTTCCGTGCCTTAAGACAAAGTACCATTGGCGCTAAAGGGCTTAACTGCCGAGTTCGGAATGGGATCGGGTGTTACTCCTTTGCAATAATCACCAGGCAAGTTTTTATACATAAATATTAATCTTGTGTAAATAAAATTAAATACAAATACTCGTTAAAAATAAATCATATTGTGGAAAAATTGATTTGTTTACTTAAAATCATCCCAAAATGATACTTGTCAAAAAAAATTAATATTTTGAAAAAAATTATGAATATTTTGAAAAAAATTCTCAAAAATCAGTTAATTATAAAATTTAATAAATTAAAATTCTTTAGTTTTTTAATATAAGCATTTATTTTTGAAGCTTAATTTAATTAATTTTAATAAAGATTCAAAAATATGCAAAACTCTCATTTTAGAACTGCCATAATTTCTATATTTTAGAAAAATTGGCAATTCATAAATTTTATAATTAAGTCTCTCAAAATAAAAAAGGCTTTCGATTAAATAAAAATAATTTTTATCTTTAGACAATAAAAAATGCTTTAATTTGATCGTATTTAGATTGTAAAGTCTAAAACCTCCTGATGAATCAAAATTAGTTTTTAACAAAATCTTCACAAGAACAAACCTCAATAAGGTTATGCACTTTCTTGCTAAAGGCCAGTCCGAGAGTGAACCATGTTTTAGAAATCTATTAGTATTAATTATATCAAAATTATTTTTTTTTTTAGAAATAATATCTACCATTTTAATAATCATTTCAGGATCATGAGTTCCATCTGCGTCAATTGTTACACAATAATTAAATTTATTCTTAAATGCAAATTTAATACCGTCTACGTGGGCAGAACCAATTCCACGTTTATTTTTTCTAAATAAATAATTAACTTTTTTATATTTTTTTTTTAAAAGAATTATTTCTTCTTGAGAGCCATCTAATGAATCATCATCAACAAATAATATATTTAAAGAATTATTTTTTAATAAAAGAATTTTATGAGTAATTTTTCTTATATTTTTTTCTTCATTAAGAGTAGGTATTACAATTAAAATTTTTAAAAATTTAGACAATATTTAATTTTGGTAACGGGAATATCAAATGTGGTTTTTTAGAATTATTCTTATAAATATTATTTTCTTTTTTAATAATAAAATTTTTAAAATGCCAAGGTAACACTAAAAAATAATCTGGATTAAGTTTTCTGGCTTTAGTTTCAGAAATGATTCTTATATTATCACCGGGTGCAAATTTATCAAATTTAAATGGATTAACTTCAGCAATATGAGGAATTAAATTTGAATTAATCTTACTATAATTTAATATTATATTTCCTTTCGTGGAGGCTCCATAGCCTAAAACTAACTTATTTCTATTTTTTAATTTAGATAAAAAAACAAGCAATTCTTTAGACTGTTTTTTTATTGCACGGTAGAATTTTTGATACGTGCTTAAATTATAAAGCCGATATCTTTTTTCAATATTTAATATTTTTGAGATTTTTTGTTTTTTTTCTGTATAAATATTTGATGTTTTTTTTGCCAAAGTTATAGCAACACTTCCTCCATTAACATTATTAAAATCAATTTCTATTATTTTGAATCCAACTTCATCAAATAAATATTTTAAAGATTTTAAGGAATAATATTCTAAATGTTCATGACATATTGTATCGTACGAATTCTTTTCGATCATAGATTTTAAATAACTTTGTTCTGTATGCCAAATACCATGTTCATTTAAGCTATTATAAATATTCTTAATAAATTCTTTAGGCTTTTGTAGATCATACAACATAGCGTGAGAAGTAATCAAATCTGCTCTTCTTTTAGACTTATGCAAAAAATTTTTATTAGTAAAAAAATCACCTATTGTAATAATATTTTTTTTATAAAATTTTCTAAATTTTTTTATTGTTGGGTCAATACCAAATAATTTAAATCTGCGAGAATCAAAAAAGCTTAAAAATGTTCCATCATTAGAACCTATGTCTAGAATAACTTCTTTTTTGCTAATTAAATACTTTTTTAATCGATTTGCTTTATTTCGCATATGCTCGACCATTGCCGCATTCAATCCAGTTCTATAACCATAATTATCTCCGTACATTTTTTTTGAATTAAAATTTCTATCTAACTGAACTAACTTACAATTTTTGCAAATAACTAAAGATAAATTGCCATAATCAACCTTTTGATTTTTTTTTGGGAAAATACCGCTATAGGGAATTCTTCCTAATGAAAATAGGAAAGTTAATTTTTTGCAATCACAGGATCTACATTTGATAATTTTGCTCACTATTCCTTAATTTTTTTATATTTAATTTAGGCTTAAAAATATAAAATAATTTTTTAAAATTTAGATGCTTGCTTCATATTCAACCATTTTTTTTATTAATTGATCAATACTTTTTGGTTTCCAGCCTAAATACTTTCTGGCTTTTGAGCAGTCACCAAGTAAATAATTTACATCATGCGGTCTAAATAAAGATTTTTTTATAGAAACTACAGTTTTGTTTTTTAAGTTTACAGCCTTTTCATCTAAACCTGAGCCAACCCATTTTATTGGCAAATCAATGTGCTTGCAGACCATATTAACAAACTGTTTTATAGAATAGGTTTTTCCAGTAGATATGACGAAATCATCTGGCTTATTTATAGTCATAATTTTATACATCATTTTTACATAATCTTCTGCATCTCCCCAATCTCTTTTTGAATATAGATTGCCAAGATGTAACGTATCGCCACTCTTTTTAAATTGCACTAAACCTCTTACAATTTTTTTGGTCACAAACTGTTCTCCTCTTAAAGGGCTTTCATGATTAAAAAGAATTCCATTACTAGAAAATATCTTGTATGCGGTTCTATACATTCGTGTGTAAAAATATGCAGAAAGCTTAGAAATGGCATAGGGTGATACTGGATTAAATTTTGTATTTTCATTAAGTTTTTTATTCTTTAAAAACTGAACATCACCATACATTTCAGATGAAGACGCCTGATAAAATCTAGTTTTTGGACTAGATATCCTAATTGACTCCAAAATATTCAGCATAGAAGTGTTATTAGTAAAATCCGTATATGTAGGATTATCAAAAGAGTAAAGCACGAATGATTGCGCTGCTAAGTTAAAAAAAAATTTGGGTTTTAATTGTCTTATTAAGAGATCAATTTGTTTATGCTCGGCTAAGTCTAAAGGAATAAAATCGATAGACTTTTTTATGCCTAAATAATCCAAACGATCAAATGGTTCCGTTGAATTTCTTCTTACAACACCAAAAATATTAAATTCATTTTTTTTTAACAAATAACTTGCTAAATATGCACCATCTTGTCCGGTAATGCCTGTTATTATTACATTTTTTTTCATGAAGGATAACTGTTGATTTACATCAAAAATTTTTATTAATTAACAAAATACTCTATAAACTAAAATGTTCCAATACTTTCTTTTATAAAAAATTTACATGTTTATATTTACTATATATAATGTAAAAAATCCTAAACCGCGGGGTGGAGCAGTCTGGTAGCTCGTCAGGCTCATAACCTGAAGGTCCTTGGTTCAAATCCAAGCCCCGCAACCAATCTAGCAGTTAATATAAATTTAATTTTTATATACTGTGAGGCTTATTAATAACTTATAAATTTTATATCTTTTTAATTTTTATATAAAAAATAATACAGCTGTAAAAAAATATAGATAAAATTATGTTCAAAATTGATGAAAATTTAAAAAAAAAGTTAACTAAATTAATAGTAACAATTAAAGAAAGGATTAGAAATAATGCAACATTATGTCCATGTAAATCTGATATTAAATGATGCAAATGATTTCTGTCTGGAAAAAAAGGATGTTTTTTATTCAATAATCTGACAAAAGCTAATCTTAATAAATCGTAACCAGGAATGCACATTAGTAGAAAAATATCTTCTGCATAAATATTATTAAGATTATAAATTTTTATAGCCAAAACTGAAATTATAAAAGAAAGTAATGCAGACCCATTATTTCCTAAAAAACAACTATTAGAATAATTTAATAGCAAAAAGAAGAACAATGGTACCATAAAATAAAAAATTACAATATTTTTTGTTAAAAGAAAAAGCATAATAAAAATAAAAAAACTATAAATTCCGCATTGCAAATTAATTCCATCAAACATATTTAAAGCGTTTATAAAAAGAAGAATGGACAACAAAGTAAATGCTAAGGAAAATTTATTTAAAAAAATTATTTCTCTAAAAAATTTGAATTTTAAATTTGTCAAAATTACACTACTATCAAGATTTAAATAAAAAATAATTAAAATAGATAACAATAATATTTTAAGATTAGGACTTAGATTTTTAATATCATCAAATAAATATAATAAAAATATCGCAAGACAAAAAAGAAAAAAAAATAAGATATTTTTTTTATCAAAACCTAAATCTAATAAATAAGTGTTATTAAAAAAAAAACCAGATATGAAAATAATTACTAAAGAAATAAAAATGATTCCACCACCAAGTATTGGCACGGGATATTTGTGAAATTTTCTGATTTTATCTGGAAAATCATAAAAATTTAACAACTTCGAAATTTTTTTAAAATTGAAAAAAATAAGAAAATTGAAAAATATTAATACAAAAATTATTTGCGCTGACATAATAGAACAAAAGTTAAAGGTAAATATAACAATATACTATAATAATTATTAAAAAAATTACCCGATGGTATCAACGGCAAAAAAATTATGAAAAAATATCCGTATATAACAACATCATTTGCAATAATTCCTTTTTTTATAAATTGCACAATCTTTATTAATAAAGACTTACATATAAAAAAATAAAAAAGTAATAAAAAAATTAAACCAAAAATGCCAACTTCTGAAATAAATTGAATAAAAATATGATGGGGATGAGTATTACATCCATTCTCGAATTCATAACTAATAAATAATAACGACCCTTTTTTTATATAATCAAAATTTTTATAATTAATTATATCAAATGTATGCTGATGAAGAATTTTATGCTTTGTGAAATTATTTTTATTAAAGTTTTCAGACTCACTATTATCTATATCTATTAACTGCAAAATTCTATTTTCATCATAATTTCTTATATTATTATTTTCAAAATATTCTTTAGAGAAAACGACAAATAAATTATAATTATCTCCATTAAAAACTAAATTTTTAAAATAATAATAACCATCATCTTTTGAAAAAGTCTTGTTTTTTGGACCTTTTAAAATTAAATTTTTTACAGAGTAGGTTTCTTTATCACATAAATATCTAAAAGAGTTTACTCCACCACCAAAAAAAGGATGTTTATCAAAAATTTTTATGGCTGTTAAATAATGAAACTCATGTCTTGCACTAAAAAAAGTGAAACTCTTACTATCTTCAAATAATTGAAATTTTGTATGGTGGTAAATTCTTTGAAGCGGCTGTTGGTAAAAAAATAATAATATAAAAATTAGCAAAAGAACTATTGATGTTATTTTTAAAAAATATTTTTTTTCAATTAAAAAAAAAGAAATAAACAAACATCCGAAGAATACAAAAAAAGCTGCTCTTTCTCTACTGACATAAACTAAAAAAGTAGAAATTATAATAGTAACAACATAAGCAAAGTATTTATGTTTGATATTAAGATAAAAAATTAAAAAGATAATTATAGCAAAGGTTTTAGAAATAAAACTACCTAAGATTAAATGCCTACCAAAAAAAGATGAGATTCTTCCAGATGATTCGGTTATATACCCAAATAAATTATGACCAATTTGTATTTGAAAAATTACATCTGCTAACAGGACACCATAAATAAAAAAGAAACAATAAAGCAAAGTCTTCAATGAAGAAGAATCACAAAAATAAATTCTAATAAAAAAAATAAAAAGAATAAATCTGATATACGGCAGGATAGTTCTTAAGGAAATCAGAAAGACTTCTGAATTAAAAGAACTAATAATTAAATAAATATAAAAAATTATAAAAAAAAAAAAAATATTTTGATTTATTTTAATATTTTGATTTATTTTAATATTTTTTTTGATCTTAAGAAAAGTAAAAGAAAGAGCTCCAAGAACAACAAATAGATCTACAATAAACCGACTAAAAACTAGAGAAATAACAAAGAGAATAATAAAAATATTTTTAATTATGCCAATTTTATTACTTTTGATATTAAAAAAAATTTTAAACATGTTAAGTGTTAATATAAAAATATTATAAAATTTGAATATATTACAACTGACAAGTTATTAATGTTAAATCAAGAATAATAAAGCATAGCAACCTAAATAGTAAAAAATGATTAAAAAATTAGGATTTGCATTGGTTTGCTTTTATGAAGCAAGTATTGGAGGTCATGGATCATCAGAAGTAACCTCTAGTCTTTACGATTGTCTTCCAAAAAAAAATAAGCAATTATTTGAAATAAAGAAAAAAAAGTTATTTTATTTTTTTGAATATTATAAATTTAACTATTTTGAAAACATTTATAAAATTTTTTACTTATTAGTTCTTATTTACAAATCAAAAAATTTTTTAAAAAAATTTAAAAAAAAATTTATTATTATTGAAGGAGCTAGCTGGATTGGCTACTCTTATATTTTTTTAAAAATTATTAAATTTTACGATCCTAAAATTATAATAATCTACCATGCTCATAATATAGAATATGAGCTGAGATTGAGAAAAAATAACTTGATCACAGCATTTATAACAAAATTACTAGAAAAAAAAGTTTATAAACTTAGCAATTTCTCAACTGCACTTTCTGTTAGTGACCAAAGAAAATTAAAAAAACTATATAAAATTAAAACTTTTATTTTCCCTAATGGAATAAATAAAAAAAGATTACAAGCAAAAAAACCAAAATTTAATCTTCCAAAAAAATATATAATATTTTCTGGCAGTTATTCACAACTATTTAACCAGGATGCAATACATAATATTATTTTTAAAATTATGCCTAAAATTTTAAAAAAATATAAAGATATAAAATTAATAATTACCGGGAAAGATTTTCCAAATGAAAAATTTAAAAATTGTAATTTTTTAAGAAATTATATAAATCTTGATAAGAAAGAGTTAAACTATCTAATAAAAAAATCATTGTTCATGCTAACCCCAATGAGCAAGAGTCCAGGAACAAAATTAAAAGTAATAGAGACTTTATTATTGGATGCTAATTTAGTGACATCAAAAGCAGGAGTTGCTGGAATTAAGCTCATAAAAACTAAAAATTTATACGTATACTCCACAACTCATCAAATGCATCGGTATATTAATTATTTATTAAAAAATAATAAAAAAATAAAAAAAAATAAAATAAAAAAAATATATTTTAAATATTATTTAATGGAAAATATTCTTAAAGATTTCTTCTCTAAAATTCAATTATATAAAAATGCTACAGTTTATAAATAAAAAAATCTACCTCAAGGTTGTTTTGATATCATGGATATTTTTATGGTTTTCAATAGGAGTTACTCCAAAAAATCTTGATTACAATTTTCAATCATACATTGATATAATAAATATATTTAGAGTATTTACTCCTATTTTTTTTTTAATAATTCTTTTTTTATTAATAATTATTATAAAATTTCAAAATAAAAAAATTAATTGCGAAAAAAAAGAATATTTCACTTTTATAAACTTGTTTTTAATTTATTTTTTTCTTCAATTAATAGGCTTACAACAGAATGAGTACTCAAAATTTAGTCTAGAAAATTTGTATTTAATAGTTTTAGGAGTTGGGACATTGGAAATTTTTATAATTAATCAGTTTTTTGACAATAAAAATTTTAAGTACTTATTATATTTAAGTATATTAATTTGCTTTCTTTCCAGTACTTTAACATTTTCAATTTTATCTATAAAGAATGACTATTATTCTTTTCTTGATGTTATAAATATAAACTTAAGAGCAATTCATGATATCAATCTTGATAAAAAATTTTTTTTAAATACTATTTACCCTAGAAGCACAGGTATTTCTCGAACTTTTGGATTAATTAACATCTTTATTGTTATATATTTTTTATTTTTCATCAAAAAAAAAATAATTAAATATTTATTTTATTTAAGTTCATTTGTTTATACATCGTTGATATGGTTGATGCAATCAAGGGGTTCCCTTCTAATATTTTTTGCATCAATTTCATTAATCATTTTTTTCTTAAAAAAAAATATTAAAGAAAAAATATTATTAATTTTTATTTTAATTTTTTTTCCAATTATTTGTTCGGAAGTAACTATTCTTGCCGCAAGAAATTTGAATAACACAAACACAAAAGCTAATACTAATGAAAATATTCAGCTAAAAAATAGAGTAGTGAAAGATACCTCTTCAAGTGGCAGACTAACTATATGGGAAGAATCTCTTAAAAATTACGATAGAAATAAAATATTCGGTTACGGTCCTCAGGGTGATCGTTTTTTATTAACAACTTCAGAGAAAGCTATCCAATATTCAAACAATTCATCTAATGCATTATTGTACTCACTTTTATCGGGAGGTTATTTTGCTATTTTAATATTCTTACTAATCTATTTTAAAATTTTAAGAAAAATCTACATTTGTATTAAAAAATTTAAAATTTTTGAAAATGATACTGATATAAATATTAAACTGTCAGTTAGTTACGCTTTATTCTTTTTTATAAGATCTTTTTTTGAAAATAGTTTTTCCTTATTTAGTATTGATTTTTTAATATTTGTTTATGCTGCTATACACATTGAAAATTATATAAAAAAAAAAAATACTTAATTTAATTTTAATTTTAAAAAAAGTATATTTGTAATTATGAATCAATTTTATTGTTGGGCTTGCGATATTTCAAAAAATAGCGGAGAAGGTAATCTTGCCCATTTGTTTATAAAAAACCTTAGCGCTAACTGTATAATTTATACTCCTTATAAATTAAATATAAATAATAGAAATTTTAATAGAGTAATAAATTATAAATATATATCTCCATTAATTGGAATTTTATTTTGCTGGTTTTTTTTTTTTAAAAAAAAAAAAATTATATATATTAATTATTTACCATTATGGAATTTTTTAATTTTTGCGCTATTGCCACCAAAAACTTTATTAGGCCCAATAACTGGTGGGGCATATTTTGGAAAAAAACAGTATATAGTAAGAAAATTTTTATTTCCGATTCTTTATAAAATTAGCGAATTTTTTTTAATCATTAGAAAAACTCAGATAAATTTCTCTACTGATCTATTAAAAAGTTATTTATTTAAGTCTACTATTGAAAAAAGTAATTTTAACTTTGTTTTTAAATATTATTCAAAAACAATTTATAAAAAAAAGGACATCGATTTTTTAATTTACTACAGAAAACATAAAAATAAAGAAACATTATTTCCTTTTGAGCTTATTAAAAATTTAATTCAACGCAATTTTAGAATTCATATCGTTGGTGATCATTTTAAAAATACTTATGTGAAAAACCATGGTTATTTAAATAATAACAAAATTAATAATTTACTCTCAAAGTCCTACTTTTCTTTAATCTCGAATGAAAATCCATACACATTGTTCACAATTGAATGCTTCAATAACAATGTGATAATACTTGCAGATCTTACTCATAAAAATAAAATTAAATATTTTAAAAAAAAATTTATTTTTTTAGATTTTAAAAAAAAATTTTTTGATAAAAATATATTAATGAAAAAAAAATTACAATAACTTGATTTTTCCCGATTTAATTTCTATTAATCTATCAAAGCATTCTTCTAGGTAATTTTTATTATGCGTTACTAAAAAAATTGTTGTTTTTTTTTTTAATAACAAAATTAAATCTCGGAATAATTCTATTTTTATTGAATCAAATGCTGATGTGGGCTCGTCTAAAATTAAAATTTCACTATTCTTATAGAGAGCTCTTGCTAGTGAAATTAATTGTTTTTGACCACCAGAAAGGCTAATACCATCAATCCCAACTGTGCTACTCAATTTATTTGGAAAATTTATGAAAGAATCTTCTAATTTTAATATATCTAAAACTTTATTGTATTTAATATAATCAATCTTATTTTCATTATTCTCTAAAGTTATATTATTTTTTATACTAGCATCTAATAAAAAAATATTTTGCTGAACGTAGCTTAGCTTATCAATCCATCTACTTCTATTGGAGTAAAGATCATATACGTTATCAACTATAATTTTACCATCCGTTGGCTTAATTAATCCTGCGATTAAATTTAAAAATGTACTTTTTCCAGATCCATTTTTACCTAATATGCAGACACACTCATTTTTTTGAAATTCAAAATTTACATTTTCTAAAATTTTATTCTCATTATTTTTATATGAAAAGCTAACATTTTTTAACTCTATCGTTTTCTTAAATATAATATTGCTTTGATAATTTATGTTCTTTTTTATACGTAATCTTTTAAATTCATTTGAGATAGCTATAAATGATGGATAATAAAATTTTAAATTTTGCCCATGCAAAATAATTCTACTAAAAGATGATAACAATCTAAATAATACGACAATAAACAATCCAAAAACAGGAACTAAATTAGAGATGTCAAAATCATTAAAAACAAAATATAGCAAAGCGACTGCCAAAGCAGTAACTCCAACGATCTCCAGCCAATATTTTTGAACGTTATTTAAAAAATTTATTCGCGATAATGAGTGATTACTAAGATTTGTATTGTAATTAAAATTATCAACAAATCGACTATTCAACTTATATATGACTATATCTTTAAATCCTTTTAAACCATCAAATACTAAGTTCTGAGTTTGGCCAGTACAATTTCTATAATTAATTGACCACCTTTTAATCTTGTTTTTAAAAAAATATGCATAGATTAAGCTAACAATCAAAAAAATTGAAAAAGAAAATAAAAATATTTTTGTATTAACAGAAATTAACAAAACAGATATTCCAATAACAAATATAATTTCAGTAAAGAAATTTATAAAAGATATTAAGTAAGCATTTAAATTATTAACATCTAGAGTAACTTTTTGTAAAAAATTTTCAGAAGAAAATTTTACAAAGAATATATATTCTTGATTAAGAAACAAAGAAAATAAATCACTTGAAATTCGAGTATTTGTTTTTTGAAAAAAATTTATAAAAAAAAAATTAAACAATATAATTAAAATATTTTTTAAAAAGAAAATAAAAATAAAAATTAATAAGATTAAAATTTTTAGATTTGAACTGAAATTATGAATAGTATAAAAAAAATAATTAAAAATACCGTAATCTGGTGTTTTGTTTAAAAAAATAATTTGAAAAATCGGAATAATTAATGCAAAAGATAATACATCTAAAACTGTTGTAATAAGTACTCCAAAAAAGATAAGAAATAAAAGTAATATTTCTTTTTTATTAAAAATATTAATAATATCTTGAATTTTTAACATAAGTTAATAAGTTCTGAGTATTATATAAGGGTAGACAAATGTTAAAATTAACGTCATTTAATCAATTAAAAAATTTTGAATTCAAACATGATACACAAAAAAATCTCTATCATTATTGCATTATATAATGAAGAAAAAACAATTATAGAAATTTTGAATCGTGTAATAAAAACTAAGAAAAATAATTATGAGTATGAAATTATAGTAATTAATGATGGATCAACTGACACTAGTCTAAAATTATTACAAGAAAATTCAAATCTATATAACAAATTACTAGACTTTAAAAATAATAAAGGCAAAGGGTTTGCGGTAAAAGAAGGCATTATGATTGCAACTGGCGATTATATTATTTTTCAAGATGCTGATTTAGAATATGACCCCAACGATATAAACTATTTTTGCGAGACTTACGATAAAGTAGATGCAGATTTAATTATTGGCTCAAGGATGAGATATCGCGAATATAATAGATCTCATAAATTCATGAATCTGATGGGAAATAAATCCATTACTTTAATATTTAACATAATACACAATTGTACTTTTACTGATATTTATTCATGCTACGTATCATTTAAAAGAGATCTGCTTGATCCCTTAAAATTAAAAACTAACGGCTTTGAACAGCAAGCTGAAATTTTAGGATTGCTTATGAAAAAAGCAAAAAAAAATTATGAAATACCTATAAACTATTCTGGTCGAGATATCTCAGAAGGAAAAAAAATAAGATTCTATCATATTTTTCCTGTTATTTACCAAATCATTAAATCCAGAGTTATTTAATTTTTTTTTACACAGTCAGGAAGTTTATCGGAATTAAATTTGTAGATATAAGCGGTGTAAGTTTCTTTGTCTTTATTAAATGGATTCCTTGTTTCATGAAAACCTACATCTTTTTTAACTGCATATATTTCTTCGGTACAATTTTTAAAATTGTACACACTGTAACTAAAATTGTTATTTTTCCCGTAAAATAAAATAAAATTTGGTTTTTGCTCCTTTAATTTTAATAACCAATAATTTTTTTGATAAGTATTATTAAAATCAATAAAATAAATAAAATCTAAAAAAAAAACTACATTATTACTAAAATATGTAGATCGATGATTTGTTATTATTTTACTATTTAGAGGTAGCGTTGAGTTAGACCAATTATACAAGTTATAACCATTAGCATAACTAGATAAAACTTTTTTATTCCATTCTTTACTTATACTACCAGGAAATAATATTAAAAAACTATAAGCCAATAAGAAAAAAACAAAAATTGACTGAAGATAAATTAAAATTTTAAGAATCTTAAAAAAGTAATCATTTTTAATAGCATGAAATATTGTGATGCAAAGTAAAATAATAAACAAATAAATCTCTAAATAAAATCTTGAGGTTTTTTGTCCAAAAGAACTCATAGTTACTAAAAAAAAAATTATATTAAATAAAAATAATTTCTTATTCGGAAATTTTTTTATTAATAAAAAATATAAATAAAAACAACCAAATCCAAGAAAAGTTGTTAAGTTTGAAAACGAAAATGGGATAAATAGTGAAATTGGAAAACCTATACTATCATAATTATTTATATCATTTAACTTTGATAGGTAACCTGGAATGTTCATTGGAAGAGGATTGAAAATGAAATTATAAAATGGATAATTAAAAATATGCTGTTTCCAAATAAAATTAGGAAGTATTAAAAAAATGCTTATTAATAGCGAAGATGAGATTATTAAATAAAATTTAGATTTATTTTTTATTAAAAAAAAATAATTCATAACTATTAAAAAAGAACTAATTGCAAATGTAGATTTAGCATTAAAAGCAATACTGCAAAATATGAATGAGATAAAAAAAATTATTGTAATTTCTAATTTTTTTTTAAATTTTCGAATATGAATTAAACTTGAATAGCAAAATAAAACAAGGGCACTATAAAAAAATTGTGGTTTAGAAGTACTAATTAAAAAAATTAGAACTGGACAAGATAATATTAATAAAAAAAATAATTGTTTATTTATAGGATCAACTAAATAATCATCTAGTAATTTTGCAAATATACCAAATATTGAAATTAAGCCTATAAAATGTATTAAAGATGTAAATTGATAAGCATATATAGATAAGGCAAAAGCATTTAAAAATTCTCCTACTCCTGCAAGAACAAGATTTAAATCAAAAATTTCTTTGGGAAAAGTCCCGTTCGCTAAAATATATTTTGCCGCTGCACCATGATAAGCGACTGAATCTCCGCTTGTAATTGGAGCTAAAGATAAAAAAAAATATAAAATTAAAAATAAAATATAAAAATAATTTACATTAAATTGGCAGATTTTATTTATATTTTTTTTGGCAAAATATAAAATTTTTCTAAAAAAAAAAATAAAATTAACAATACCTAAAAATACAACAAATAAAGATAAATATTTATATAAATAACTTTTTATTAAACCAAGAAAAAAAATTGGATACAATAAAATTAAAAAAATAATAATACCAAATAAGCAATATTGATAAATAGGATTTGAAATTTTTTCAATAATTTTTTTAATCTTTAAAATTACAGCGCATAAATATCCTATGAAAAAAAAACCACTTGCAAGTAGAATCGACGATACAAGATTAAATATTATTGGCATATTTTTTTTTAAATAAAAAAAGTAGATAAATTAACGAAATATTAGATATTGCAATTAAATGTTTTGAAGTAGCCCAGCCTATTATATGCGGCGCTAAATTTAAACCAAATATAGTTATAAAGTATAATTCTTTTTTATAATTTAAAAAATTTTTAAAATTTTTAACCAAAGTATATACGGAAAATAATATCGCTAAATTTAAAAAAAACTTACTAAAAATTGATGAATATCTTATAGGACTATTTTTAATTTCATCATTATAAAAATTAATTCCATCAACATGTATCCCAAAAAATATAAAATTTAATTTTAAGAGAATGTCCTTAAGATAAGAGCTAAAATTAGATTTAAGATAATTTTCATTTTGTAATTTATAATAATCGTAAAATTCCCACTCTGACTTAAATTTTCTATCTGGTTTAAAAATTGGGATTAAATCTGTAGATCTTTCTGGATAATAATTCTTAAAATCCTTATTTAATACAAATGATAATACGTAAGAATTATTGGAGGCTCCCGAGCTAGCAAAAGGAAATCTTCCTGTATGAGAATATCCAAAATAACCCCAAATAATTATTGCAAAAATTGACATTAGCAGAGGGAATAATCTTAGAAAAATTCTTATTTTCCTTTCGAAAAAGATTATTAGAAAAGGAACTATTAAGACTAATAAAAACATAGATGTTTTAACAAAATATAAAATAAACAAAATTACACCAGAATATACAAATCTATTTTTATTTTCTGAAACTAACGATAGAAATAACAAAGGTAAAAGAAGTGCAATTATATTGTCCTCATATACATAATTTAATGCAACAGAAAAACTATAAGGAATTACAATTGGAATGATTAAAATTAAATAAAATATAATTTTATTTTTAAAATCTTTAGTTAAAAAATAAGTAAATAAAAAATATAATGAAAAAGTTATAATATTCTTAAAAATAACAACAAAGAAATAATTTAAAGAAATCTTACAAATAAATAATAAAAGTAAAGGAATAGCAGGTAACTTATTTAAGTGAAATTTGACATTATCATTAACGCTAAAATATTCACCTGAATAAAAAAGGTTTTTAATCAATGCACCAAATTCAAATGTAATGTTTTCTATAATAATATTATGATTAATATCCATAACATAAAATTTTTTCTGAAATAAAAAAGCAAGTAAAAAAGAGCTTAAGGAAATAAATGCAATATAAAATATATATATAACTAATAAATTTCTTCGATTAAACATTGTTGAATTAAAATTTTTTCTTACTATTATTAATATATTTTTCCCAGGATATTGAGTCTTTGAGGATTTTATAAACACTATTTATTGGAGACCAATTTATTTCTTTTTTCACTTTCTTAATTGATGATAATAAAATATTTGGCTCACCAATTCTTTTTTTTTCAAACAAGATATTTATTTTTTTTTTAAGCAAAGTCTGTAATTTTTTTACTATAAATAACGAACTAACGCCCCTTCCTGAGCCTAAGTTAAGAACAGTGAAATTTTCTTTCATTTTTTTTAAATGATTTATAGATTTTATTAGAGCAGTAGTTATATCTTCGACATGAATATAGTCCCTTATTCCAGTTCCATCTGGAGTTTCAAAATTATTAAATATTTTGATTTGCTTTCTTTTTAAAAAACTTCTTAAGATTATCGGCATTAAATGTTCTGGTGGATCTTTGTCTTCACCTATATTATGAACCTTACTCGCCCCAGAAGCATTAAAAAATCTTAAAATAATACTTTGAAAATTATCTTGAAACTTTTTTTTGATGTAATTTTCAGCTTTTAATTTACTTCTTCCATAATGGGAAATTGGTTTTGTAGCAGCGCGTTCATTTATTGGTATTCTAGAAGGGTTACCATAAACTGCAGCGGTACTAGAAAAAATTAATTTTTTAACATTAAATTTGATAAGAATATCAATTAAATTTTTAGTGGCTAAAAAGTTGTTAATATAAAACTTTTTTGCAATAGGATCTCTTAAATTAGTATAGCCTGCTAAATGAACTACAATATCTATTTTATTTTCTTTAAAAAAATTATTTAATTTAGAATTATTTTTTAAATCAATATTGTAAAATTTATCATAGATTAAGTGTTTTTTGTTTCCGCTAGATAAATTATCAATAACAAAAACCTTAAAAAATTTATTATATTTTTTTTTTAAGTGAGCACAAAAAACAGATCCTATAAAACCTGCTCCACCAGTTACTAAAATACTAACTTTGCTATTATTCAATTTCTTCTAAGCTTATAAAATTAGGTCTATTTTTTACCTCTTGATGTACCCGTCCAACATACTCGCTAATTAAACCTAGAAGAAAAAAAATTATAATATTAAAAAAACAAATTATTAAAAAAATACTTGTCCAGCCTGGAATAATATCTTTCAATAAATAAGAACGTAACGCATAAATAGACAGTCCTATAAAAACAAAACACATAATTATACTTAAAAAAAATGAAAAACGCATAGGGTAATTAGAAAAACTTATAATTCCGTCTACAGCAAAATTAATCATCTTTTTTAAAGACCAGCCAGTTTTGCCTTCAACTCTATTTAGTCTTTGAAAAATTACACTTTCAGACTTGAAACCCATCCATGGAATAATTGCTCTATAAAATAAATTTTTTTCTTTAAATTTTTTAAGTTCAAAAAGAACTTTTCTATCGAAAATCCTAAAATCGGATGTTTGTTCGGGTATTTTGATATCTGATAAAAAATTAAATATTTTATAATACAAAATTGATGTAATTTTTTTAAAAAATTTTTCATTTGTTTTAGCTCTTTGAGCGTAAACGATATTAGTATTACCTAAAATAATTTTATTATACATTTCTTCCAAAAGCTCTGGTGGATCTTGCAAATCGACATCTAAAATCAAAACATAGTCAGATTCAGCTTTTTGGATTCCGCAAAATAAAGCGGCTTGATGACCAAAATTTCTAGAAAATCTAACTGCTTTAATATTTTTATCCTTTACGCTTAGTTGTCTAATGGTTTTCCAGGTGTCGTCTGTTGAGCCATCATCTATAAAAATAATATTGTAACTTATATTAAGTTTATTAATGACAAAAATAATTTTTTCATAAAAAATTAAAATATTTTTTTCTTCATTAAAACAAGGGGCTATGACTGATAATTTATAAGACATTTACACTATGTTATTTCATATTAGTAATTAATAAAATACTGATAATTATATAATATATTTATGATGTTAATTTCTTTTTATAATCCAATTCTCCATAACCAAAATATCCATTTTAGTTCTTAAAAAACAATCCAATGCTTCTTCTGGCTTACAAACTATTGGTTCATTTTCATTAAAAGATGTGTTTAAAATAATTGGAACTCCAGTAATATTATAAAATTCTTTTATTAATTTATAATATCTTTGATTGTCTTCTTGCTTTACAGTTTGCAACCTTCCTGTTCCATCTAGATGCACTACTCCAGGAACTATAGAGCGTTTTTCTTCTCTAAATTCTAGAACTCTAGTCATATAGTAATCTTCATCAGAAAAATTTTTAAACCAAGAATTTGCTTCTTCAAGTAAAATTGAAGGGGCAAAAGGCCTGAAAGACTCTCTTCTTTTAATTTTAATATTAAGAATATTTTTAATATCTTTATTACGTGGATCTGAAATAATTGATCTATTACCTAAAGCTCTTGGACCCCACTCCATTTTTCCCTGAAACCAACCTATCACTTTTTGATCCGAAATTTCTTTAGCAATATTTGAGCACAACTTCTCTTCATCCTCAACAAAAGAAATTGTAAAATCATTTTTATTAAGTTTAATTTTACTTTGATCGATTACATTGCCTATATGTGTGTTAGTATAATTAATTCCAAGATAAGCCGTCATGTTCCTTGCAGGTTTTGATTTTGAAATACGTTCCCAGGCAATATAAGCTGCACCCAAAGACCCCCCACCATCGCCTGCATTAGAAGGAATGAAGAGTGAAGTAAAGTTCGTATTGTTTAAAATTTTACCATTTGCTAGAGAATTTTGCGCACATCCTCCTGAAAGTGTTAGATTGTTTATTTTATACTTTTTATGAATGAAATCTAAAATATTAAATAGAGCATTTTCATAAATTGTTTGAACGCCTGCTGCAATATTTTTATGATAATCTGTTAACGGCTCATCATTTCTTCGTGGCAATCCAAAAATAGAATTAATTTTTTCATTAAATAAATTATTTGTTATCGGACAGACGTTGTCCCATGAATAAGATATTTTTTTTTTATGATGGTTAAAATATTCCAAATTTAATTGAAATTCTCCATTTTGTTTTAATGTGATAATTTTATTAAACTTATTTATTTCAGAAACTTTGCCTAGGGCCGATAGTCCCATTAGCTTATATTCGTCACCATAGTTGCGGAATCCTAAAAATTGCGTAAATGCTTCATAAAAAATTCCTAAGGAATGAGGAAAAAGTATCTTGTTATCAATTGTAATTTTATTTTTAATACCAACCCCCCAAACAGTACTTGCAAAATCTCCAAAACCATCAACGGATAAATTTATAGATTTATCATAAGGGGAGTCATAGTAGGATGATGCTAAATGTGCTAAATGATGTTCTACATTAATTAATTTACAATTTTTATTTAATTTTCCAATTTTTAACTCTATTAATTTTAAGATGTTATGTCTTTTAATTTTATTATTTAACTTTTCAAAATAAAAATTTAAATTAGGTTTGCTTAAAAATATATATTTAATTTTTTTTAAAATATTTGCCGCTGGACTTTGATTAATCGCAACGTAGTCTACATTATCAATATTTATACCTTCAAATTCTAAACATTTTTTTATAGATAAAACTGGAAAACCAGCCCAATGTTTAATCCTATTTATTCTCTCTTCTTCCAAAGCTATCAAAACTTTACCATCTTTTAATAAGCAGGCTGAAGAGTCGGCGTGGTAACAATTTAACCCCAATATATAAGTCATAGAAAATTTTTTAGATTAAGAACTTAATAAATACTTATATGTTTTAATATATTCTTTAAATAATACACTCCATGTAAATTTTTTTGCTAGCTTAACTGCATTTTTAGATTTAATAAAAAATTGATTACTGTTCATCTTAAGGATTTTTACTAAATTCATCCTTAATTCCGGTTTCACTTTATTTATAATCCAACCGGCATTATATTCTAAAATATTATTCCAAGGCGTTGCAGTTGTTGTCAAAACTGGAAGTCCTGTTGACAATGCCTCAAGAATTGAAATTCCAAAATTTTCATTTTTAGTAGGTAAAACAAAAAAATCATACTCACTAAATAATCGAATTTTTTTTATATTGCTATAAATGGGTTCTAAAAAATTAATTTTTACTTTTTTATTATTAAGCATTTTTTTAAAGTGACCAATATTATCTCCATCACCAACGATATCTAATGTCCAATCCGAATTTCCAACAATTCCCCAAGTATATATGAGGTCTGCTAGCCCTTTTTTATAGTGCAATCTAGAAAAAAATAATGCCTTTTTATTTAATTTTTTAATAATTTTTCTTTTTATAAAAATATTGTTAACTCCAAATGGCAAAACAATGGTTTTGAAGCTACTACATAATTTTAATAAATTTCTCTCTTCATTATCTGAGGCACAGTGAATAAGGTCGGCCCTCAAAAGAATTTCTTTTTGGTACAATGTCCAAGCAAACATTTTTTTTATCTTTTTCTGATTTAAAGACCAGGGTTCATATAAACCCATAGGATGAATAATTAGCTTTTTTTTCATTCTTAATGCCAATACACTTAGTTTAATATGGAATAAACTCCAGCCACCAAAAATATGAAAAATGTCGTAATTTTGAAGAAATTTTTTCTTTAATTGAAAATTTTTTTTATGAATAATTAAAGATTTAATTTTATTATTTTTTAATTGTTCAGTAATATCCTTTAACGCCGTGTAGGGCCCGCCGGTATTCGGATTAAAATCATCTACAACAAAACAAATTTTCATATTTAAAAACTTTTATTATATATGGTGTATTTTATCTTGTATAAATAAATTATAAAAAATTTAAATAACAGTACGATAAATGAAGAGTGGTCTATATTTTATATATTTTGAATTATAAAAAAATATCTAACACCATAATATTTAAATAATTCTGGATAATTTTTTTTTAAATCAGCAAAATATAGTATTTGAAAATTTTTGATTTTACGTTTTTTAGTAAACCCATTTATGTCAAAATAAGTTGATTCTTTTAAAATCACATCATTTGAAACATAAAATCCAATTGTATTACTATTATTACTTTCAAATTTTTTGCTTATCGCAGACTTTTTAAAATTTTCCTCTATAAAACTAGTCAATGTTAAAGCATAGTAGTGTTTGGGTTTAGTTTCACAAAAGTAAGGCAACTCCCAAAAAAATGTTTGGTTATCAGAATATTTAATTTCTTTTTTAAATCTTAATTCTCGGCACACTTCTCTAACATTTGCATAAAATTTATGTGTTGTTGGTTCGTAATTCATATTTTTAAATTCTTTAATGAAAAATTTTTTATCTAAAATTTTTTTTTGTTCATTGGCAAATAAAATATTATAATTTTTTTTTATATTTTGAAAAATTAGACCGTATAATTTATCCAACTTTCCTTCGTCAATTTTTTTTTGTTCCAAATAAACACCGTGAGAGAAAAATAATAATAAAATAAAAGCAACTGTATAGACAATAAATCTTATCCTTATGCTTTGAATTTTTTTCTTAAATAAATAAAATAAAATTATTAATCCTAAGATTGATCCAACTGCTACTCTACTAATAACAACAATGTGTATATTTTGTATAATTAGTGATAATGAATAGATCGCGATAACAGCAATTCTGTATTTGATTAATGCATCTTCATTCCATAGCTTATCCTTCTTAACTACTCTCTTAAAAAGAAATAAAAGACAAAATAAATAAGAAATATAGATTAAAAGCCAATTAAACCAGAAATGTCTAATTGATTCCAAAAAAACTAAAAATAATTGCCTATATGGAGCTAAAAAAAAAATATAAAATTTTCTTAAAGGAGACAGATCAGTCTTAATATAATAACCAATATCAATCAAAGATTGCCACTGATAAATTGGATAAACTAACTCTATCCAAATTAAATAATTTGATGAAATAAGAAGATAAATTACAAATCCTATTAAAGGAATAAAAAATCCAAAAAAATAAAATTTTAGTATTTTTAAATTCTTATCTTTAAAAATTGACTCAAAACTAATGTAAAAAAAAATAATTAGCGCAGACAAAAGTAACGTTTCTCTGACTAAGCAAGCTGCTGCAAGAAAAAAGCCAGATAAAAAATAACTAATTTTCGTTTTTTCTAGAATAAAATACAAGCTTATTACAATAGGTAAATAAGACAAAAAAGTTGACCATGGAAGTTCAGGTATCGGGTAAATATTAATTAAAATTAAAATTAAAAATAGACTATCTATAAATTTAAATCTTAATTTATGAGAAATTAATAAGATAAAAAAAATTGATAAAAAATAAAAAATATTTGTAATTAAAAATATTGAAAATACATTATGTCCAAAAATAAATAAACTAAAGGCATTAATAAAAGGCACGCCAATACCATACAATATGTGAACATCTTTATAGGGCTCCTCTCCACGTAATAACTGACTGGCTTCATTAAAAAGTAATAAGATATGATCTGAGAATACATTTTTACAAAAAATAATAGAATTTAAGAAATAAAAAAAAATAACCAAATAAATAAATATATTTAAATAATTTTCTTTATAATATAAAGAAAATTTAATTTGCTTATTATTTTTTTTGAAAAAAAACATTAATAACATTTATTTTAAAAGATTAAATAAATTTATACCAATCTTTTTTAAAATCTATACTTTTGTCATCGACAATAAAATCAAATGATGGTTTTCCAAAAATTAATTTGTGAAATTTAACGTTCCAATTTCTTAATTGCTTGTATGTAAATACATACCCTTTCTTCTTAGCAGAGTTAATATTTTCATTACTTCTCCCCATAAATCTTGCTGTAAAAATAATTACCCTGTCTCCTCTAGAGTATATTTCATTAATTTTTTTAATTGCTTTTATAATCGGCTTTGATTTTTTATAATAATTTTTTTTTGTTTTACAAATAACTCCATCCATATCAAAACAATATACTTTATTTACAGATTTCATTTTTTAATAAGATTTGATTTTTTTAAGTTCTCCAAAAGATCTAAGGGATAATACGATTTATCTTTTGCGATATTTTCTAAATTAATATATTTTCTTACAAATAAATTTTTTAAGAAAAAATACTTTCGAAGAAAATATCTCTCTTTATAATATGAATAGTCCTTATAAATCCTAAAAATAAAAGGAATACAAAATAAGTAAAATAAAGCAGTAAATATATTGTAAAAAGGTATGAATTTTCTAATTCTTTCAATTATCCTATAATTATCCCAGATATTCTTCTGGCAAGAAGTTTCCTCGTGATCGTAACGCAATGAGACAAGGTGTGGCAAAAGAACGAATTGTTTCAAATTACTACCATGAAAATTTATAGGCCAATCAGCATTACGAGATATTAATTTATTTTTCTTAACAATGTATTCGCAAGCTTTTTTCGAAATTTGATAACAAGTGGCATATGGAATTGCAAAACATGTCTCGTAGATCGAGAATTTTTTGTTAATTACCTCGAAGGTTTCCTTGTATATTAGACCAAATGAATGGTAGATTTGAATAACATCATATTTTTTTTTTTTAAAAAAATTACTTAATGCCAACCATTGATTTAGGTCTTTAGAGGGATAACAATCGTCTTCCATTATAATAGCATTTGAAATATTTTTTTTTATTATATATTTGCAAATTCTCATATGCCCTTCAGCATTAGAAATTTCAGGATAGCTCATAACTCTACCCATTGTACGTATGCATTCTTTTTTATCATACATTTTATCTAATATTTTATAGTTATTTTGTTTTTTTCCATCAATTGCATAAAAAATTTTGTAGCGAATTTTTAAAGATTTGAGTTTTTTTCTTATATGAGTCTCTCTTGAAGAATTTTTAACGGTTAACAAAAATACTGGAATTTTATTAGTCAAATTATAAAAAATTATATAAATATTTGTTTAACAAAAGTATATAGATGATCTATTAAAAAGTAAAACAATACTAAATAATAATCTTAAAAAAATTAAATCATAAATCTCAACAAAACTTAAATATTAATGAGAAAAGTTATAAAAATTAATAATTTTTTTATCAAAATTATAATAAAAAAAATAATACTAAAAATAATTGCCAGCTTTATTAATTTCAATCTGTTTTTTTTTAAAACAATTAACCAAAAAAATTATATTTATTTTGATAATATTTCTTTTGGAGATACATTCACTAATTATATACATAATTACTTTCTTATAAAAAAAAGAAAAATTAAAATTTTAATATTTAGCGAATTTGAAAAAAAAATTATAAATTTTTTTTTTAACAAAAAAAATATTTTAGAAACATTTTTTTTAGTCCCAGACTTTATATCTATTTATTCGATTCACAATATGCTGAAAAATAAAGACTATTACAAACCTTCAAAGGAATATACATTGGATAATAAAGAGCTGGTTGTTCAAAAAGAACATGTAAACCTACTTAACAATCTATTAAAATCTAAGATAAATCTAGTTTCTAAAAAAATAGCAAAACTTCAAAAAAAAAAATTTTGTTTAATTTTTATTAAACACAATAATAAAAATGTTAATGACGTAAGTTACTCTAATTCAAGACAATCTACTAATTTCAAAAAAATATATAGTGTCATCAATTTCTTAATTAAAAATAAACAAATGGTTATTGTTCTTGGAAATGCAAAGCACGATAAAAGTATTAACATTTTAAAAACTCATTATAAAAACAATATTAATATACAATTTTTCGAGGATTTATCAGACTCGTATTCAATTATAGATCAACTATTTATTCACAAATACAGTTCTTTAAGTATAGGTAATTGTAGTGGCGCCTTTATAATGTCAATTTATCTTAAAAAAAAAATAATATTTTTTGACGCCCTTAAAACTGAAACTAATTATTATTCTTTAATGCACAGTAAAAATATTATAAATCTTTTTAAAAAAGTTATTTTTGATAAGAAATTAGTAAATTTAAGTGATACTATTGTTCAAAAAATTTTAAATAAAAAAAAAATAATTAATGCAAAAATGATAACTTTAAATAAATACGAAATAAAAGAAAATAACTTTGAAGAGATTAAAAAAGCAATAAAAAATATTAAATTATAATGATTAAAAATTTAATAAAAAAAACTCTATTTAAAATTAAATTCTTATTAACGGTAATAAAATACTACTGCTCGCCAAATATAAAACCATATGCACTTAAATTATATGAAGATTCTTTGCCTTCTGCTCCTGTAGAAAATATTAGTGCATGGTCTCTTTATGAAAAAGAAGAAATTATTAATAGCTATAATCATTTTAAAAAATATTTTCATAGTTCAATTTTTCTTTTTTATAAGGAAGAAATTCTTGAATATGCCATTAAAAAATCTTTAAAAAATAAAGACAATATTAATAAATTAAATTTAGAATTTGGGGTTTGGAAAGGAGATTCTATTAATTTTATATCAAAATTTATTTTTAATAATTCAATTTATGGGTTTGACTCATTTGAAGGACTAAATCATGATTGGAAAGGCTATTATCTTCCCTCTGGAACTTTTAACCTTAATAAAAAAATACCCAAAATGAATAAAAATGTGGTTCCTGTTATTGGTTTAATAGAAGATACGCTTCCTAAATTTTTAGAAGAAAAAAATAAGAAAATTAATTTTGTACATATTGATACTGATATATATGAAAGCGCTTTAATAATTCTTAAAAATATAAAAAGATACCTTTCAAAGGATTGTATAATAGTTTTTGACGAAATATATAATTTTCCAGGATGGAGCGTTGGGGAATATAAAGCTCTAAGTGAAGTTTTTAATGAAAGGGAATATAAGTTTCTTGCGTTTGCTAAAAATGGACAACAAGCAGTAATTCAAATCATATAATAAAAATAAAAAAAATATTATTTATTTTATTTTATATTTAATTTTTCAACAAATAATAATATCTGCTCTCTAGATATTGGAATATTTCCACTTTGTTCGCATGCAATAGCAGCGGCAAAATTTCCTATAATACTACTTATCACTATATCTTTTGTATAAGTGTAAAAAAATGTGGTTGCGGCTAGATAGGCATCTCCGGCACCTATGGCATCAACTTTATTTTCAACAAAACTATCTAGCGGAAAAAAGTCTTTAGGATAATATCCCTTATTTCTAAATATCATTGACCCTTTATCTCCAAGCTTAAGTACTAAATTTTTACAATTGGATTTTTGAATAATATTAGCACCCAAACTTCTGACGCCACTATCTTGGTCTCCTAAAGAAAATCTAGCTTCCATTTCATTCGGAAACAAAATATCAAATCCTTCAAAATCAGTAATATTGCCCCACCTGCTACTAACTTGACTATCAGCTACTTTTATAATTTTAGAGTCAACTAATTTGCAATACAATTTAATAATTTCTTTATTAAACATTCCATGTCTAAAATCGCTAAAAACTATGCAATCATAATTATTTTTTCTTATTAAATTAAATATTTTTTTTTGATTACTAGTTTCGATAATTGAATTATCAACATAATCCACTTGAATAACTTTATAATCATCACACCAAAATCTCTCTTTTAAAATTGTTTGCTTGCTCTTATTAAATAAAAGGTTTGAATAGACATGATTTTTTTTTAAATCATCTTCTACAAATTTTTTATATTCATCATCGCCGGTTAGGGCAGTTAAAGTTACATCAGCTCCTAATGATTTCAAATGTTTTGCAACAATTCCTGCGCCTCCTAAAAATTTTTCTGATTTAAAGGGTCTTATACTAAATGTTGGAGTTTTTGTTGACTGACCAATTAGGTCGCAATAATTATACTTATCAATTATTATATCTCCAATTACATGTATTTTTTTGGTAATTTTTTTTTTTAAAAGATTGATGATTTTTTTTTTCGAAATATTTTCTTTTTTTAACAAAGAGTTAAATTTTTCAAATCTTAAATCTGGTTTCAAATTTTTTTGAAATTTAGTGGAAGAATAAACAACATCTCCGGGACTAAAGACAATCCTGCCTCCAATAGTTTCTACAATTTTTTTTTCTTCTAAAGTGTTATCATTAACCTTGTTATTAATGTCATATTCAAAACCTTTAACGAATATATCTGGTTTAATCTTTTTTATTGACTCTATAGGTTTGTAATTTTGATCAATAAAAGTATAGTCTACTAATTCAAGAGCCGCTATATTTCTGACTCTTAAATCTTCTGGAACGTAAGTTCCTGAAGATTTTTTTGTAACAAACTTGTCTCCCGTTACTGAAACTATTAAAATATCACCTTTTTCCTTAGCATAAAATAAATGTCTAATATGTCCTGGATGAACTAAATCAAATGTCCCATGACACATGACAATTTTTTTTCCTTGTTTTTTTTTGGCGTTAATTTTTTTTACAAGACTATTAATACTTAAGATCTTAGAATTAAAAATTTTATTTAAATATTTCATTTAATTAATTTCAAGCCTATTAATTTTTGCATTTTTTTTAAATTATAATTATTAATACTAACTGTTAGCTTTTTATTAGAATTTAATTCTATTATTTCATTAATTGCATCTTTTATTGAAAATTTAGGTACAAAACCTGATCTAATTAACTTATCAGCATTCAATCTATAGGATCTGATGTCATCAGATTTATAATATACAATTTTTGCTTTAGTTTTTTTTTGAATAAATTTTGCTAATTGTTTAATTGTGAAACATTCAAATGAAGCATTGTAAATTCCTGTTTTTAAATTTTTATTTAAAAAATGTTCATAAACTCTGACCATATCCTTAATATGAATGTGTGGTCTAAATTGCCTACCTCCAAAAACTTTAATTATATTAGATTTAATAGCGCTTAAAGTTAAAAGGTTAACACTGAGATCCCATCTAATTCTTGGAGAAACTCCACATACTGTTCCTGGTCTAATACAATAAATTTTAAATTTTTTATCGTTATAAGACATTAAAATTTTTTCAAAAATAAGTTTTGTTTTATTATATGTAGAAATTGGAACTAAGGACAAATGTTCAGTTACTCTTTTTTCTTTTTTTACTCCGTAAACGCTGCCAGAGCTTGCATATATAAATTTTTTAACACCACTATTTTTTGCTTTTTCCAACAACTGATAACTTGCTAAAACATTAATCTCCCAAGAAATATTAGGATCAATTTGAGCGGATGGATCGTTAGCAATATTTGCAAGATGAATTACGGTATCAAAACCATTTAAACTAACGTTTTCAATGTTTCTAATGTCTTTTTTTATAAGCTTTATTTTTTTATTTTTCTTAAAATTATTTCCGAACCAAAGCGTATCCACAACTGTTATATCATGACCTTTTTCTGCCAACTTATTAACTAGTAAACTTCCAACATAACCGCTGCCTCCTGTTATTAATATTTTTTTATTTCTAGACATAAAACTTCAGTTATTTTCTTTTTTTATTTCTTCTATTTATATTCTTAATTTACAATTTATAGCCTGCTTTTTTTGCATCATTAAAAAACATCAAAGATGTTTCTTTTGAAAATAATTCAAGATTCTTTTTAAAAAATTTTAATTTATCAATTAAGTCATCACCTAGAGTAATTATATGACAACCGCACCTATCGGCTTGATATAGATTAAAAATCTCTCTGGGGCTCGCCCATAATATCCTTATATTTTTTTTTAATTTACAAAATGTAACAATCTTTTTTATGATTGGTTCTGGGTCTACTCCTGTATCAGCTATTCTGCCAGCAAATATTGAAATGATAATCTCTGTATTACCCTTGATCATACTAATTAATTTTCTTACTTGGTTAAATGTAAATACGGCAGTCACATTAATTTTTATTTTTTGTGAATTTAAATCTAAGATTAAATCAGTTAAATCTTGACCTTTGGTATTCTGTATAGGAATTTTTACAAAAACATTATTACCGAAATTTGAAATTTTATAAGATTGAGACTTTATCTCATTTACTAAGTCTGAAAAAATTTCAAATGAAACAGGTTTTTTTTTAATATTTTTTATAACTTTTAAACAAAATTTTTCGTAATTTTTTATGCCATTTTTTCTCATCAATGAAGGATTTGTTGTAAACCCTTTAATAAAATTTCTTTTATTTAAATTTAAAATTGACTTTAAGTTTGCTCCGTCCGCGTATATTTTTGTTCTTATTTTAAACATAGCAATTAATATTAATCACCACTTAGTTTTATTAATTTTTAATTGAGGGTGACTTACAATATAATGCCAAATAACACTTTGAAATGATTCTGCATATGGTGTTATTAAATCATTATTAATATTGGGTATTAAAATTGTATGATCTGCAATCTTTTCAGTAAAACTGTTTTTTTTTCCAACTATTCCAAAAATTTTACAATTTCTTTTTTTAGCGAATTTTAATGCATTCACTATATTAACGCTAATATTTTTTGAAATATCGCCTCCCCCTACTGAAAACACAAATATACCATCTTTGCTTTGAAGTTTTGAAACTTTTAGCCAATTCTCATAACTAGTATTCCAGCCATCGTCATTTATTCTAGCAGTTAACTCTGAAATATTGTCAACTGGCGTATAACATTCAATATTACATAATTTCCTAAAATCATTAACTGCATGAGAACAGTTAGCAGCGCTGCCTCCTACACCTAAAAAAAAAATTCTTCCTTTTTTACGTTGAATATCTCTAATAAGAATCACAACTTTTTCAATTTTATCTTTATCTAAAATTCTTGATATCTTTTCTATACCTAAAAAAAACTTTTCAGAAAATATGCTCATAAAGTTGTCATTTTTATTATTGTTATTTATATTTTGCTATTATTCATATATCAAAAATTGAATATTTATAAATGAAAAAAATTCTAATTACCGGAGCAGGTGGATTTATAGGGTCTCATTTATTAAATTTCCTAAAAAAAAAAAATCTTAAAGTATTTGGCACTATTAATGCAAAAATAAATTTTAATGTTCCTAAAAAAAATTCAATATCAAAAAAAATTGTAAAAGAAAATATTTTTAAAATTGATCTTGCAAATTCAAAAGCTGTTAGAAAAATTATGTTAAAGATAAATCCAAATATAATTTATCATTTTGCTGCAATAGCAGATCATAATTACTCAGAAAAAAATAAAAAATTATGCAAGTTAAATAATTCAAATATAACAAAAAATATAATTAAATATATGCCCAAAGACTCGAAATTAATTTTCCTCTCTTCTGACAAATTGTACTCTAAAAATCCCAATTTAAGTCCAGAACATACTAATCTAAAACCTATCGGTTATCTTGCTAAGGAAAAATTAAAATCTGAAAAATATATTATAAAAAAAATTAATAAATATTTTATACTAAGATTGCCTATTGTTCACAAGTTTGGTGAGAGTAATAAATTTTCAGCAATTGATAATTTTTTATGGAGTATTAAAAATAAAAAAAAAGTTAAAGTCTTTGATAATGTAAGAAGATCATTTTTAGATATTACGCAATTTATAATATTTTTAGAAAAGTTAATAGAAAGCAAAAATTATGGTATTTATAATGTTGGGAGCAAACTTTATTCCTATGCAGAAAGAGTTAAATATCTTTGTGGTTTGAATAAAATTAACTTTATAAAAAAAATTATTAAAACTGAAGGTAAAATTTACCCGTTAATACAAAAATTTAATACAGTTAAGGTTAATAAGAAATTTAATTTTTTTTTTAGGTAGTTGCAATTTAGTTATTAATAAATAATTAACTTATAGAATGAAAAAAATTAAAATTGCGTCTTTATGGAATTCAAATATAGATCTGGAAAATCTACTAATTGTTAATTTAATTAAAATTTTAAGTAAAAAAGATATAGAATTTGTACCTATAATTGATTGCGACATTTTAATTTTTGGCCCTTATGAGCAGCAATCAATTTTTTCAACGGTTAAAAGAAGAATTTTTAATAAAATATTAAATAACAAAAAAATAAATCAGACTTTTCCAAATTTAGATATTTATTTTCTTAATCGAAAGATCAAACCTATTAGAATTTTCTTTTCTGGAGAAAATTATCAGTTTCCAAATGTAAAATTTGATTTTTCTATAAGCTCAAATTTGGGAATTAACAGAGACACTCACTTGAGGTATCCTGTGTGGAAAGAATACATCGATTGGTCAAAAGAAGGTGTTACACGAAAATTGGATAATTTTGCAAAAAGGTTTGAAACTTATTATAATATTGAAGAACTTATTACACCTCAGGAAGATAACTTCATGAAAAAACCTAGAAATTTTTGTATAATTTCTAGCCACTTAAATGAGCCAAGAAAAAGTATTTATTCAAAGTTTTCTGAAGAATTTCAAGTGGATGGTTATGGTCCCTCTTTTAATCAAAAAATTAAAGATCACCACTCCAATCCTATTAAAAAAAAAGATATTCTTAAAAATTATGCGTTTAATTTATGTCCCGAAAATAGTTTATACCCAGGATATTATACAGAAAAAATACCTGAAGCATTCTTAGGTAATTGTTTGCCTATTTCCTGGACGGATAATAACGTTGATTATGATTTTAATAAAAAAGCTTTCATTAATTTGCTTGATTATACAAAAGATAATTTTTCTGAAATTATGCAGTTGCTGAAAGACGATAATTATTTGAAAAGATTTACTAATGAGCCACTATTATTAAAAAAACCAAATTTAGACAAAGAAATAAATTTTGTTAATAAAATAATAAAATTATTATGATATTTTTAATATCTCAAAAAATTAATTATTAATATTTCGATTTTCTAAAATTAGTTGATGAATAATATCTTTAATATTATATTTAATTTTCCAATTCTTAAATTTTTTTTTAAATTTATAAAAATTAGTCACATACCAAATGTGATCTCCTAATCGGTTTTTTTTTGTAATTGTAAAATTTTTCCAGTTAGATTTATTAATTTTATTAACTAAATTAATAGTTTCAATTATTGATATCGAGTTTTGTCTTCCGCCGCCTGCATTATAAATTTCTCCATAACCAGGCTTTAAATAAAAATGCCAGAACATGTTAACTAAATCATATGCATGAATATTGTCTCTGACTTGCTTTCCTTTATAACCACAAATTTCGTATTTATGATTACTAATAATACACTTAACCAAATAAGATAAAAAACCATGTAATTTTGCTCCTTTATGATTTGGACCAGTTATACAACCACATCTAAACACTGCTGATTTTAACTCAAAATATTTACCATATTCCTGGACCATTAAATCTGCAGAAACTTTGGAAACACCAAATGGCGAATGTTTAGAATTATCAATGGAAAAATTTTCATCTATAGAAAATAATTTTTTATTCTTATAAACTTCATATCTACTTTTTAGTTCTTTAATTCCACTCAAATAATTAGGAAGATCTCCATAAACTTTATTAGTTGAAGTAAATATAAATACGGCTTTTGGACAATATTTTCTTGTTAATTCTAAAAGATTCGCGGTTCCCAAAGCGTTAATTTTAAAATCAAGTAATGGGTCTTTGGCAGACCAATCATGCGAAGGTTGTCCAGCAGCGTGAATAATTAAATCAAAAGTATTAAGAGAAAATATCTTTTTTAATTCATGGAAATTTCTAATATCTTTCTTAAAAAAATATATATTTTTATATTTTTTTTTTTGATATTTTTTTATTTTTTCAGTAGAAGCAGAAGAACCGAACAGTTTACCTCTCAAATCATTATCTAGTGCATAAATTTTAAATTTTTTTTTATAAAAAAAGTCTACTGCTTCCGAACCAACTAGTCCTGAGCTTCCAGTTATAAGTACCTTTTTTTTCATGGTTCAATCTTTTTATAAAAATAATCTCAGATTTATTTAAGTTTATGAATTGTTGAAATTTAAGGAAAATTTATATGTTTAATTTTATTATTTACTTTAATTTCTTTATAATCTTTTAAATTTATCAATTCTTTTACCTTTTTATTATTTTTCTGAAATAAACATGCAGAACAATTTTTTCTAGGATCGAAATAAGGTTTAACTTTTTCTATAAACAACTTTTCTACTTCATTATTTTTAACTGTTCCCCATTTCTTATAGTTAAATTTTCTTTCTGAATGTACGTCAGAAACATTATAATCTTTATCCTGATTTCCTTCGGCAAGGACAGTAACTGAATCGCACGGATAGCAATATGAAAAACTATTATCTTCATGACCTGTAGTATCCCAAAATGCATTAAAAACTTGCAAATAGCATTGTCCTTCATCCCATATAATATCTGCTTCTTTTTTAGTTCCGTGATATTTCAGTTGATGAAAAATTTTTGTTTTAGGATTTCCTTGCTCATCTATTAAATTCAAATTTAATAATCTATTAGATAAATCCATATGACTAAGTAATTGAAGATCTCTGCTTAAATTACAGTCGGTCAAAACTCTAACATATTCGCAATCCCATTCTAAAGAAGTTTTATTTATACGGTCTAAGATTTCATCTGTAGTCCAGGGTCCATAAACATAGGATAATCCAAGTGCAATTTTTGGGTTTTTAATAATATTTTTAGGAATATATTGTAAATTAAACTTTCCTTCGGGATAAAAATGAGAAGCATCTTCCGGTGTAATAGAAATTCTAATCCATTCAAATTTTTCGTATACATTTTCAGGTATATTCTTTGGAAAACCATTTGTTATTAGCCCTAAAGAGATATCTTTTTTAGAAACCCATTCAACAAACTCGGCAAAGTGAGGCCACAAATTCGGCTGACCCCCTCCAGACAAGATTAAGCCCCTTAGTTTTATGTCAGAATTGGTAATTTTTTTATACTCTAAATTATAATTTGAAAAATTCTTAATATTATAACTAGCTTGATCATCGTATAAGACCTGGATAAAATTTTTTGCTTCTTCTAGACTAATGCTGTCTTTTTTATTTCTTCCGATGGTTGAACAAAATTGACATCTAGACATGCAAACTTGGTGCAAAGTCATAGTTGCTCTAATAATGCTTCCGTAACCTGTTTCTTTATATTTCTCAAATATAGGCCAATGAAAATCTAATTTATCACCAGTTGCTGTAAAGCTTTTTTCACTAATAGTTTCCTTATGACGAACCGAATCTGGTTTAATATTTTGTGATATCAAAATATCATCGACATAAATATTATTATTATTTTTGATAACGAAAAGCCCATCATTGATTCCTTTTTTTTTTATATTATTAACTAAATGAGAAATATTTTTTTTATTTATATATTCTGAACCAATAATTTTTAAATCATCACTGAGTATTTGAACTTCTTTATGTTCAGCAAAATGTTTCCCACCAAATTTATGAGTAATTCTTAAATTAAGATTTCCTTTATCGTCGATAATTTTTGCAATTAAATTGTAATTATCAAAATCTTCATTTAAATAAATATCACTCATATTTTTCTAGGGTAAAAAATCCATTTCCTTTTAAATTTACCTCAACCCAGTTATCTTTTACACCTTTAACGGAATAATTAAAATCTACTGTTTTCCAACCATTTTTCTTAAATAGGTTAGTCCACCATTTTTCATTATTCATTTGAAGATGGGATTTATCTAAATGATAATCTTTAATTCTGAATTTCTTGTTATCCCCCAAAGGAATTACATGGAACATTTTTTTGCTAAATTTTAGATAAGTCTTTAAAAATTTAGATATTTGCTCAACTGTTAAATGCTCAAGAACATCTTTCGTAATCACCCAATTAAAATCTTTTTTTATGGGCGCATAATCTTTATTTTTAATTAACTTGCAAAACTTTTTGACTTCAGCATCTGCATGCTCAATTGCATATTCAGATATATCAACTCCATAAGCATTTATATCCAGCAACCTAAAGGCTTTAACCATATAACCTTTTGAGCATCCAAAATCTAGAATATTTTCATTTTCACCTATATTTAAAAATTTAGCTATCTTGCTAGCCATCGGGATTGTAAGTTCAGGCATCCATCTATAATTAAGATAGCAGGATTTTTTTGAAGTAACTCCTTTTTCAAAGTATTCTTTGTCGTAAAAATTTTTGTTAATCATCTTTAAATGTTTAATATATCATTTTTTTTAAACAACATAATAATATCTTATAAGATCATTAAATTACAGATTTAAAATAAATTTAAGTAAAGTAAAGCTTGGAAAGTAATAGTGTAAATATTTATTATAGTAATAAAATTTAAAATAAATAATAATTAAAAAAAATGAATTCAAATATTGCAATTATAATTCCGGCTTATAATGAATCTAGTAATATAGAAAAGCTCATAAAAGAAATAAGAACAAATGTAAAATCGCAAGTAATAATAATTGATGATTCTAATAATAATTTAACAAAAGATATTATAAAAAATAAAAAAAAAATTACATACATTAAAAGAAATAAAAAACTAGGAAGAGGCAGTGCGGTTTTGGAGGGGCTAGAAAAAGCATTAAAAAACAAAAAAATAGAAATACTTATTGAAATGGATGCGGATTTATCTCATCCGCCGAGTGAATTAAAAAGAAACATAAATTTTTTTCAAAAGAAAAATTTAGATTTATTAATTGCAAGTAGGTACCTTAAAAAAAGCCAAATAATAAATTGGCCTATATCACGAAGAATTTTTTCAAGATTAGCTAATCATTTAGCTAAATTTTTATTAAAAATTCCATGTTCAGATTATACAAATGGTTACAGAATATATTCAAGAAGCGCAGCAAAAAAAATTACTGAAAAATGTGGAAAAATCGGTGATGGTTTTATAATTCTATCAGAAATACTTTTGGTTTTATACAAAAGTAACTTTAAAATCGGTGAGATAAAAACAAAATTCGTTAATAGATTAAGAGGCGAAAGCTCAACTAATCTTAAGCTTATAATAGCTTCCTTGAAAGGTTTGATAAAACTTTTTCTAAAAAAAAATTCTACTTATTAATAATATTAAAAATATTTTTATCTCGAGGAGTCCAACCTAATTTTTTAATTTTACTAACATTCGCGACTAAATGCGTAGTTTTTAAATTATCGTGAAATAATAATTTAATTTTTTTTTTTACTAATAATTTTGGTATTTTTTTTAAATAAAATTTTTTACCCGAACCAATATTAATTATTCCACAAAATCTTTTTTTCCATAAAAAATATATTGCTTTGCAAATGTCTTTTGTTGATAAAAAATCTCTATAATGATTTAAATTTTCAAATTTAACTACTTTTTTTTTTTTTGATAATTTATTTTTAATACTTTGAATTAAAAAAGCATATTATTTTTTTTTTTTTGTAAAGCTAAATATTTTTCCTATACAATAATCAATTTTATTTTTTTTTAATATTTTTTTAATTTATTTTTTTTTTTTTTTTT
>Ga0114963_10000246_pt1 | contig 35679 bp, 52 predicted proteins | sample C_131016_EF_Meta_FD_87019 | JGI IMG/M metagenome (GOLD analysis project Ga0114963, IMG submission 87019) | Freshwater microbial communities from Lake Croche, Canada to study carbon cycling - C_131016_EF_MetaG | ecosystem: Environmental > Aquatic > Freshwater > Lake | place: Lake Croche, Canada... | reverse complement strand
GTGGCACAATCAACAATTCCAATTTTTAATCTAAATAAGTACGATGAAGAAATTTCAGTATGAATGAATCTGTAAAAGCGATTGCTCACCGTGTCTGGAGTCAGCTTGGCTCTGGTTTTTCTGAACGAGTCTACCATAACGCAATGGAGGTTGGGCTTCGACAATCTGGAATTCCATATCAGACTGAACGAATAATTCCAATACTATTTGATGGACACGGTATTGGGAATATTCGGGCTGATTTAATTGTCGATTCAAAACTTATTGTTGAGCTAAAATCAGTAAAATCATTAAAGGATGAACACATTGTTCAGACTCAAATGTACATGAAATACCTTGACATTCCTGATGGAATGCTTATAAATTTCCCATCGTGTGGAGGACAACTAGAGGTGATTAATTTGTAGGAATCCATTCCCACCCAAGCTCGGAAGTGATTAGTTTCCAAATCATGTCGTGCTTGTACAGCTTTTCCTTTGATTTCAAAAGGGGGAAACATGGCAAGTATTCATCTTCGCCCAGCAATTCACAAAATTTATAAAGAATGTATGAATAACTCAAAAAATTTTTACGATTTTCTGGACAATGTTTCTCAAATGGCTTTTGAATCTGACCAAACATGAGTCGAAGTTTGTCTTCGAGAGCTTGTGACATGGTTGGAGGCTGTACCCCGTTGAGAATCGTTGTAATGTAAGGGACGTGTTCATAGTATTTGTTCATGTGAATCTTCTTTAAAATCTCTCGAACCTTTCTGTGCGTCAGTTCACTTGCATCTTTAATTCTCTGTTTCTTCACCTCCTCCTTTAGCTGCTGTATGAGTTCTGGGGGGACACTTGTAGATTCCTTAGCCTGAAATTGATTGACCCATTCGTTGAAATGATTTTCACGGCGGTACGAGTACAAGACGTGGCGTTCCATGTCTTGTTCCTCTTTGAATCCTAGTTCTGTCCCCTGATAAAATTCAGCAAACCCACATTCCATACATATAATGTCGCTTTCAATTTCATCTACATAGTGACAGTCTCTTTTTCCACAATTTCTACAAACTGTGACGTTCGACGGTCTGTTTTGAATCTTTGTTGGTGCATTTTCGACAGTTGCCATGTATTTTTCATAGACATCCTTCTTTTTCCCACCCGCCTCGTTAAACTCAATCAGAAAAGGAACACACGCAGCAATGTACGAGTACATTTCTTTATCAGCGTCTTTATCTCCCTTTTGAATTCTCTTTTTAAATTCTTGCAACCTTTGTTGGTAGCGTCCTTCCATTAATATAAAATATATAAAACCTTTTTAGATATGGAAGTCATTCAGTTCTTTAGACCCAAGAATTTCCAAGTGAAGGAAGTTTTCAAGGGTATGGAGGAATTGATACCAGTTGATAGTCTCAGGCCAGGGGAGGTTGGACGTGTCGACTATTATTTTGGTGGAAAGCTCTATAGGCACTTTGGCGAATGGCCTCCAGTCCGTTCTCAATCCAAATTTAGGGTTCCAGTATTTCGTGCAGAAATTAATGAAACAGATGTAACAGATGAATTTAAAAAGTTGCAAGGTCCTACAAATACAAAGATTTTATTGGGATTGTACTCTCCTAGAATCCATGTTTCATTTTCATTTTTGAAAATTTCCATGAGAGTAAAATGGATTTTGAAAAAAAAGTTGACAGGATTGCTAAAAATAACAGACATTTTTGGATCCACGCATTCTTACATTGTAGAGTAAATCTTTTTCGGAACTATAGAAGTCCTGCACATTGGACAGTGTGTAGCCAACGACCGAACAAGGCATGTTTTGCAAATGAGGTGACCACATGGATCAAGAAATGTATCAACAAGACTGTCCATGCAAATCGAACACGTGAATTTATTGTACCGTTTTGCATTTGTCGCAGTAAGAACATTCTCCATGGCTTTCACCTTTCCAGCAAGTTGCAAAAAGTCATCACTCTTCTTGTCATAGTCATTCCTCGCTTTAAACTTTTCTATACTCTCTTTTATGTCATCGTAGAACTCACGATTTCTGACGGAATTTAAGGAATCTGTCAAAAGAGTAATGTCATTCTTCAGTTTTATGATTGCCTCCTCCTGAATTTTAAGTTGAGCAAGAGTCGTTACATATTCTTGTTTGTATTTTCCGAGTACATCTTCGAATGAATTCCATTCGTCTGAAAGTTCAACCTCTGGTACATTGTACCTGGTTTTCCGTGCATTGACAACGTCTGTCAATAGCCACGAGCTAATCATCTATCTTTGGAGCAAGGTAAAACTTTAGTTCTCCTAGGTTTGCAACTGCGTACCTAAATACAATTGGCATGTTTTGGTCTCTAGAATCCTGCATAATCTGTATGCTTGCACAAAGACTTGTTGCCCGTGTAAACATGTTAATGTACTTTAATGAAAACAAATTCCCAATTGGTTCATCTGGTCCTTGTTCGATACATTCAATTGTCGTCTTTTGATTTGCAAAACTCCCCTCGCATTCAAGCTCAAGAGTCCTTTTTCCCCTGTGTATCCGAATGTCATTTGAAATGTTGTGCATGTCGCGAGCAATTCTCTGAAAGTCTATGCTTGGCAGAGTTGTGATTGTATCCATTTCAATTTCAGGAATTGACAACATGTCGTCATTAATGTCCAAAAGTTTAAATTGAAATGTAGTCAACGAACGCTTTGCCAAGTTTTCAATTCGAATATTTAAAATGTAATTGTCATCGACATCAAGAGTCAATGTGTCTGCATTTGATACAGACTTTAACAGTTTGTATGTATTTGAAATGTTGAGCCCGGCAGTACATTCAGACTCGCAAATGTACTCTTCAAAGTTTTCAGCCGGCATAAACAAATGAACAAGTGTGACACGTGCAGTGTCGAGTGTTATAATCAACACACCTTCTGGCTTGAATATCAAATTTACATCGTTGATTATATCCTTCAGAACCTCAAATACTGTCCTGAATGCACTCGCCTGTATTGTCTTCAGCTGTACCATGATTCTTTAGTCGAATCTTTACTTTAGCTTCTGTTTGATGAAAACGCCTCCTGAACTTTTTTACTAATCTTCTCCTCGAGTTCCCTGGTCATTGGTGGTGCAAGTGTCTTGTGAAAGTTTTCAATGTCAAAAAAGTTTCCTGACTCGTGACCGTCTGTGTCATCAAGAGATGATGTTGCAAGACCAGATTGATCATACTCTTCTACAATTTCTTGGGGTTTCATCGACTCGATCCATTTTCGTACATCCGCTCCAACAATGAGCTGACCGTCATTTGTAATAAGAGTTGGTACACGTGTTATTTGCTTCGAAGGAACACCGCTTGTAGTTACATTGTGAAACCGTATAACATGAACAAGTGCAGGGTTTTCACGAATCTCCTGAATAACCTGGGTTGAAAAAGGACACCGATCACTGTATACCAGCATGGCCATTAGTATCACATGTGTTTTTTACTTTTTGATTACGAGCGCATTAATTCTCTCATCATCTAATAACATGAAAGATCTTACCATAGTTTTACTCATTGGAATTTTAGCTTTTATGGTATGGAACAAGGATAAAAAGGGGAGTGAATCATTCACAGACTCTACAAATGCAGTAAGTCCTGCTACAATTCAATCAATAGTAAATTCCATCCAGGCAAAAGACCCAGATGTTTATCCTGTCCAGACAATTTATATAAATCAGGCAAACGGAGATCAGGGGTCAGTTATTTACAATGCCCGCATACTCTTCATTAATACACGGGGGTACTTTGGTATCCAGTATGATGTTCAATCTGATGCATCTGGAAACATACTCAACATTTCAGAGCAGCCACTTGCCGGTCTTTCCGATGCATTCAAGATTACAAAAGATGCAGAGTATGCTCCATTCGAAGATACACAGGCTGTTCTTGATCAACAATTTGCCACTCTGAAAACACAGGCACCTGGATACCAGGGAAAGCTGGAGCTGTGGCTTGAACAGATGCGCGCAAATACCATGAAACAGGCTGGCATTGATGCAAATGTAGGAAAAACAAACTAATTGCATATAGTAATGATATCAGCCCAGGAATTGGCCAACAGAGAGAAGAAAAAGCAAGAAGTCCGAAAAACAACGTACAAGGCTATTTTAGAGCAACTCTGCAGAAAAATTAAACATTCGTCTGATTTGGGAGAACATTCTACATTTGTCAAAGTTCCTTTATTTATGGTTGGTTATCCAGCATATGATATTGACACGGCTACAAATTACATTCAGAGACAATTTGATAGGCTAGGATACAGGGTTACGAAAGTTGATAGAAATACACTTGGGATAAATTGGAATGGAATAAGGAGTTCAAGTGGTACAGTTGTTATTGATCATTCTTTTGAGGAACTTCCCTCGCTTGTTAATTTACAAAAGACGGCTGCGTCAATTCGACAGACTAGCCATAGGCGATGACCCCCTTTGTAGTCTCGACACCACCTGCAACCCACCCAAACCTGTCCCTCTCAAGGCAGGTTACAAAGTACCCATCGTCAAGCAACAACTGCTCATTCTCAAAGTCTCTCTGACCTGTTTCAGAGACGAGGAGTTCATCTGCCAACTCGACCGCAGTCTGAATCAGCTGGTGCCTCTCGGTCAAAAGTCCCCAGTTGAGAATATCGTTGTACTCAATCTCATCGCACTCCTCGATCGCCTTTAGGATTGTGATGAGCTTGTTCATTTTTTGTATTTGCTCCATTCCATAATCTAGACTTTTTAGCAATTACATTACGTTTTTTTTTGACAAAAAAGAAAATAACTACAAACTATACATGGAGTCAACAGCCATTCTTGTAGAGGCGGAACGAAAGTTTATGATTAAGCTGTGCAATGCAATGACACCTGTAATGATTGATTCATTCCTGGAGTTGTATCAAAAGGCGAATGAAATTGCAGGGGGTCGTCAAGTTCTTATAAAATACCAGGTTTTACTTCAGGAGGTTCAGCACTGGAACAATACAATTGCAAAGCAGCACACAGACACGATTATAAAGGCGTGTTCAATGTTTCCAAATTTACTTGCTGCAGTCTTTGTAATTTCAGTCAAGATAATGTCAGCTGTTCGTATTTCAATGGATTCAAAAAAGATTCACATCAAGTTGCCATCGAATGATGTCTTTGTGCATTCGTGTTACATTGCTGCGGCAAAATCACTCTACGAAGACCCTTACGTAATCTCTGAAAAAATGAGCGACAACGAACGTCGATTAAAACTTGCAAAGCGCTTTTCTGAACTTATTCAGGAGGTTATAGATGATTTCATTCCTGTTCAGCAAATTCTGGATACGTACATTCCAAATTTCACTGGCGAACTTGACATGGGAACAGGAGTAGAGCCAACTGACCCAGAACCAATAGAGGAACCAGAGCCCGAGCCCGAGCCGGAACTAAAAACTGTCCCAGTCGACGAAATCCCCGAGGCTCAGCAGCCAGAGGCTCCAGAACCCGAGCCGGTACCACCAGTCAAGGAGGTGAAGGTTCATCACGAGACACTTTTTGACGATGCAGCAGAATGATTTCTCAACTAGTAGTAGATGTTTAGTGACTATTGTCGAGACCCGACTCACGCAGCCCTCATTGCAGCAGGTGTAACTATTGGATACATTTATGTACGTGGGTCGATGAATAACGAAAAATCAATTCCAAATTCAGCCTACATGAAACCAGCATTTCTTGTGGGTCTTCTGGTCTATTTTATAGTCCACCAAGGGAATTCTAAACCAGAATCAATCATCATGAAACCATATTGAACTTAAAGTGAAGAAACGACAAATCTCTAATGGCGACAACGACAAACGCTTTCAATGATATGATGCAGCAATTTCTTGACGAGCTTGTTCTTACATTTCCAGACGAGAAGAAGCTCGTAAAGTATCAGAATTCATTCATTCTGTTGCGTTCTACGAGCCCAAAGAAGCCAATGAAGCAGTTTATGCTTGAGATTACACCGTATGCAAATCAGCTCATGAAGCGCGACGAGGATTTCTTCAAGACGAATTCAAAGGATATCCCATTTCTTGATGACATTGACATTGGTCGTCTCTGGACAAGTGATCTCACCGAGACTACAAAGTCTGCAATTTGGCAGTATCTCCAGACACTCTACATTCTAGGGACTACTCTTTCGTCTCTTCCAGCAGAGACCATCAGTATGATTGAGAGTGTCGCGCAAAAGTGTGCCAGCCAGCTTCAGGGAAATGCAACAGCAGAGGATGGAACAATTGACGAGGCGGCTCTCATGAGCACTATGAATGGCCTCATGTCATCCCTGCTCGGAGGAAAAGGCCCACTTGTTTAAAAACTTCTCAGACTATAGTAGATGATTGAGCTACGGAATCTTTTCCAAAAAGATAGACTCACAGATTTCTGGCCAACCTCAGATCAATCCTCAGAGGAACGTGTGCTGGCAACAACGCGTTTCATTGTATATGCAGTTAGTCTCGTGTACATAATCAAACGAGATGGCAGGGTGGTTGCTTTAGGCCTCCTCGTTCTTGCTGCTCTTTATATACTTTATTCACTAGACATGATTCCAGACGGGAACCGAAGCGTCAATTCTGTTCCTAAAGCCATTTCAGGGTTACGTATGCCTACTATTGACAATCCAATGGCCAATTTTCTTCTTGGTGATGATCCTTCGTACAATCAGCAGGCTCCTTGGTATCCCAGTATGAAAAAGGAGGTTCAGCAGGAATGGAACTCGATTCATCCATTTGAACGCAAGAGGGATGCAGAACGCAACTTTTACACCACGGCTTCTTCGTCATGGCCAAATGACCAGGCTGCATTTGCATACGCAGCATTTGGAAGTCCATTTAGCCCAACATGCCGAGACGATCCAGACTCTTGCAATGTAGACAGTCCATATGCCCGCGGTCCAGAGACTGTCCAGCTTCGCGGAGGAAACGGTGGTGGGCACGGTGGCCCCGGTGGCGGTAACAAGTAAAAAAATATACGCACTAATTAATATGCCTAGCAGTCTCCTCCAGCCAGGTCTTCGCTCTGTAGAGGAGGGTGTTTTTATGGGTCCAAAAAACACAAACTATGTCGATATGATTATGACTGACGACGCGCTTCGTTCTCAGACAACGTCCCGGAACAACAAGTACTATGCTGACAAGCCGTACGATTTCCCTCACATGGAAATTGAGAATCCAGAGAATCGGTTTCTTCGGTGGGATCCAGCAAGTACTTTTGCAATTTATCAGAGCATGTCATACGAAAAGAGATATCCAACTGATAAATAAAGATGTTTGATTCTATTAGATGGACCCATTCGCGCTAGCCGCAATTGTGGGACTTGTTTTTGCCGGAAAAAAGTTGAGCGACAACAAGCTTCAGCAGGCGACAGAACCAAGTCCTCCCGAGCAAATTTCAAAGTTTGATCTTGTCCAGTACAATTTCGCTGAACAGCCTCAACAGATTGATCCTCTTAACACACAGCCAAATACAGGTCGCGGGTTTTCAGGGGGATTACGTCTTCCACCAAAAGATGCTGTTCCGAACTTGGCTGACATTACAAAAACAAATCGTAGATTTCCATACGGCCAGCCTGTCTATACTACAGATGCAAGCCGTGAACCCGTCTCAAACAGGATGAATAACGTCAACCCAAATGATAAAAAGTATGTTGGTCGTGGTCTAGGCCTAGATCCAGATGTGCCTGCATCTGGTGGTTTCCAGCAGTTTTTCCGCATTTATCCAAACAACATGAATGAGGAGCGTCTTACGACTTTACCAGGAAACTGGGGAGGCCCAGCAAATTCCCTTGTCAAGAATGGTTCAGCAATCATCGGAAGTATAACCCACCCTGCAAAGCTGTCAAAAGAGACGACGGATACATATGGACCAATGCCAACACGAGGCCAGGGTCAGGGAGGTGAAATGACAGGACCAGAAGGCCGCCCAGAGTTTGTAAAGACAAAACGTGCCACAAACCGAGAATTACAGGGAGGTGACCTTCAGTTTGGCCCAGAACAATACAATGTTCCCCAGGAATACACTCCAGGAACGTACCGTGAAGACGCTCGTTGGTCAAAGAATCGCATCAATCCAGATCGTGCTGGAAACGCCGGGCGTATGAATGTACGTGCAGACCCAGTTGGTGCAGCAGGTGCAAATACTGTGACTCGGCTCGAAGCTGGTCCTCTTCCAATTCGTCCAGCTGATGCTTCCAGAGGTTCTCGGTACATACCGAATCAGTATGACAAACTCAACGTTTTCAAGGGTCAGCCAGATCCACGTACAAGTAACCTTGGAATTGCTGCAAATGTTCTCAAAGGCAATCCATTTAACCACACATTCAGTACAACTTAAAATGTAAATATAATTCAATGCAACTTTGGAAGTGGGCTTTCGTAATCGGTCTTTTATTTCTCATTACATATGATCCAATGTCAGGTGGGAACCTTGGAAATTTTTTTAAACAGTAATTGTAGTTAATGTTGCCTGCAACAAGAGAACGACATAAAAGCATTGCAATACCTGTAACGACGATTGGAAACAAGCAGTACATGCTCATAGTCCACGATCGTCGATACCAGGAGTGGACTTTTGTAACCGGTGGGTGCAGACGACGCGAAGTTATAAATCCTCTTCGTTGTGCACTTAGAGAACTCGAAGAGGAGACGAGAGGTATGATTAATCTTAAAAAAGGAAACTATTCCTATTTTCAATTTTCAACAAAGTACAAGGGTCCAGGAGATTCAGAGGCTGACATTGAAGACGACGTGACGAGCATCTATCACGTCTATCTCATTGATTTTCCAATGACGTCAAATGAACACACGTACATTATCCGACGATTCAATGAAGAAAAGTACAAAATGGAGAATCAACAAATGTATTTCCGTAAAAATTACGATGAAAATGACAAGGTTGAATTTGACACACTTGATGGAATCACAGCACGTGAAAATCTCTGGGACATGATTCGTATTCATGTCATTTCAAATCCAGACTTTCATGAAGCACTTTCTTCGCAGTTGAAATCACCTTTTTATTTTAAAAGCTAATTTCAAATGACTAAATCAAAACGAGTCTTTGCAGAAATGCTTGTTCAGCAGCAGGGTTTCGGAAATGCACAAGACATTGCAAATACAATGACACTCGTAGACATTATTTATGAATTGAAAAAAACTGAACCTCAAAAACCTCCTCCAGAGCCGCCAAGAGACATTTGGAGTAGACTCTCAGACTAAAAAATACACGCGCAGATAAACTATGGATAAATGGACAACACAAAGAGGCCCCGGTACACACGTCCTCATGGATGGAGGAATTCTTCAAGTTCCATTTGAAAAACTCGAAGAATTTTATACAGATTACGTGCATCTTGTCCGAACCGGAAAAAAAGTTTACGTAGTCGAACAAAAGACGGAGGTTTTCAAATTTTTCATAGATTTGGATTACAAGGATTCAAAGCCTCTGTCAGAACCAGATGTGCTTGATTACACTAGAATAATGAATGGAGTTGTAAAAGGAAAAAGGTGTATAATTGCTCGAGCCAAACCCCGCAAACTCTCAGATGGATCCATAAAATCTGGGGTTCACATTGTCTGGCCAGATGTCTTTGTAAAAAAAACAGAAGCTCTTGCTCTGAGGACGAGAATTCTTCTTGAATTGCCAGAAGATCCAGAGTGGAATCAACGAATTGATTCGAGCGTCTATGGTGGTTCTGGTCTTCGAATGGTCTGGTCTCACAAAAAGGAACGAGGCAAGGATACAGATCCGTACATACCGTGGATGGAGCTCGATGGAGAAATTTTTGATTCAGTTCCAACAAAGGAGCTTCTGAAGTTGTTTGCAATTCGTACAAATGAATCTTCAGTTGGTATGAATGTCGAAATTACGTGTACACCACTTGAACGGTTTATACAAAAAAATCTCAAAGGACAACAGTATGCAAATGTAAAAAGGGTTATTCGTAAAGGGAATGATAAGATTATTGTCCAGACTGACTCTCATTACTGTGAAAATATAAAAGGGGAACATAAATCAAACCACGTATGGTTTGGTGTTTCAAAGGGTAAAATTTGCCAGTTGTGTCACGATGAAGATTGCAAGCGGTTTGTCGGGCAGGAGCATAAACTTTCTCCGACTATTATAGCTGAGCTTAAGAGTAATGTTGCTGTTGACAATTCTTCTTATGTTCCTATTTGCAATCTTGTTCCCGACTTTTGGTGGAAAAAAGAGTAAATTTCTCAGACAAGTTCACCCGTACTCTGGCCTCGACCCTCAAACATGGGAATTGTTTATGATGCACATGACAGAATTTGAAAATAAACAAAATTCCTTGGAAAAGAGGGCTCAGAATCTCTACTCTGCAATTGAAGATGTAAGAAACCTAGCCCTCTTTATACAACGAGCAGATGATCATGAGCACCAGGAAACTCTTGAAGAAATTGCGAATCAGATTGGTATAGAAGGTGAAGAAAAACTCTTTGAACTGTCTAAAAAGAGTGGTGTTTATTTCTTTCCTAAATACTTAAACGAAACACGACAAGATGAAGTAGAAGATGTTAATGGACATAGATCAGGCGCTTCAGTCAATGACCATTTCCCCGACCCCAGAAGTCACGGTCAATAAGAGATCTAGATACGGACGAGTTATAAAGCCACCCGTTAGGTACACCCCAGTCGAGGTTTGTGTTGATGATTATGCAAAGGAAGACTATGATTCTGATGAATCAGATACTGTTTCATCATTTGAGTATTGCGAGTCTGACGACATTTCAAGTGAAAGTGATGCAGATGACAATGGAAACCTCAAAGATTTTGTAGTAGATAAAACTAGCAGTGATGAAGAAGATAATGGAGTACAGTCCGAGTCCGACATCCCCGACGTTTCCAATCGAGGAACACCCCCAACTCGAGGAAGACCCCCCGCAGGTCGTACACTCGTACTATGAACCACGAAGAACAATTTATCAAGAATCTGGAATTCTTGATAAAATTTCAAAAGAGACTCTTATTTTTGGCTTTACAATGTTGATTATAGGTCTTTTACTTGGAAAATCACTGACTCCTATTATACTGAAACATTAGACGACGATTCACCTACAAATGGAATTACAGGTGACGTGGTTTCAGGCAAGTAGATTCCATTGTCTGGAATGACATTTGACGTTTCTTCAGTACCAATGGAGTACATTGATGCAGTTCCAGATAAAGACTCATGAGGAACAAAATCACCATAGATTGTATTGGAAGTTGGATCTCCCTGGATAAAGTTTAAAATTGGATTTCCAGCTTGTATCTGGAAATCGAGACCAGCCATGTCTTTATAAATCTGTGTCTGATCGTCTACATTGCTTGTAGCTGGTTCGACAAAAGGTGGTTGTGTATTTTCGTCACGAGGTGCTGCATATTTTTCTTTTCTGGCAGTAAGTAGAACCAGAACAAAAATTACAATAAACAAAAGAATTACAATTATCAAACCCTTCTTCATTATTATATAACTGACATATTTTATGCGGTTCGACGACGCTCAATCTCCTCATTGATTCGGTCATCTGCAAGTTTTACAAGCTCAGTCATCTTCTTATCTGGAAACTCCTTCTGAAGGTCATCAATCAGCTCAGCTGGGTGAGGAATTGGTGGGACGTCTGGCTTTGTGTAATACTTGGAGTTTTCATCGCCCGCCTCAATGTACGGAGTATCGGAACCTGGAATCGGCTGTGCCATCATGTCACGCTTTCGCTTCTCGAAGTGAGCTGCAGCCAGTCGCTGGTTCTCGTTGTACTTTGTCATAATCTCCTCAAGCTTCTCGTTTGTGTAGTGAACATCTCCAATCTGTGCATTGTCAGGGGGGATAAGAAGCCACTTGTACATGTCTACTACGTAAATATCACAAAGTGTATCATCCTTCTGAAGACGCTTTGCGTGACGCTCTGCATCATCCTTTGTTGCAAAACACCCACGAATCTTCAGACCAAGCTGATCATTCTTTTGTGGCAGAGTTGGACCGACGATTGAGATGAGGCAAAAAACCTGTCCTGGAACAGTTAGGTAATCCTGCTCGAGTGAACCCATTTAAAATAGAAGAGCTCCTATCTTTTAAGTAGAATGGATGCACTCCGTAAATTCCACAACAGCATGAAGAAGGAACTGATTATAAAATGGGTAAAACCAAATTCATACGTCCTTGACTGTGGCTGTGGAAGAGGTGGAGACTTTTGGAAATGGAAGTCAGTCAGTGCACGCCTCGTAGCAGTAGACCCAGACGAATCCTCTCTCAAAGAGGCGGAACAACGAGCTCTTACTGCAGAATTTGGTGTATGGTTTATACACGGTAACATCCTCCAGGCTGTTGATGTCGGTCCATTTGATGTCGTCTGCTACAACTTTTCTATACATTACGAAACAAAAAGCATTCATGCAATAAAAAAAGCTGTGAAACAAGGGGGGTATCTCATTGGAATCACACCAGAAAAGAGTCTCATTGAAAATACAAAGAGTCCAGATGCATTTGGAAATACATTTGAAATTGCAGGAGACTCACTGCGAATGAATGTTGTCGACGGACCCTTTTACTCAGACGGGCCAAAGGATGAACCACTCCTCGAAAAGGATGCATTCATGGAATCACTTGCACCAGAGTTTAAGTGTATAGTATGGAAACCAATTTCAAATTCAAACACCCTAAGTGACATCTATGCCCAGTTTGTTTTTCTCCGTATTTAATTAGTATGGGTAAAAAGTCTCAATTTGTTCAATTGTGTATACTTTTCACTGCATTCGTAATTGCCCTAAGTAACATACGAATTGAACACCCTCTCATGTCTGAATTACGTAGGAGATATGACATTATATACGAACACTTACGTCAGACGGAAAATGTAGACCCACGATTCGCTCGTCTCAGGAAACGATGCATTCTGACTGGAATAAGTGGAACCAGGATGAACAGAGGGACGATAGGTTACAATGTAAATAAAGGCTATGAGATTTACATATGCCTCGACGGTGGCACAGAATCCATAAATTCAGCAATGAATGTCTTGATTCATGAACTTGCTCATGTCACAGTAGACGAATATGATCACTCCCCAGACTTTTGGAGATCATTCAAAGACTTGAAAGACTTGGCAAAATTGATTGGAATCTATGAACCCATTGATGGAAAAATTGATTATTGCAGCATCACTATCCGAGACTGATTCTTTTCTCGCGTGATTGTAAATGTCTGGTGGAATAGTCCAACTAGTATCAACTGGTGCTCAGGACGCTTGGTTAACCGGGAAGCCGGAGGTTTCATTCTATCGGTCAAGCTACAAGCGGTACACCCACTACGCAAACTCTTCAGAGCGCCAGCTTATTCAGGGCGCACCAACTGCGGGAAGCATCTCAACGATTCGTTTCGAGAAAAAGGGTGACTTGGTAAATTCAGTCTACCTGATTGCAAAGGATACAACAGGTGCACTCATCCCCAATCTTGATTGGACTCAGGTTATTGATAAAATTGAGCTTCTGATTGGTGGTCAGATTATAGATACACAGGACATTACATGGATTTCCAGTATTGAGCCAATCACAGGAGCACAAAATTTTTCTACTCGATACCTGAATACCAATACCGCTGTAAATGGCCCAACAAACTCCAAGAATGGCTTTCTCCCCCTCAAATTCTTTTTCAACAAAGACTGGAACGTCTCTCTGCCACTCGTAGCACTCCAGTACCACGATATTGAGATTCGTATTACGTGGAACTCTAGGCTTAGCGGAACTACAACAAATATATGGAATGGAACCAATCTTACCACGCCAACAGCATACTCGAGTCTCCAGTACGAGGCGTGGTGCAACTTCGTCTACCTTGACCAGGCGGAGCGTGACTACTTTGCAAATACTCCCATGGACATGCTCATAACACAGGTTTCTCGCATTCCAATTGGTTCAGGGAATATGCAGGAGCTCGCACTTGCCCACCCAGTAAAGTTTCTGGCATTCCCTGCAAACAACTACACAACCAACTATCTGAGCTCACAAGCTCTTCCCACTGACCGTGTCAACTACCAGTTCAAGACACAAGTGAATGGTGTTGACATTGGAGATTCTCGATCCATGTTACAATGGATTGATGTGCCACAGTATTACTGTACTCCATTTGGTTACAATCAATTTGGTTTGACAGCAAACGTAGCCATCATTTCTTATGCACTGGATACATCAAAACTTCAGCCTACAGGTACACTGAACTTTTCACGTATTGATACGTACCGTATTGTGTCCCCAGTAGGTACAACACTGAGTACTCTCAGTGGAGCAACTGGGAACTATTTCTATGCAGTCAATTACAACGTCCTGCGAATCAAGGATGGAATGGCTGGGTTACTGTATTCAAACTAGTCTTTTTAGCATGAAATAAACTGCAGCGACTACAAGTGCGCTGGCAATCATACCTGTAAGAGATAAATCACCAGAATTCAACTGAAATTTTGGTATAAAAGAGCTTAATTTGCTCTGAACTGGTTTCGAAAACCCTACGACTGCTGCAATTCCTGCAATTGCTGCGTGGAGTTGATCATCAGTCAGACCAAATGGATTTTTCGTCTTTGGAGCCTTGGCTGGTGCTGTATCCACAAGACTTAGACCGGCAACCCTGTCATTTGTTGGGTTGATGTAGGAACCCTCGCCTCCTGAAGGTGCAAAGTCTGCGCTTGCAACGACATCCGAGATTGGTGTCGAAAAATCCATTTGTATTTGCGGCGGTTTTATTTCTTCTGCAGGCAACTCGGGTACATACTGAAAAATATCACTTGATCCTTCAACTGTGCTCGAGTTGTTAAAATCTAGATTCTCTATAATCATCTCTAGAATCAGTCGCGAAAATTTTTATCGAATAATTGACGAAGGTAAATTCCTATTCTGTTGAACAAGTGGAGGCCAGAATACATAGCCATTTATTTTTCCTTCATTTATCAAATCTGGAATTTCTAAATCAATAGCACGTTTAAATTTCAGCTGACTTGTAATAGTCTTTGTATTTTCATTTTTTACAATGTATCCCTGCATTCCTGTGCAATATCTATTTGGGTCTAGACGAAATACATTTTCAAAAACTTGAGTTCCACGATTTGCATCGAGATTTCCCATGAATAAAATATCAAACTCAGGAAAGTACTGTATGACTGATTCTATAATTGCATTCAAATTCTCTGGAAATACAGCATCATCTTCAAAAATCATAGTATACCCTGGTGTACTGCTTACAGACTCCATCAGAGCTTTATGGCTCTTGTAACACCCAACTTCACCTGGTTGAAAAGTTTCACGAGGCTCTGGACCATGTGCTTCAAATACACTGATTGGTTTTGAAAGAGTCTTCTCCATGGTTATAATATTTTCAATACGTCCATGTGCACACGGAAGGTGAATAACTATGTACTGCAACATATTTTATTTTGGTTGTTTCGTTTTAAATGCGTTTCGGACGAATAGCCTTTGGAGCCTTTGCCAAAAGGTGACTAGGCCCGGCTGCTTTTATACCATAGTACTTTTTGTAATTTGAAATTACAAAATAGGTTTCTTTCGTAGTCTTGTAAATAATACGCCCCTTGCTGTCTTTGAATGGTGTAATCACCCAAGGATTAATCTTTCCAATCATATTTACGAGAGCCTGGCGACGCGGCTTAGTAGCCTCTTTCATGAGTTGATTGAAAATCTTCATACATTAGGATTACATTTTTTTAATTGTCAAGGCTGAACGCTTTTTATCAACCGTGGTTGTACCAGAAATTACGTGCTTTGGATTGTAATTCTTTTGATGAAATTGCCAGAGTGCATCTGAACCTATCCGAAACCCTTTTCGTATAGGAGCCTTGTAGTAATAGACACAGTCCTCAATTTTATTCGACTTGCTCGTATTGTCCAACACCAGACATTCATAGTTTTCTGTACACGAATTCATCACCTGACAGAACATGTCAAATGTAGGAAAGACTCCAAAAAACGCCTTGTACAAACGCTCCCTGTTCTGTATGACATTTTCCCTCAGGACAAAGACATAATCTACATTTGCACGAAGATCTGGAGTCAAATCCATACAGTACTGCATTGTCAACAAGAAGAAGATTTTCCAGTGCCGTCCATTCATAAAACACTGACGAATACATGTATCCTTCATGAATGACTTGTCGTACATGCAGTCGTCAAGAAGCAAAAATGCACCCACCTTGTTTCCTGTGCTCACAATCTTTTTCTGGCGCTCCAAAACCTTTTCAATTGCAGACCTATTATAGTCTCCGTAAATGAATAAATCTGGAACAAATTGTTTATAGTAATGATTTCCATCCTCAGTCCCTGACATTACAATACCACACGGCAAATGACGCTTGTGATACATAATGTCTGTGACGAGAGTACTTTTTCCAGTACCTCGTTTCCCTATAAAAACACAAACCTTGTCATCCCCTATTTTACTTGGGTCAAACTTCTTCAGCTGAAGGGTTGCCATCTGATAATCGCCCCTATTTTTATCAAGGCTTGAATACGCAAAACATTTTCAATTGTATAATTAGTAAATGGATCAATGGTTCACAGGAAATCCAAATAGGACATACTTTGACACCGTGCAGACAAAAAAAGAGGGCAAGCTTCGTAAGTCTTTTGAACTCCCATTTCAATTTAAAGGGACGACATTCGGGACGACTGGAATTTGTGACGTTCCTGTATTCGGTGATTACCTTACTGGGTTGACATTACGAGTCATTCTTCCACCAATTTACACAATAAACCCAGCTCAGTTTGTATACCCAACTGCATCGAATGCAAAGGTGTACGTAAACATTCCTCTCTCATTCATAATTGCATCCCAAGGAACTCTTACAGCAAATACAGTTGGAACTCACGGGTTTTCAGTCGGATCAAATGTTTCAATCTCAGGATTGACCACACAGTTTGCTCAACCATTAAATGGATACTATACAATTTTAACAGTTCCGACATCAAATTCATTTACATGCAATGCAAACAACAAAACTGGAACTGCAACTGGCGGCACGGCTACAACTGTCGCAGTAATTCCTACAAACATAACAAATTACTTTTCAACAACAAATACGGATTTGTGGCTTCAGGTTGTCGTTTCTCAACTGACTGTTTCAGTCCCATTTGTTTATAATTCATCTGTGTATTCAAGTATAACATTTGCTAATTCGTCTGATGCAGCATTTTGGGGGTTTGATGGTCGCCAAGGTTTGACATATCCATTTATAAATGGAAAAGTTAAGCCACCATGGTCTCTTTCACAAAGTGGATGGATACCTGGATACTTTCCTCCAAGTTTATCAACATACGTTGATTCTGTCGCAAACAAGTTGATTAAAAGTGCCCGTATCCTGGTAGGTAAGCAGCTTATAAATCAATTTGATGGAGAATACATTGAACTCTTCAACGACCTGACTATTCCTTATGAAAACAAGGCTATTCTAAAACTTTTGAATGGTACTCTTGACCAGACACAATCTACATTTTCAAGAGAATATTACGTCAAATTGCCTCTTGGAACAAAGAATGTCCCAATTGGTGCATTGACACACCAAAGTCTCTCGGTTGAAATTGATTTTGAGAAATACCAAAACTTGTCAGTGAATCTCAACGCTGGAAGTGGTCTTTTCAATGATCAAAAGTCTTACAAAGTAATTCCCGGTACATTGAATATTAAAGTTTCATTATCCTATCAACAATATCTCATTTTAATTGGGTTTGATGGAACTTTATTCATTTATGATACTTCGCGTGACACGTACATTACAATTCCAGCAAGTCAGACATTACTTGGAACGAGTATTTTCGGGGATTGCTTTCGATACAATGTACTCTATGTACAGGGAAATGATGGAATAATTTCATCATTGCCAATTTCAGATTTGATAGCCGGAATAACTACAAATTTTATCAGCAATTCTCCGCTCGACCCGGTAGGACCGGGGACTGGGAGCATGACTGCAGATTCTACTCATTTGTATTACGCCCAAAGTAACGTAAATACGAACAACTTGATTATAACACAGTACGACACGACAAAAGATTTTCAAACAGCATCTTCATACAAATCAATCAATTTTACACAAACAGTAACTGGAACCGTGACGAGTTTCAATCAAATGTTGTACACAGGAAGTGAACTCATACTGATTCCAAATGCAACCACTAGTCTGTATGCTAGTACAGATTTTGTGACTATTTATCCAATACCTTATCAGACGTACGGGGGAAGTATATCATCCGGTGTTGTCGTGGGTAGCACAGTCTATTTTGTAATTGATTCAGTAAATTTACTCTCCTACAATTCAAGGACTAGAACATTTGTTACAAAATCTACAGTCATTCCAAATGGCCTAGGTACACTTGGAAATTTACAAACAACTGGAAATTTCATTTATGGTTCAAGCAAAACAAATGCAAATACATCGGTTTTCCAGATAAATACAGATACAATGTCAACCGTGTATTATTCAAATGTCGGAAGTTCGCCAGTCCCATTGACTGGTCGTAAAATTTTCGCATACGGACCACGGTACGTCTACATGTTTACAAACGACTCTACGAGCGCCTCACCTATTATCCGGTTTGACCCTTACGTGTTATCCCCTATAGGATTCCAAGGAAGTCTCATAGCAGACTATGAAACTGGTCAGACAAAACCAGGAAATACACTCGTCGGATTTGTCCAGGCTCAGAAGATTCAGTCACCTGCTCAAATGGATCTGAGAGGCCCTGTAAAGGAACTCTGGGTCTACGGGAATGTGACAAGCACGTACACATATTCAAACTTGAGCGATTCAAGTACTCTAGGATTGACAAATGGTGAAAACATTGTGACGGGTGACACTGGAACCCGAAAGTTACTTTCTATTATAAACCCATTTGAGACACACACTGCAATGCCCGTGAGAAACTTTTCAGTCATTCCTTTTGAAATTGAGCCAGAGTCGGAGGTTCCCAACGGAACCATAAACTTTTCTCGGATTCGTGACCAGGTGTTTACAGGAGGCGCATCAAGTGCCTGGTCTAGGAATTACAACATTCTGGCAATCAAAAATGGAATTGGTGGTTTAATGTTCAACTAAACTTCTCTGTATACAGTAGAAAATGTTCACCTTTACAACACTGGGAACTTTTGGTCAGTTTGGTCCTTCGTCAAACAGATCCTATGCAAATTTTCCATGGTCATCAAACAGTTTTTCAATTCAAAATGGAATTCAAAAGTGGACTGTTCCGTCAACTGGCACGTACACAGTCACTGCAGCAGGCGCGACAAGTTCTACACCTGGAAATGTAGTCACCACAAACCTTACCCTGACCCAAGGCCAGGTTGTCTCAATCCTTGTTGGTCAGATGCCATCGTCTCTGTCACAGCCGTCTACAATTACTGCAGGTGGAGGAGGAGGGACTTATGTAATGTCAGGAACCACGCCTCTGCTGATTGCCCCCGGTGGTTCATCTGGTTCAGGGACGCTTGTTCCAGGTGCAAATGTCAGTTCAAATGGAATTGCAACAAACTCAATTTATCCTTATACGTACCCGCGTTCGTACGTCGACGGAGGAACAGGTTCACCATATCTCTACGGGAATTATTCTGGGGGGTTTGGAGGAGGTCAGGCACCAATTGGAGTTCCAAATACTATACAGACTATAGTAGGCAACGGGACGACGTGCACTGTTACAACAACTGCAGCTCATGGATATCCGATTGTTTATAATGTTCGTATATCTGGCACGAGTACCTTTGACGGAACCTATCAGATAAACACGACAAGTCCAACTCAATTTACATTTTTGACAAGTACAATCGCTTCTGAATCTACAGGGTCTGTAACAGGTCTCGTTTCAGGAACATCTGGTGGGGGAGGAATTTCGTATGGCGGTACAGACCTTGGAGCAATTTCAAATACATCTGGATACGTTACAGTACAGTACGGTCCAACCCCTTCTCCTGTTTCTTGGGATGGAACAAGGCAGTGGTACAGTGTTGCAAGCTATCCACCGAATTCATACGCAAAGGTTTGGGCACGAAATAAATTTATATCAATTTCAACTACTAACCCTACTATTATAGCAATGAGCACAGATGGAATAGACTGGACGTATCCAGTTACTACAGGAATACAAATAGATAGTTTTGCATCCCTTGCAACTTCAACAGATCAAAGTATTATTTGTACAAGCAATGGGTATTCGTCACCGGACGGAATAACATGGACTAAAACGCCAAATGTTCCAATTCTGTTTATAAATTATCTCAATGGAATGTTTATTGGTCCAGGGAATGTAAACCTCAACGGTGATCCGGTAATTATATATACAAGTATAAATGGAATTGATTGGACTTCAATTACATCTGATACCCGAATGCGTTCTATTCAAGCATTTGGAAAAGGTCTATACGTAGGTATTACTAATGCTTATCCTCGGAATTTGGCATATTCTGTTAATTTAGTAAACTGGACTCAAGTTCCTTTTACTGATATTTACGCTCAATGTGTTGGTTTTTTTAATGATCTATTTATAGCTGGTGGAGGTGACAATACCAATAATGGAGTTATTCGAACATCAATTGATGGAATAAGTTGGACACAGAGATTCTCTGGATATGGAAATTTTTTTTGTATACAATATATAAATGGTAAAATAATAGCACTAGACTCTGGGTCGTGTATTTCGTCTGTAGATGGATACACATGGAATATCATTGCTACAAATCAATTTATTTACAGGGATATACCTCCGTATTATGTATATTTCTCAGAGTACTCTGGATCAGTATCTCCGGACATTTGTACATTTCAGGGTGGAGGTCCAGTGTATATAACTGACGGAACAAATTTCATTACATCTTCAAATGTTTTGCAAAATAATCCGATTGACATTGTCTATTCAAAAGAGTTGGGACTTTTTGCAGCGACAACAAGAAATTCTGTTTGTACATCAAAAGATGGATATACGTGGGTTGAAATTTTTTTAACTTCTGGAGATGTCTATTACTATAGTATTTTGTGGTCATCAGAATTGGGAATTTTCATTGCATATGCACCCTACACTGCTTTGTATACTTCAAATGATGGAGTTACATGGATTTTAAGTAAATTTATACCACAATTTTCACAAAATAAACCTTCCTTGTTATATAGTTGGTCTAAAGAACTAGGAATTTTCTCAGTTGGAAACGGGTATTCTAAGGATGGTATTAATTGGGGATATATTGGTACACATATTAACAATCCTACATGGTGTTCTGGCTTAAAAATGTTTTGTGGAACAACTAATATTTTTTTTACTCAAGCTGTCTATTCATATGATGGAATAAATTGGATTAATGGTAGAACGTTTGATAGTCTTCATGCTTTATATTATATAGCTACAAATGGTGTTTTTTTTGTAGGAGCAATAGGGAATAAGTTTTATAAATCAACAGATGGTATAAACTGGGTTGAAAAATCCTCTGATACAGGAGTTGTTGGAGTTTTTGGAAAAGTTTCGATTGTATGGGCTCAAGAAATTGGACTATTTGTAGCAATTTATCAAGCAGATCAATTCAACAACACAGTAAATATAATTTCAAGTTCACCTGACGGAGAAGTGTGGACTATCCTGCAAAAAATATCTCTAAATGGTCAAATAGAAGCAATGTGTTGGTCTGGAACCAAGTTTGCAGCAGTTGGTGGCAATTTATCAGGAGTTTTAATATCGCCCATTTAATATGGTCCCTGCTCAGTTTGCACACCAGATTACACGACTCCAGTTTCCAAAGGATGTTCACTTTGGAGACGACATTTCAATTTGGATTGCAAAGGCTGGTGATGTCGCTCTCGGATCAATGTACCTCCGTGTCGCCTGGCCAGTTGCTTGTACAGTGGACGATTCTGCAGGGACACGAATGATTGACTTTGTGGAGTTGAGACACGAAAATGAACTCTTAGAACGCCATTACGGAGAAACTATAGAAATTATGAATGATCTTACAGTCCCGCAGGCGAAACAAGGTGCACTTCAGCAGCTGACTGGCAAAGGCCTTACGAGCAATTTACAGTCGTATTACATAAAAATGCCATTCAAAATGAATCTGCCTCTGTGTGCACTCGATACTGCTCCCATATTCAGAATAAAACTGAGACCATCTAACGAATTTTCATCAATCAATTTCACTGGAACCATTCAGGTTGATTTGTTTGTAGATTACGTCTACGTCACAAAAGCGGAACGAGACTATTTCAAAAAGACTCGAATGGACTACCTGACGCACACAATGCAGAGACTTGTCGTCAGTACTACTCCGTTTCTGACAGAGTTTACCAGGCCAGTCAAGGAGTTGTATTGGGTGATTCAGACAGTCGGAGCATCATCCTACGACTTTACAAATAATGGATCTGACCAACTCGTCTCTCTCAATCTTCGATTCGATGGAAATGAGATTATCAAAGATGAATTTGGAACTCCAATGTTCATGAGAATCATTCAAGGTCTTGAGAATCATACGCGTGTCCCAGACAGATACTTTTACATGCATTCATTTGCATTGGATCCAGAACACCCAGACCAGCCAACTGGAGAATTAGACATGTCTGCAGTAACTCGTCAGCTGCACACATTGACTCTTTCTCCGAGTACCTCACCGAGACAAATCCGAGTCTATGCATTGACTCACAATATCATTCGGCTCGAAGATGGTCTACTGAAGAGTGTATTTAGCACGACAGGAACCATATAAAATAAAGATTGACATGCATTAGAATGGACATCTTTTTGCCCGTCATGGAGTCTTCAATCATCCTCGCAGCACACTACGCAAAGGCGGCTGGTCGTGACTCAATCACAGGCCAGGACATGGCAATGGGTCTCATGTACGCAGCACGAAATGTCACAGGAAAGCAGATTGGCAGCATGTACCCAGAAGTCTACGACGAGGAGGACGAGGACGAAGACGAAGACGAAGACGAAGACGCAGAAGAGTTTACAATGTACACAGGGACTGAGGATGAGTACGCAATGAAGATGAATCAATGTGCTCAGGATTGGGATGATTGGGAACCAGAGACGCCAGCAGAAGCTGCGCTCAAAATAGCTGTGAACAAAGCCAAGGAGGATTATGTATGATATCGATGAAGAGACTGAGGAAGAGGAGGAACTTGAACCTCGAGTCAAGTATTCTGTAATTTTAGAAAAGGATGATTACGAGTCAGAAGAGGAGGAGGATCCAATTCCTTATTCAGAAAAGGATAGTTTTTTTCTCATTATAAAGTAAGATGTCCTGGGTCGTAGCAACAGACGTCGTAAACATTTTCTCCCCAGCAATAACCACTGGCTTCTTTTTTGCAACTGCAATTGCATGGGTTGATGTCATCCGGTGGACAATCTCTCAGCTCGTGAATGTGTCCAAGAATGGCGGCAGCTACTACTTTCTGAGTGCAGTGTTCACCACACTTTTGAGCTTTGTTGTTCTTCTTATGCTCGGTCGCGTCAAGCGGACTTCTGGATACCAGGGAACTCAAATGTAAATAAAAACAGCACTGCCATGTAAATTAAATGGATCGTGTATTCTTGCTCGATCGCTCAGGATCTATGAACAGCTGCCGTGAAGATACAATTGGTGGTTTTAATGCATTTATTGATGCACAAAAAGAGTACGGAGGAACAATGACATTGTGTCTCTTCGATAACGAAATTGAAACCGTTTACGAAAAGATTCCTATTGGTGATGTTCCACCTCTTGTGTTTACTCCACGTGGTTCAACTGCTCTCTACGACGCAATTGGTCACGTTTTAAAGTTGAATTTGAGCGACGATGCAATGGTCATTATTTTGACGGATGGCGAGGAGAATTCATCTATAAAATATACAGCTGACCACATTAAAGATTTAATCTCTATGAAAAAATGGACTTTTGTATACATTGGAGCAAATCAAGATGCAATTTTGAATTCATCTCGGCTAGGCATTCGGACGTCACTCAATTACGACACACGCCAAACCCCTGAGCTTTTCAATACTCTTAGTGCAGCTGTGTCACAGTATTCGACGACTGGTCAGTTGATAATCTAAAATAGTAGACTCCTATACTATCAATGAGTCACCGCATGTATCAGATGCTTCTTGAAAATACACGCATTCCAATTGTCATTGCGACAGGTCCAGCTGGAACTGGAAAAACAATGATGGCGTGCAAAACAATTCCACACGGGAAACGTGTAATTATGACTCGCCCAGCTGTATCAGTCGATGAGCAGCACGGCTTTCTTCCAGGGAACATCAATAAGAAGATGGAGCCGTGGGTAAAACCAATGACTGAGTTTATGAATTACAAGACGGGTCACGTTGAAGTCTGTCCATTGGCGTACATGCGTGGGAGAACCTTTGATGATGCGTGGATCATTGCAGATGAAATGCAAAACTCGACACCTTCTCAGATGAAAATGGTCATGACTCGTCTTGGAAAGGATTCAAAGCTCGTAATTACTGGTGACATTGGACAGCACGACAGGGGATTTGAGAACAACGGGCTCGAGGATCTTCTTAGGAGGCTTCAAGAGTATCCAATTATGGGTATTGGTCACATTCAATTTACAGAAAAGGATGTAAAGCGTCATCCAATCATCAGGGATGTTTTAAAGCTTTACGACAACTAACTAACTATGAGTTATTACGACACTCTAGGGGTGCAACAAAATGCATCTCAAGATGAAATTAAAAAGGCGTACAGAAAACTCGTAATTGTACACCATCCCGATAAAGGAGGCGACCCAGAAAAATTTAAAGATATTAGCAACGCCTATGACATTTTGTCTGATCCAGAGAAACGTTCACAGTATGATAATCCAGCGCCTCCGCAGATTGACATTTCACAAATGTTTTCACAAATGTTCAGTGGAGTGATGGGGGGCCGTGAAATGAACAGGCGTCACACAATTGATTTAACGCTTGAGCAAGTTTTCACGGGGACTGAAAAGACTATCAAGGTTCCAATTGTAAAACCGTGTCAGAGGTGTGCAGTTCAATGCATGAAATGCAACGGCCAAGGAATGTATGCAAGCCAAGAAATGTTTGGAATCATGCCACGTCAATGTGACAGGTGTGAAGGTGTCGGCATGTTTAGGAATGGATGCACCGAATGTTCTCATCAGAAAAAGACGGTTGAATCTGTTTTTGTAAATATAAAAATTCAGAAAGGTGTGCAATCTGGTCATCAAGAGGTTATACCAGGTCTTGGTGAGCAGTCACGTTCCCCCCGTGAGCGTACAGGGAATTTGATTGTTACTATGAATGTAAAGAACCATCCTCTATTTCAGAGGTTTGGAAATCATCTGAAATACATAATGACAATTAGTTTTGATGAATCAGTTGATGGAATCAATGTGAGCATTCCTCATTTTTCTGGTCCTGTTGAATTTAATACATTGAAAATTTTCGGGATTATTGATCCACGAAGAGATTATGTCATTCATCACAAGGGTCTAGATCATGATTCAAATCTCTTGATTAATTTTGACATTCAATATCCTAGGCCACTGTCCTAGGATTTGGTCTTGAATTTCTGCACATTGGACATGTTACTCGGTGTCCTAAGTTCTGTCGTGAGACTTTCCAGTTGTTGAAGCATTCTTCGTGAAAAAAAATGGTTGCACAACGTCTTCACCTTGACTCCCTCGCTCAAAACAGAGTAACAAATTGAGCATTCAGTTGGTTCCTCTGGAAGAAGTCCCGCCTTTTTAGCATGTGTCCAACACATTCCGCTTATGCACCGTGCTCGTTTGCAGCGTTCACCAGAACCAGTATTTGCTCGACATCTGTATTCGTCGGTTGGAAGAGGTCTTGGTGTTGGATTCTGTGAGTGAATTAGACATGTATCCATTCCAGCTGAGCATTTGTTTTTGCAACGCGCACCTGCACGAGTAAGTCCTGGGCACACTGGTCTAGGCGGAGGCGGAGGAGGTCTTAGGTACGAATTGTGTGGGTTAAAACCATGTCGTCGAAGAAAGAATGCAGCTTGAGGATTTATATAGAGATTTCTTCTGTCAATTTCATGAACAATTTCTACGAGTGCATGTAACAAATCACCTTGCATCTTAATTTACTCTGTACTGACACTTTTAGGTACATGAGGAGTTGTAAAGTCTTCAGTCAAAATCTTTTCTCCTGTGTGACCCTCTGATTTGATGTAGTAGGCTGTGGCGTACATCACAATTGCCAAAAGAACACTGCTGAATCCCAAAAAGGTTTGCTGAGCCTTTAAGTAAGAGACAAAATCATCAAATGCTTTAAATCCTGTTGGTTTTGTGAACACCTTGGGCAGTACAAAAATCATAGCCAGATTAATTACAAGAGCCACCACAATTGGTTTCAGATCAATTTCATTCATTTATATCATGTTCGTATGTTTTTTGCAGAAGCATCCTCCTGCTGACGCCTTGAACGGGCACTGCCGACCTTCAAGTGTCTTGGCTGCACACTTGGTAACCTTCTGCTGCTCCTGTGGCGGCGGCTCTGCAATAAACATGACACATCTCCTCGTCTCCTTGAGCTTCAGGGAGTGCTCCTTGTAGCGCTTGACAGAGTTGATGAGCTTGGTGTTCATTTTTCTTGTACCATCCCAGTCTACGTCAATCGTCTGACTGATACATGACGCGTTTTTTATCTAATTCATTAATAGGATGTTTTGTCATCAGAAGAAGGAAATTCTGTATGTTATTCTTCCATACTTTAACTTTTGTGGATTCAAGAGACGCAGAGACTTGTTTATTCAATTTGTCGAACGAATGAAAAAAACAAATGGTATCCGCATAGTAATCTCAGAGCTGGCTGGAGAAAGTCTTCTTCCCAGAAATTTAAAAGTCTTTCGTCACCTTACATTTACAAATCAGAGCATGCTGTGGACGAAAGAAAATCTGGTGAACAATGCAGTAAAGACTCTCCCTGACGATTGGACATGCGTTGCATGGATAGACGCTGACGTTTCATTCTTCAACAGAAACTGGGTCAAAGAGACTCTAGACAGCCTTGAAAGGTATGACATTGTGCAGATGTTTCAGACTGCAGTAAACCTGGGGCCGACAAATGAGGCGATACAAATAGACAAGAGTTTTGGGTACATGCACGTTGACAGTGGGACTGAACTCATTCAAAATGACAAGTATGGCTTTTGGCATCCAGGCTTTGCATGGGCTTGTACGAAACACACGTGGAAGCGAAGCGGAGGCCTCATTGACTGGGCAATTCTCGGATCGGCCGACCGTCACATGGCCTATGCACTCAAAGGAAGGGTTCTTGAAAGTGCACCTGGCACAATACATCCGAATTACATGAAGTTGCTCATGGACTTTCAGAAAAGAGTCAATGGTCTTTATCTAGGATATGTTTCCGGGACAATTTTCCATCACTGGCACGGTTCTCTAAAGAATCGAAAGTACCGTGAACGCTGGGAAATTCTTACAAACAAACAATATGATCCTCTCAAGGACATTTACAAGGATGATTCAGGAGTTTTAAACTTTACGACGCGTGGTCACAGGATGGACAAGGACATGTACACGTATTTCATTGGTCGCAAAGAAGATGACCTACAGAATTCATGAGAGAGAGTGTTCCAGGATGATTCCAACTCGTAATCCGTTCATCGTAGCACGTCTTCATGTGTTTCATTAAATCATCGAGCGATGGTTCTCCCCAAATCATCCCTTTTTGGTACAGAAAATCATCACGTTCCATTGGAACTTCAGTGCAATGAACTACAAATGGTGTATCAGGAACGTATTCCTTCAGTCCCCCAAAATCTGTTATAATGACTGGTTTTCCTCTGAGAGCAGCCTCGACTGCTCCCATTCCGACACCTTCAGACCGTGAACAATTGACGTAACAGTGACCTTGTGAGTGAATTTGGGCATCCAGTTCTTGAGTACTCAGCAGATTATTTATAATTGTTATATTTGGTATTTTCCAGTTGACTGGTTCTTTACATGTCGCCTTCAAGAGCAATTTTGCATTTGGGAGTTGCAGGCGAATAAATGCCTCTATGAGCATTTTAATATTTTTTCGTGGATCAAGAACATTTCCAATTGTATAAAAAACATATGGGGGAAGAGGTGCCCAGTGTGGGAGAAGTTTCCAATTTCCAAATGGAAACTGTTTACGGAGAATCTCTAGGCAAAATGTACTTGGGACGTACAAAGGACTGTATTTTTGAGCAAGACTTCCATAACTTTCATGGACTGTAAGAGTTTCACAGACAGTCATGTACATCTTTTTTCGGCATCTATCAAGCATGTGGCCAACATCAGTCACTGGGAGAACAAACGCAAAGCCGACATCATAATTCTTTAAAGGAACTGGGTCACCAAACTGCACGTAATCAGCTTTGTGACCTAGACTCTCGACAAGTTCTAGGTATTTGTATGTAACCTGACCTATCCCTGCTAGGAGTCTAGGTCCCACAAACAACCAAGACTGCATACTATTTTATTTTTGATTTTGTTGTTTAGTTTACTACTGTGACATCGGCATTTGAATAGTTTTCTAGAATGAGCTGAGCAATTCTGTACCCAGGCTTGATTACAAAAGGCAGTCGTGTATCGGTGTTAATCAGAACAACCTTAATCTCCCCCTTGTAATCTGGGTCTACTACACCAGCAAGGACGTCGAGTCCATGCTTTACGGCCAGTCCAGAGCGAGGAGCAATGCGACCATATGTCCCCTCTGGAAGAGCATTAAGTCCGATACCAGTCGAAACAACGACCCGCTGTCCTGGGAATACTGTGTAGTGTTCAGCGCTGAAAAGGTCGAACCCTGCTGCATTGTCTGAACCGCGGGTTGGCAGGGTGGCTGTTGGCTGAAGACGTGTGACTTCCATTCTATCATTTAATAGTACCAAAGCTTTATTTTGCAATTGTAAACTCGAGAGTCGCCGACCAGTCAAAACCATTGGCATCCAAAGGATTTCCAAATCTATCTATAAATGAAAAATTAATGTAATCAAGTCGTAGATTGTATGATAAATCAATTTGCTGTCTGTTTTGTACATTCTCCGCCCAGTAAGCAACATTGTTTACAATTGTATTCAATGGAATTTTAAATGTAATTTGATAATTTTCATATGAAGGTGTTCCTAAATTTTCAATAAACATTGAAATGTACGTGTCCCAGTTTAAAGTGTAGGGGTATTTTGCAGTGTTGCTTGCAGTACTCGTATATCCAAGAAATGAAAGGAGGGAATTTTGAGTTGCTGGGCCAAGGTCTCTTCCTGAAGCACCACCATTTTTAGACCAACTTAGAATAGAAGTTCCACTAAATTGACCAAGCGTAATCAATGAAGTAGCTGTTAGATACCCTCCTCCAATGAAGGTTGCAGCATTCAATGCAGTTATCGATGTATAATTACCAGGTGTAATGGCGTAAACTACACTATTCGTATCTGTAAATGTATTATATGGTGCCCTGACGTTATAGAATCCAATTGGAATCTGGGAATTAAGAAGTGCAACTGAACTGCACAGTCTGTTTCGAGTCACGAGACTATATTTCCCATTAAACTTGTTATTATTGACGAATGTTAATGTAGGACTATTTCCAGCAACGTTTCCTGTAGTCGCAGTATCAAGATGAATCAGAATTTTCTCCATTATTATAATGTAAATATAAAATAATAATGACACTTCTTCATATTGATACAAGTAGTAAGAATGTCATTAAAAATAACGGGAATCCATACGACTGTAAAATTAACATAACTGGAAGATACGAGAATGTAATTTCAGCAGAACTCGTGTCATTAGAAATTTCGTATTTTCCACAAAGTTTATTTAGTAAGCTTTCTTCATCTGCTATATCCTCAGCCATCAGTGCATTTTCTCTCAGGGCGGTAAACGGCCAAACGGCTCTGGCTGTGAATGTTCGAAACGGAACAACTTCGGCGACCCAAGACTTTTACGCTGACGTATTCGGGAACCTCTTGACGTACCCCGTGACTGGCCAGAGTCTCTCGAGTTGGTTAGGGGGTGCGACGGGCTACGTGGCGACGTGGTACGACCAATCCGGGAAGGGAAACGACGCGACCCAAACCACTCCGGCTAGTCAACCTCAGATTCAGAAAGGAACGAAAGGTCCAGGATATATGATTCTCTTTACAGGAAGTCAATATCTTACTGGATTCACATCTGATAAACTTAATAAAACAAATTTTACTGTATGTATGAATGAAAGAAGAACATCAGCGTATGGGAATGGTTCTACAGACAATCCAATAATAACGTGTGGTCTTGGTGGTGCCATCAACAGATATTTACACAATATTTACAGAACTGATACAACGTATTTGAATGGAGTATTCGGTTCTCAAGACGTTTCAGGAACTATTTCAGCCTTTGTGGCAAACGAGCCCATTAGATACGGATTTACTTTACGTTCAGCAATTTCTGGAGCTAATATATACGTGTATGGTGATCCTTTAGGAACCCCAATTAAAGTACAAAATACTCTAAGAACAGTCCTATTGTCAAACATGTCATCCAATCGTAATTTGATACTTGGCGGGCTCAATTATAATTATGATATTCCTATACCTCCATCTACATATTATATTGGTGAAATGTATGAAATTCTTATATTCAAATCATCTTTCTATGATACCGATGGTACGACGGGCACAAACGTTCCTACGACCGTCCAGACAATTTACAATGACCAATTGAGTTACACGGGCCGATGAGTGCAGAGCCCCAGCCTAGCCTCTTGTGGTCGAATTAAAATGCTCGTAAAATGTAATGAGTTATGTATCAGTCTATATAGAAAACATAGGTGAATCGGCTCCAGCTGAATCTTCGCACATTACGTACAAAATTCCAGTCTCCGGTACATCTATTTTTTGGTCAAAAAATAATGAAAATAATCAAATTATAAAAAATCAAGGAAATTCTCAATTAAAATACTTGAATATAAAAGTTTTGGATTCAAACGGAAACATTCTTTCACCTGGACCAGATTGGTCATTTACTATAAAGTTAAACTTCCGTTAGGAAAATACGTTGCTGAAAACTCAGAAAATGTATTCTGAACCATTGGCGAGGCGTTTGACATTATCACCTCTTTCACTTTAGCATATGTGTTATTTACATTTTCAAGTGCGCTAATAGCATTGCTTGAGTCTTGAATTAACATACTAATTTGTGGATCTACATTTGACATTTGTGACAATGATTGCATGTACATCATTGCAGCATTTGATGAATAATTCTCCCTTTTCCTGAATACAAACATGTAAATCATTACGAGTGAAATTAAAACTACGGACACTATTGCGTATGTCTTCATTATATACCTTTCAACAATAAATTAATTACAGACAATGTTACAATGTCCTGAAATGCATGTAGAATCTCATTCACATTCATTTGAGCATGATGAAATGCAACATCATTCACAACATCTGGAATGAAACTAATTTTAGCAGTCCGAATGACATTCCGAGTAATCGGGTGCCTTTGAACCTTTCTAAGAGTAACCTGTGTTCGTACACACGGTCTGTTCATTCCTTTCTCTTAATGAATTTTATAATTTTATCTGCATTCATCTTTGCACCTCGAACATTCCTCTTCTTAATCTTCTCTATAAGGTTTCTTACAATCTTGACGTTTTGTGGTGTAAGATTCTGAAGAGCTCCAAGTCTTGCTGCATCCTTCTGACCCTTTTCTGGATTGTTTCCATAAATTGGGTTTCTCGGCTTGACACCCGGATACAGAAATGAACCTGCAAGAACTATGGCCACAGACTGATACAGGCGTTTGAGGCGTTCAATAGGCAGTCCGTAGTGTTTCGAGTACACTGGATGTAAATCTTCTCTGCTTGCTCCAGGGACGTATGCGAGTGTACAATCTACAAAATCCATCTTCTCCTCCTTTCCAGGAAATTGAATTTTAAATTGGCAAACCTGATAGACGTGCTTTTTCGTGGCGGGCAAATCTTGAATTTCTGGAATAAATTCATGGACTGTAACTTTTGCGCCTGTGTTTGTATATGTTCGATTGAGCCATGAAATAAATCCAAAAACCTGTCGAGACATGACAATCTTCATGACTTGAGCTCGACGTTTCCAGTCTCTAATTTTATTAGGAACCGCAAATGTGAAATCAAAGTCTCGTGTATTCAAAACCTTTCTCGGAGCACGAACTGCACGAGCCTCAAGATATAATTTGACCCCCATACCACCTCCGAGTTGAGGAATGAAATAGTTTCTAAACGATTTTAGGAGCGCCTGGTTTTTTTTACAATACTTTATAAAAAGTTGAGGCAACTCACGAATGACTGAAATTCTTGAAATGACGTCATTCCTTTGATAGTCTCCACGTACAAGGCAGTCACTCGGATTACAAATCATAATTTCAGATGGAAAGACTCCTCCATGGAATCCAGATTTCTTAGAAGGTGAATAAAACCCGTCGTATCCGTATTTCAATAAAAATTCTGATGAAAATCTTGAAAACAAATCCTTGTCAAACTCTGTAATTGAGAGTCGCTCACCTCTGTTGAATGGTCTGTTTCTAAATCCACTCGGAGTCTTTCCTTTGTGGAAAAGCTTGTACGCCTTTGTCTGCTGCCACCGAAGAACATTCGTTCCAAGAGCAAATGAAAACCCAATACGAGTCTTTAGAGACAATTTAATCTTCTTAATGTTTGTGTGATTCAAGACAAACAGACGGATATTCTTTTTTGTAGTAAAAGAGCATCTGCGTCCATAGTCTGAAGCTATTCGTGGGTTTTGTGTCATGAAGAAATTCCTGACATCACCAAGCAATGTTTTGCATCCAACTGGAAGCCCTTTGTAGAGCCTCGTATCTTTTGGTATAATTGTTTCCATTATAGTTACTAAAGATTTAAGTTTCAAATAAACAAGTTATGAGTGGCGTCACAATCTTTTTATCCACCCCATGTTACGGAGGTTTGTGTCTGCAGGTATATGCAGAATCTATAACAAGACTTCAAGATGCTTGTACCAAGTACGGAGTTCAATTGATGCTGGACACGACCGAAAACGAGTCTCTTGTTCATCGTGCCAGAAACATTTCAGTTGGACGCTTCATGCAAAAGACACAAGCGACACATTTTCTATTTATCGATGCTGACATTAACTTTGAAGCAGAATCAGTTATCCGTTTGATTGCATCAGGTCATGATGTATCGTGTGCTGTGTACCCAAAAAAGGTTGTCATGTGGGATCAGGCTGAACAGGCTATTACCACCGGAAAAGACCTTGCTCGTGCAAGTGCATCCCTTGTCATGAATTTCAAGTATGCGCAGACGAAAATTGAAAATGGATTTGCAGAGGTTCTCGATGGCCCAACTGGGTTTCTTCTTATTAAACGTGAAGTGTTTACGAAAATGATGAATCATTATCCGGAGCTCAATTGCAAGAATGATCACCAGAATCGAGACTTTGACGACTATTGTGCAGTCTTTGATTGCATGATTGACCCTGTAAGCAAGAGATATCTCTCTGAGGATTATGCATTCTGTCGGCGATGGCAGCAAATGGGTGGAAAGATTTATGCAGATGTCACGACAACACTTGGTCATGTTGGGAATTTACGATTTCACGGAAAACTTGAAGATAGACTAAAGAATACAAAAGCCAAATAGGCATGTACGTGGTAATTTGTACTCGAAATAAATCAATCGCAGTTTCGACTCTGCACAGCATGATGACTCTAAAAATGTACGCAGGTGGTCAGCCTATAGAGTTTAAATATGTAGAAGATCTCTCAGCCTTGTCAAAGTTTATCAAGGAGACTGATAGAATCATGTGGTTTGATTACGGGACAAATCTTGATCACGAAAGCCTAAAGTACGCTCTCAAACCAATGGAGAAGGACGTAAAGATTATAGTCTTCCCTGCAGTCACAGAGGGTATCGACTGGGAAATGTTCAAGGAAAAGGCTGGTTCAGACGAACCAGTTCACCAACGAGGATTAAACTTTGACACTGAGGTGAATACAAAAAAGATTACAGGAACAGAACTCCATGATGTCATTTCGACGACTGCACGAGTATGGGTCATGGACTCCAAGGCGGTGGACAAAAAACTGAAGAGCACACAAAAAAATCTGTCTTGTTCAAGTTACGACGGACTCTTTCAGCAGCTCAAGTCACTTAACCTCCGTGTGGCTGCATTACCATCTGCGACTGTCGTACGAAATTACACTCACGAGTGCCTAGGAAACATTCTCCAGATGCCAGGTCTCACTACAACAGCTTAAAACTAGAATTAGAAATCATTACAATGGAAAAAGAATACATAAGCAAGTCATGGGAGACTTTAGACCTATACAGGTTTCCCGGTCCTCAACCGATTTCGATTGAAAGACGTCATTTTTCAATCCTTCAATCGAAACCGTACCTAGTGTGTGAAAAAACAGATGGAGTGAGACACATGCTCGTTTGTTTTGAAAATACCGATGGAAAAAAGATTTGCGCCCTAGTAGACAGAGCCTTTCACGTAACGTATACAACTCTGACCGTTCCAAGAGACACTATCCTCGACGGAGAACTCTTGGGAAATGTATTTTACGTCTACGACGCAGTTAGAATAAAGGGGGAGGATTTGCGAAAAAAATCTCTGATTGAGCGCCTAGCAAAGGCCAAGGCGGTTGCCAAGTTTATTCTTCGGCAACCGAAACTCCAAGTAAAAGTCAAAGAGATGCATCCTCTCAGTGAGATTCACACCATTTCTCTGGGACATGACACTGACGGTTTGATTTTTACTCCAGTTGATGAGCCGATCAGAACCGGGACACACGAGACTCTTTTCAAATGGAAGCCATTGAATAGAATTACAATTGATTTTTTGGTTCTCAATGGAAAGGATTTACACATTCAAGGCGGGACAAAGGCTGGAGAGCTTCACTTGAGCATACGCCCGTACAAGCCGGGGACAATCCTCGAATGCGACTATGGAAAGTACGGGTGGACACCAGTCAAAGAGCGCCTCGACAAGACGTACCCAAATAACAAGAGGACGTTTGAACGAACACTTGTAAATATTCGAGAAAACATTCAGTTTGAAGAGTTTAGAGATTTACACCGTACATAATTCATGTCAAAAGGCCTTTATAACATAGGGAACACATGTTACCTGAATGCAGCTGTTCAATGTCTTGCACACGTACCAGAATTGTCAAATTCATTTCTTAGGAATGGCGCATACGACGGTCCTTGTGAACTCACAAAGGAGTATTCACTTCTTGTCCGAAGGCTCTGGAATAAGAGAATAACAGAATCAATTGTTCCACGTAATTTTGTCAAATGCTTCACTGACAAATTTCCTCAATTTACACCCGGGCGCCAACACGATACACATGAGGCTGTCCTTTGTCTGATTGATGCACTTGAGAAATCACTCGGTCTAGACTATATGAAGAAGCTTTTTTACGGAAAAGAAGAGCAGATTGTTACGTATCCAGAAGGTGTCTCCAGACATATGAATGAGTTCATGTCCCTGTACATTGATGATCTGAGTACATATTCAAAACATGTAATTATAGATGACTATGAAGATGATTCTGGAAACAAGTACAATGTTGCTGCAATTCAAAATGTCATTAAACACACCCCACATTGTTTGACTGTCATCTTTGGACAAAAATGTCCATCTGAAAAGATTCCCGAGTATTTTCAGGGGATGGCTCTTTTCGGTCTCGT
>Ga0114963_10000245_pt1 | contig 35704 bp, 37 predicted proteins | sample C_131016_EF_Meta_FD_87019 | JGI IMG/M metagenome (GOLD analysis project Ga0114963, IMG submission 87019) | Freshwater microbial communities from Lake Croche, Canada to study carbon cycling - C_131016_EF_MetaG | ecosystem: Environmental > Aquatic > Freshwater > Lake | place: Lake Croche, Canada... | reverse complement strand
GCCAAACTAAAGGCTATGCTCTCCACAGCCTTGGAACGCCTAGATATTGGGCACTTGAGCCCGAAAATTGAAGTTGGATGGCGTTCAGGGGCTCAAGAAGAGCTTTTTTTACTGGTTAGCACCGCCAGTATTGGAACCCGCTTGCAGCAAATTTTACCCAGTTTAATCAATGAGTTAGGAAAAATTGGGCTTCATTGTAAGGCTATTAAAGTCAAAGTAAAACCTGCTGCCTCAGACTGGGAAGTGAAGCCAAGACAAAACCCCAAGAATATCGCCGCCAAAGGCTTCAATACAGTGGCAAAAAAATCATTGCAAGAGCTCATAGAAAAACTTCCGCTAGGCTCTGAGCTGCGAAGTGCTGTTGAGAGTCTTCTACAAAATAAATCTAAATAGCTTGCTAAGGGGTATTAGCACTCTTACCCCTCTACCCCACTATCAAATCCAATATCTTTTTTAAATACTTTTACTCTATAAAAAGAAGTAATTTTAGCCTGCCTTAAGGCGCTAATAAACTATTGAAAAATAGCGATTAATAAACGAAAGAATCAGACTTAGCGGTTACCCAATTGAGAATCAGTCCGTTTTGTAAAAATCAGAATTACTTCGATTTTTTAGTTGTAGGTAACTTAGGCGTTAAGTTAGCTGTAGCCTTAACATCAACTACCTCTTGTCTTCTGCGCCACTCTTTTTGCTTACGCAGTTCATCTAAGGTTTTAAAGTAGGCGCGATCTAAATCATCCGAGACGCGTTGCGAGCGGTTGAGATTTAAAAACTCTACTAGCCTCTTGTCCCGAATTTGCTGGCGCACCTTGAGTAATTGCTCCTGATTCTGAATTGCCCAGATCTCACCTTGTAATCGCTCCATCAACTTGTCAGTCATATCTTCAATGGGGCGAGTCTCTGCTCCATGATGGTAACGAGTGCCTACCATTCCCAAAATAGATAAGTCTTTGATACCAAGAGAGCTTAATAAATCTTGCAAGCGTTTGAAGATGGCTGGTAAGTCTTTTTTGAATGCTTGCATCTCATCTTCGTCAAAATGACTTTTCTTCAGAGCCTTAAGAGTCCAATAACCTCTTTGGGATTGGTCTAGATTTAGAGATGGGATTTTCTCGGGATGATTAATCCACTCTCCCGCTGATGAAGGGTATTCTTCAAAACCTACGGAACTCAATTCCGAGGATTTGGGGAAACGATCTAATAGATCATGAATGTGCCTTGACTCTAATTTTTCTAAGCGCAGTTTTTTCCAGATAATTACTGTTAATGAATGTACTAAAGCCGCCTCAGAAATTCCGCTTGGCGCAAAGTCATCAATAAAAAGTTGCTCTAGCTCTCGAAACTCTTGCTCACTCTCGCCTGGCAATAAAGCTTGCACTGCATAAGCACCAGTCTTAATGGCATTACGAGAGGAGGCTAATTTTCCTTCCCGAGTTTTGGGCCCACCAGATCGCCGAATTTTTGGCAAAGTTGCCATGCTATTTTTTAGCGGTGTTTAGGCGCACGCCAGGTCTATCTTCGGGGGTGCCAATGAATTCAACGCCAAAACTCTCTAAGGTTTTTTGAACTAACTCTAAATTCTGAGCATTGCTTGAGGGAATACCTTCCGCAAGCTCCATTCTTCGAATAGTTGCAACACCGACCCCTGAATCCTCAGATAACTCTCTCGCACTACGATTAATTAAAGCTCGAGCTGCTCGTATTTGACAACTAGTGATCATTTTGATATCATTAAAGATATTAATTACATCATATCTGTATATTAAGGAGTTTCAATGTATCCTACCGCAAATCAACAGCTTATGGAAACATTAAAGCGCATAGATGGAGCGTATGCACCTTCCACCATTAGGGCTTACAGCACTAACTTTGAGAAATTTATTCAATACTGCGAATATCTCAATATCGATGCCCTACCAGCCAGCTCATCGGATGTTGCACAATACATAGCGCAACTAACGAAGAGCGGTCTGAAATCTTCGAGCATCAGAATAGCAGTTGCTAGCATCTCAAGCATTCATAAACTCAACTTGCTCAGTGACCCTACCCAGCATCCCACGGTCAAAATTGAGCTGCGTCGTATGCACCGAACCTTAGGTCGATATAGCCAACAGGCTTTCGGCATAACGACGCCAATTCTGGAAAAAATGTTAGGAGCTACTGTTAATAACTTGAGAGGATATCGAGACAGAGCGCTCTTGCTATTGGCTTATGACAGCTTATGTCGGCGTAGCGAGCTAGTCTCACTGAGAATTGCAGATATTCAGGTTGATAAATTAGACAACCAATCTCAAATGAAAATACGCCTGCGCAAAAGTAAAACCGATCAGGAGCTCCAAGGTAAGTGGATATTCCTAACCAAAAGATCTTCAGATGCAATTACTCTGTGGCTAGACCAAGCAAACCTAATAGATGGCTTTTTATTTAGAGGCATTAATAATGCATTAGATATCACTCCCGAACTTAAGAGCAATCAAATTAATCGCATTTATAAACGTCTAGCAAAAGATGCTGAACTTCATCAAGGAGTCATTGCTCAGATTAGTGGGCACTCAATGCGCGTAGGCGCCGCACAGGACCTTCTAAAGTCTGGAGCTAGTATGCCCATGATTATGAATAAGGGTCGCTGGTCTAAAACTGACACCGTAATGAGATATCTGGAAAATACCAAAAACTTTTTTTGATATAGCTCTTTTAAAGATCAGAAAGGGACAATAAAGCCCCTCTTTAGAATGACAGTTAAATTTAATTAAAGCTTAAAACCTGCCTTAATAGCATCGTTGTAAAACATCTTTACGGTATCCAAAGAATATTGATCTAAATCATAACCAACAAGAGAAAGTTTTTTAAGAATATCGTTCGTGACAGTAATGACATGACAGCCAATATCATCAGCCTGGAAGATGTTCAATAATTCTCTTGGGCTAGCCCAAATAAGCTCTGAGGCTGGGGCCGCCTTTAATATGTCCACAGCTTTTACCATCATGGGCAGTGGATCATAACCAGTATCTGCCACGCGTCCTGCAAATACTGAAACATAGCTAGGTACATGAGGATCAAGAGATGCAACAACATTACTCACCTGATCAAGCGTCATTAGTGCAGTTACATTCAGCTTAACCTTTTTAACAGCCAATCTTTTCACCAGATCGTAACAAGCCTCTTGCTTCGTATTGGTAATTGGAATCTTTACGTAAACATTTTCACCCCAACTTGAAATCTCTAAGGCTTGACGCTCCATTTCAGAGAAATCATCTGAGAAGACCTCAAAAGACAAGGGCTTATCTTTAATAGAGGTTAGGATATCTTTACAAAAAGTCCGATAATCTGTTATGCCAGCTTTTTTCATTAAGGTTGGGTTTGTTGTAAGGCCTTTTATAAATGGCTTTTCATACATCTCAAGCATGCCGGTCTTGTCTGCGCCATCAGCAAAAATTTTTACTTTCAATTGCTCCACCGTTTTCAACTAAATTCTCCAATAATAATTTCAGCAGCCTCTGCCAATGATGAGACAATAAAATCTGGATAATCCGGCTGCTTTTCTAGATACCCATAATTAATAAAAAAAGTTTTACAGCCAGCTGCTGCGCCAGACTCAATATCTCTCCAGCGGTCACCAATCATAAAACTACGTTTCAAATCAATATGATATTCGATGGCAGCATCAAGCAGAGCCCCAGGGAGAGGCTTTCTACATTGACAGCCATCTTTATCATTGTGATAGCAAGTTCGAAACTCATCTATCGGCAAAGAGTTTGCGAGATAGCTATTAATTTGATCCACAACTAACTTTGAGGTTTTTCCAGTAGCCACATCTGGTTGATTGGTCACGACTATTAGAAAATATCCAGCTATTTTTAAATTATCTAGAGCAAACTTAACTCCCGATAGAATTTCAACCTCATCAAGTGATCCTGGAGGGAATGACTTACCATTTCGCACAATTGCACGGTTTATAACACCATCCCTGTCGAGAAAAACTGCGCGACGCATTTTAGGCAGGAGTCAATTACTTGACTGATGACTCCCATTTAGTCTGATTGGCCTTGAGATCGGGGTGCGAAACTAAAAGGTGCCAAATGACTGCTTGGAATGCTTCAGAATGCGGGGTGATATTTTCTGGATTTACAGTGGGGATGACAATACACACATCTGCAACTTGTGCAGTGTAGCCCCCATCTCGACCAACGACCCCGATAACCTTAGTGCCGATAGTTTTTGCAAGCTTTAGGGCTTCAACCAAATTGGGGCTGATATTTTTCTCAAGATTTCCGCCTCCCACCGAAAAAATAAATAGCATATCTTTAGCACTAAGCTTACTGACCTTTAGCCATTCAGAAAATACCGTTGACCAGCCATCATCATTTGTTCTAGCAGTTAATTCAGATACGTTATCAGTAGGTGCATATGACTCAATTCCAACGATTTTTCGAAAATCATTAGCCGCATGAGAGCAGTTTCCCGCACTACCACCCACCCCAAGAAAAAATAAACGACCACCACTATCTTTTATCTCAGCCAGTAAATTCACCATTTTTTCAATTAGAGAAGTATCTAGTCGACGAATAATTTCAATTGCTTCATTTAGATGATTTTGTGAGTAAGCCATGATTATTTTTTATTAAAAAGAAAGGTAGCATTGATTAAATCATTATTTTTAGAAATCTATATGCTGACAAAATCTATCAACTATACTTTAAGCAATTGATTATTGATGAAAATCAAATTTTTTTTAAGATCACTGCAGTAATTAACGCCAAGTTTCCGATAAAGCTTTGCCTTCTAATACTAGAGCTTATAAATCCATAAATCCTATGAATTATATTACCATATTTGATCTTGATATACAAATTCAAAGTTGACCTGTTCGCATCATTAATTTCATTGGAAAAAGCATATAGCACTCTTAGATTTTCATCATTCCAATTTTTATATCTACCATCAATTAATTTTTTAATTCTTATAATTTTTGCCTTTATTGATCTATTTTCACCGACTAAAGCATTGTTATGCTGACGATAATCTACGTAAGAATTTTGATCATAGACAATCACTCCTCCATGGGCAGACACCAACATATATAACCACCAGTCATGGGCGATTAGTTTTTGATCTACAGGAGTTCTCCCGAGTAATTTTGCAGATGCGTAATTAAACACCATCGTATTTCCACCGGCAATAGATTGCACCAAAGCATTTCCAAAGCTTGGTGGCTTTTTAAAAATATATGAATTTTGCAAAAATATTCCATCTTTAGATATATATTTAGTTGCTCCACAATATAATATAGGCACTTCCTGGTTCAAGGAATCCAAACTTTTTATAGCCACCATTAATTTGTCTGCACTCCATCGATCATCTTGATCGCAAAATGCAAAATATTCACATGAGCTTATAGCCTTGCTTAAAATATATAAAAAATTGCTTGTTGTACCTTTACATGGGCCATCATAAATTTCAATGCGATTAGCCCCGTAATCCCGCTGAAACGTTTTTAAAATTTCGACTGTGGCATCTCTTGAGCCATCGTCTGAGGCAAAAATTTTCCAATTATTGAATTTTTGTAGTGCAATAGTTGCAAGTTGCTCTTCAAGGTAATTCCCCCCATCATGAGTGCAAAGCAAAATTGCTATTTTTGGTTGTTTAATTGTTACCATCTATTGTTTAAAAAATATTTTTGAGTAATTTCCCTGTCATCATGTGGCACTCTAATTATTAGTTTCTAAAAATGCCTTAGCAAGAGATATGCCCATGATTGTTGTTGCATCTTGAATTTCAAAAGACGAAATCAATCTCATACAATCATCTAAATGAGTCCACTGCAATCCTATAATCTCTGCAGGATTCGAGACAATATCGTGTTGCTTAATAAAATCTCTACAAAGAAAGATTTCTGTGGGGTTATCTACATTATCTAGTCCGGGCCTAAACTTGCAAAGTGAGACTAATTTGTTTGCCATATATCCAGTCTCTTCCAGCAATTCTCGACTTGCACCTGTCGTAAAATCTTCATCATCTTCAATACCACCACCAGCAATTTCTAGAGAAATACGATTTACCAAAAACCGATATTGCTTTGTAAGCAAAACTTCATTTTTAGCATTGATACAAATAATCGCAGCGGTCTTTTTAAAATCAACAACAAAATATGTTTTAGAAAAATTTAAGAAATCGGCCACACTCTCTTAACATGAATAATATGGGGTTTCAAAAGACTTATTTGATCGTTTTATTTTTGACGGAAACATAAAAAACTTTTTTACCCTTAAAAATACCTTTGCATCAAAGCTATGCAATTAATTACAGTAAAATACAACTTATATTAGAGAATTAAATCAACAATTGGCACTAAAAATGAGTAATACTTACATCAAGCAAAGTATAAATTTTCGTGTTATCTTAAGATGATAAATTCTTGATTTGCAATTTTACAGAAATGTGACAGTCCAATGAAGAAAATCACTAATGTAACGCTTGTACGAGGCCAAATAATCTTTGAAGATGGGGCTTTCAACAATGAGGCAACACCCCCAATTTTCTGACATACAAATATCTAGAGATTCTGAAGAATTTGCTATTTTTAACAAAAAAGTTCTTATTGCCCTTAATACGTTTCAAGAAAAGCAATGATTTACTCGGGGCCTTAGGACTTGGGTCGGGTTTAAGCAGGCGCCTTTTTTATATGACAGAGAAGCTAGGTTTTCGGGAAAGAGTCATTTTGGACTTGCCGATATGATCAAGCTTGCAACTGATGGGATTCTGTCTTCTCAATTACCCCCCTAAGAATTTCGTTTATTTTAGGGACTGTAATTTTAGCGATAAGCTCTCTTCTTATATTTCTACAAGCACTCAATAAATTTTTCGAATACTCGACATACACCATCAATTTTTACCAACACTGCCACCGGGATTGACCCAACTTGCAGTGCTGTTAATTTTCTTATTCGCTCTTTTATTCAGTACCCTGGACATCATTGGTGAGTATATCGGAAGAATATATTATGAGGTTAAAAATAGGCCAAATTTCATTATTGAAAGCAAATCGTCCGAAAAAATTCATGATTAATGCATTTAATTTTTTCCATCACTCTCTATAATTGTCCAATAGTAGTAACCTGTGTATCCGCACTCTTTAAATATCTTTCTCCAGCCCTCTGGAGTATCAAATGTTTTTGCTGTAAGCATCCAGTCTAGAAAAATGCTTCTTTCAGACTCTGTTCTATATGCATCAACTTGTATAAAACCTCGACCAGGACAAACTCGCTCTATCTCTTTAATAGCGCTTTTACATTTTTCTAGGGGCAAATTATGAAGCGTGTTGATTGCAAAAACAGCGTCGAAACTATTGTCTTGGTATGGCAGAGGGTCATGGCAATCAAATATTTTTATTAGATCTCTGATGATTGGATTGGCTTTTGATTTTGCATAGACTGAAATATCCAATCCCTGCAATATTACTCCAGGTAATTGGTGGTATAAGTCCTCCAATAAAAATCCCTTGGCGCAGCCAATATCTAATACCCTGTCACCTGATTTAAGGCCCCACTTTTTAATGATTCTTTTGGCTACTGGAACCCATCTTCCATCATAAGTATACCCCCCATACCCTTCTTCTCTAGCGCCATCAAAATACTCTTTATCAAATTTCAAAGCTTTTTTTCTGTATACTTCTTTATCATTTGATCTCGCAGTAACTTTTCTATATATTTTCTTTTGGTTTAAAAGATTAAATTTTTTCATATAAGGATGTAAATGAAAGTTCTTATTTTGGGTGGTGGCGGTGTCTTTGCCATACATTTTGCAAAATTTCTACTTGATCAAAGTATAGTTGAAAGCGTAACCTCAATAGGAAGGAACCCTATAAGCGCGCCCCCTTTTTCGTTAAATGTTGGCGACGGGGATTCAAGATACTCGTATCATCAAGTTCACATTACTTTTGAGCAAGAACGTTTGAGAGAAATCATTTTCTCCGTCAAACCCAACGTTATTGTTAACTTCGCAGCTCTTGCATATGCCACTTCGTGGGACAAACCCCACCATTATTACAACACAAACGTAACCGCTGTAGCTCAAATGTGCGACTACCTACAACATGTAGATTGGCTTGATAGATTTATCCAAATTGGTACGTCAGAGCTATACGGCCCCGTAACCGAACCCGCATCAGAATTAGCCCCCCTTTTCCCAACAAGCCCATACGCCGTGTCTAAACTAGCCGCTGATATGCACCTTGAAACCATGTTTAGAGTGCGCAAGTTTCCAATGAACGTTCTCAGGCCTTCCAATGCCTATGGACCAGGTCAATTGCTATACAGAATACTCCCTAAGGCTGTATATTCAGTCGTTAATAATATAAAAGTTCCACTCGAAGGTGGGGGGATTGCAAAAAAATCCTATATGCATGCAACCGATATTGCAAGAGCTCTTTGGTTAATCATGCATAAAGCCCCATTTGGTGAAATTTATAATGTTGGCCCAAAAGATCCCGTATCTATTAAAGAGCTTGTGGAACAAGTTGCAATTTCTGCCAACATCGACCCTAATGATTTCATAGAAATTGTTCCTGGTAGAATCGGCGAAGATTCTCAGTATTGGCTTGATAGTTCTAAAATTATGGCTCTTGGATACAGCGAGTCAATTGATCTTAAGACCGGGGTTGTTGACATGCTTGATTGGGCACAGAGATTTAAACATGAATTACCAGCGCCTCAAAATTTTATACTTCGAGCATAAATATGAAACTCTTTCTGCTATCTCTGAATATAATTTAGCAATTGAAGCCTATATAGATATTAACTTACGCTCTCTACGCCTTGCATAGTATTCAATTATTTTTTGCAACTTGCTATACTGCAATTCATCCTTAATTAAATCCTCTAAGGCGTTCTTAAATTCAATAAGATGATGAATTTCATCATTCCCCCTGCTTGGATCTTTGCTTAAACCAGATAGAGCTTTTCCTAACTGAATGCGCTCAGAGAATTCCATATTCAGTCTCAAAAGATGATCCTTACACAATATCTTATATTTAGTAAAGTCACCAGCAAATTCGGCATTAAAAAAATCTCGCTATAACAATTTTCTGTATTTGTTATAAAGATAATGATCTGAGGTAGTAAGTGATTTTATTTTGTCTTCTATAAATAATGGAATTTCAGACCTTGATGGCCTCCAATAAGAAAAGAAACCGGGTCTCCATAACTTTGTTTTATTAATATGCAACCTAGAAAACAACAGAAATATTGATTCTTCATACAGCTCTGTAATTCCAACCATTAGGTATTTTTCTTTAATTTTTTCATCAGCAATTTTAAGAAGAGAATCAGGATTGGTAGAGTTATAGTTTTTATAAAAATGAATTGGTGTCTCGTCTGTTCCAGGAATTGACTTAAATTTTTTATCAATGTAGTCGGTTGCAACTTCAAAAGTTTGCAAATTAATGTGGCCAACCTCATGTTCCCAAAAATCTAGTTTTGAATAAACTGCATCCCATACCTTATTGCTTGAATTAGCGAAATAGTCATCTTTGCTTGTCAAAACAGAAAGAATATGACTCACCGGATCTCTTAACATTGTGAAATAATCACAATTCATGTGAATTAATGAGTCAATGCCATTCAAAAAATGTGCGGAAATAAATTTTTTGATACCAGAATAGTTGTCACGATTCTTATAAAATTTAAAATCAGGTATTTCAAATGCTAATCCTGAATAGCCACAACTACGAAGAATCAAGTCATTTAATTGAACCCCTCCAGTGAATGCAATGTGATTAAAAACCACTAAATTTGATTCACTACATTTACCAATTGATCCATTTGGAAGAATCTCAAAAAACCTCTTTTGAGATTCTTGAATATTTTTTGCTGAGCAGTAATTATATGTTGATTGATATATGTCCATAATTATATTAACTTATACAACACTTCATCTTTACTGTTTTGAATGTATTCTTTGAGAATTTTTTTTCTATTTTCAAACATTTCAAAAAAATATTTTATTTCTTCTTTATTTTCATTTTTTTTATTAAAAAGATTAAAGAAATTATTAATATTTCTTGGTTTATATCGCCTCCTAAACTCTTCGAATATTTTCAGAGTACTTTTTTCATCTGATTTAAGGAAATTAGATAATGCGAGTATTTCAAATTTCATTGGGCAATTTTCAAGGATATGCGAAACCACTTCTCTATCGTATTTTAGATTAGGATTAATGTTAAATTCTTTTTGATAATTAAAATTATCATACCGGTGACTTAAGGTGGATTCGAGTATAACTACATCTGTCCAATAGTATGAATTTCTCCAATTAAAGTTAATTTTAGAATAACTTGGTCCCGTTTTATGATCTATAGTAATGTCACCCCAGTGCAACAACCCACCAAATGTAGATTTGATTAAGCAATCCTCATATGAAATTCCCATCCATTTACATATTCGCCTCATAACTGCATCAGGATTTTGATGTAGATCTTCTAAACGCACTGCCCTAATTTTATTGGGGCTGATATGTTTATTAATTACTGAATATCCCTCAAGATAATATTTTAATGTCTTGTATGGATATGAAATACTATCTAGCGCATACCAAAATTCATGATCATGCTTTTCGTATTCATATCTTTTAATATGATGCCAAAAGTAACTGGCTAAAGTTGATTTTGGCTCCCTGGTCGATAAAAACACCTTCATTTCAGGAAAAAGATCAATTACCACCTTCATGCTATTTTCCGGTGTATGCATTGCATAAACTATGATTGGATTATCGTCAATCCTTCCTTTTCGAACAAATTCCCAAACAATATGCACCGCAATGAAAGCATTTCTTTTTGTATATGAAACTTTGGATGACACTGAATTCAGCAAGTTTTTAAATGCACCTGCATCTACTTTTAAAGATTTATTTTTTTCTTCTCCAAGCTCATTTAGCCTCATCCCTGTTGAATCATGAGAGGTGTCGAATAAAGTCGGATATGCCAACACAAAAGAATCGATAAATTCACTCCATGACTTAGGCCCCGAATCAACCAGGAATTCATTTATATGGCGACCAAATAACCCCCCCATCAATACAGTAGCTGGAAAATTTATAACCCTAGAATGATCATCTAGCAAACTCTGAAGGAATACTGAACCACTCCTTCCATCGTAAATTATTGAAAATATGTTGGGATTTTTTTCTTGAGCTCTAATTATTTCGGCCAGCCTTATCACTTCCCATCCCCGTAAGCAAGAACATCAGATTCGCTATCAAACTCGAACCATTTATCACTAATGTCGACAGTATTAATCTTTATCTTAGCTTCAATACACAAGTTTAATGCGCTAGTCATATCTAGTTTATCAATCCTACCATTCTCAAGTTTGGAAATTAATTTATAAAATTTTTCCCACCCTTTTTTTGTGAATTTAATTAAACCCATAAATTGCCCGCCAATTTCAGAAATATTTTTAGGTTTTTGCCCTATCTCAAGTAATACGCCCTCGGCATTTACCTTAAAAGTCTCTAGGTCATCCAACGGATTTGCAAATCGCATCCCCCAAATAGCGCGCCAATTTAAATTGTTGGCAACAACAATCTCTCCGTTGGAAGCCATTAATTTCGAAAGCGTCTCTTCTGTATAGATTATGTCAGAATAGGCCACAATTACATCATCGCTACCAATCCACTTATGCGCTAATAGTAACGTTGCAATCATGTTTGTTGAATCCCATCTGAGATTTTTCAGCAAATAAACGTTTGGAATATTTATAGTCTCAGATTTGTAACCTCGAATAATACATATTTCTTCTAATTTAGCTGCATTTATTGATTTCATCTGACGAGATAATAAAGTCTCTCCAGATATCATTGTCATGCACTTTGGGCGATCCTCTGTCAAAGACCCCATTCTGCTACCTCTACCTGCCGCGAGAATTACCACTTTCATTTAAATTATTTTATAAAATCAAAGATTAATTTTTTGGAAAACTCCCTTGATGCGCCTAATTCTCGCTCAGGGTGCCACATTATGCCCATAATTTTATTTACTCTATGTGAGACGCCCTCTATTACTCCATCATTTGATGTTGCCCATACGCGTAACTCATTCACTGTATTTGTCGCTCCAAAATTATGGTAACTAGTTACTACAAATGATCCGTATTCTGTATTGATTACATGTGATCCAATATGGCCAGCAACTCTGCAAAGCTCCACACCAAAATAGTCTTGCAAAGCTTGCATACCCCTACATATGCCAATTATTGGAATATTTTTTGATACCCCAAAATTAATTACGTAACGCTCAACAAGGTCTCTTTCTGGGGTATTCCCACCCAAAGCAAATAGATCATTTCCACCGGATAAAATAATTCCATCAACCACTATTTCATCAATAATTTTTTTAGTTTGCCCTAAGCTATTAGGGGCTATAACTGGAATGAAATCAAGCTCTTCAAGCAATGAAAACCACCTTTGATCTAACCCGTCTCTTTTCTCATTGTATTGAGATATAAAATCAACTCTTTGTGTGATTAATATTTTTTTCATTCCATCCCGCGCACAGAATGATTTTCGCAATTTATTTCTATACATTTGAAACTCTTCCATAGATTAAATAATTGCTCACCAGCGCCAACTACAGCTGGAATACCAAGTTCATTAGCCCTTATAGCCATATGAGAATTGGAGCCGCCATATGCAGTCACAAAACCTCTAATTTCGTGTGTAAATATCCAATCATAGCCAGGATCAGCGCATTCAATAAAAACTATCTTGTTTTGCAGAGAATTTTGTACTTTACCTTCAACAATATATCCTTCAGCCTTTTTTCTAGTAATGTAATTTGGCAGAAAAATATCGGAATGAAATTCCTTTATATCTTGTTCGGATTTAATTAAAGCAGGCAAATTAACTAAGTTAGTAACTGCATATGCCTGCTTTCCCTTTTTAAGGCTTTCTAAAACTATATTTTTTTCATCCGAAACTCCAGAATAAATTTCATATATTGCGTCAATACTTACAAATGACATGTCATCTCTGCTGACTTTGCACTTTTCACCCAATACTTTGATTAATCGCAATGCCTCACTTAAATTTCTAGTGAAGTGAAATTTTGACCACTCTCGCGCCTCTATTGCATCTTTTACAAATGAAAATAAATCGTCAAAATTTGTGTTTAATCCATGTTGTTTAATAAGCCCTTCGACTTTTTCTCGCAAGGATGCATCCGGCATGAATTTAGTGGTCGAATTTTCTTCAGATTTTTTAATGCTATCCCATTTAAAATACTCATCAGCAGCCTCATCATAGCGCTTAGAATTAATGTCATAGGTTCCAGGACGTAAATGCCCATACTTTTGAATAAACTCTTCTCTTGACATCAGCCTTATGTCATTTGAAATTTGCGTTCCAACTGTATTTATGGATCTCATAAATTGCTCGTATTGCTCATACTTCATTGCACCTTTTGTCACCAATGAAGTAAGCAGTTGGATCGCTATAAATGACGCTCTTGCAAGCCCGGCAAATGGTAAGGTACCATATCTTTTGCAATCTTCTAAATACCAATAGATTTTTTCTACATCCGATAGATTAGATTTTTTAATTTCTTCGTATCTATCGATAAGCGTATTGATTTTATTTTTATCTTGGTCAACAATCCCATTTGGCCTTAATATTTCGTTTGTAAGTTTTTTTAACTCACTTGTTAGTTCATGGCATTCTTCCTTAGAAAAACCCACCTTTTCCAATTCATTTGTTTTGCTCTCTATATCAAATGAGTAGCACGATAAAACAATTTCAAACTCCACCTTGTCATGGAGATTTGGGGATGAAATTAATTTTTGAGTATAAAAGTCAACCAACTTTTCTCCCAGTTTTGTCCCTAATGTTTTTGGCAAAAATGAATTGAAACTTACGCGAACGTCTATATATGGATGCCCCAATACATTCAGCATTAGGGGAAAACTTCTTAAATTTCTATACCCATAATTACTTCTTTGATACGCCCAAATTGCATCAGTTACAAGTGTTTTATAGAGACTGATTGCCAACTGCCTGGGTCGAACCCCAATTATCTCGGCTGGATTCCAGTCTGGCATTATGCCGAGCACAGTATTTTTCCCAAAAAGGTACGGGTGTGGGTTAAACCACAATTCCAATCTCTTCTCTAAATTTAAATAATTCTTTGATAGCTCTTTATCAGAATAAGGTATATGGGCAATTTTTAAAGGTCTAACTTGAAATACATAAGTCTTTCCGGATTTATCAATTCCAAATTCAATATCAAGTCTATCTGATTCAAAAATTTCTTCAAGTAATGCTGATGCATTTATTAAATCATTAAATTGATTATTTTTACTCTTATCTATTGATCGATATTGAGTAAATTTTTTGGTAATGAATTTTCCACCTGATGTTACAGCATCGGTACCTATCTCAGAGTAATTTATCACCCTATAAGGAGCTCCGCTTGACATGTCTCTCGTAAAAAGAACGCCTGATAGAGCTACATCCTCTAGCATTGGCTGGATAAAGACTTGGTCATCTAACTTTGCACCTTCGCCGTATGATTTAATCACCTTAATTACGGCAGCTTCTATTTCTTTTGGGCTATTGCCTATATTCTGCAAAGTCAAAAATTCTCCAGCCCTTGAAGATTCAAATGAGTCTTCGCCCTGCTTGCTACTCCTTATTATTAGACTCTTTTCATTAAATTTTTTAATAGCACGATTTGTAACATCGATGGGATCTAAGATCCATTCTCCAATATTAAATTTTAAAATTGGTAGTACATTTATCTCGGAACATAAATTTCTTAGATTTTCTAAATTATTTGCTTTTGTGGAAAATCTAATTTTTCTTATGGTCATTTAATAAAATTTCCCATATATATTCTAGTTTTATATGGTATTTGAATAGAATTAACTTTTAGTGAATTTAGATATTCACTAATTTCAGAAATAATGTTGCTAAATTTGCTTCCAGCCTGCCTTTTAAGCGTGACATGGGAATTCCAAGCGCTAATACAAGAATGAATAGATTGGTTATGAATAACGTCACCCTCAATCGTTAATACTGATTTAAAGTAATTAGACCCAACTAAAAATTCGTGCTGACTCTCTCGTCGAGTCCCATAGTTGTATTCTATTAAAGATTTTTTAATAATTTTTTCTATCTGACTCTGATGCTTATCATTCAGCTCCCTATGGTTCCACATGCAAGCAAACCATGCATCTTTTTTTGCAATTCTCAATGATTCTTTTAATGCTAAATTGCGATCGGTCACATTAAATGAAGACCCAAAGGTTACTATGTCAAATTTACCCTCTTCCTGATCTGTTTTTTCACCGGTGCCCTCATGCCAATCTATAAATTCAAATTTTCCGGTTCGCTCTTTGCCGAGCTTTCTCATTTCGTCATTGGGCTCTACAGCTATAATTTTTCCATGTCTTGCCACACCATTATTAGCTAATTGCAATGTTAAATGAGCCACTCCAGCCCCCACATCGCATACTTTTGAGACTTCGGATAATTCAGAGATAGCACATAGAGCCTTTATTGCTTGGCTTGAATACTCCGGTCTATCCAAATAACTTTTCGCTACTTCAGAATAATCCCACTCAGTTTTCATTTTATCCAATCAGTAAGTTAACCACTTTTTTGCCAATTATATTTAAGTCTAGATTTTGCTCATATTCTATTACCAATTCAGGATTTTTAGGGAATTCTGGCTCTATATCGAGCCCTACAACTTCCTTAATTATTCCGTCTTCATAATCTCTATATATTTTTTTAATATCAATTTTTTTTAGATCTTCAATTCTAGCTTCAATGTATATCTCTACATACCTTAGTATGTTCTCTCTATTCCAATTCTGCACCTCGTGAAATAGCGAGATAGTGGGACAGACTACATAAATATTTTGCTCGGATAATAATTTACATAATGAAGCATTAAATTTTGCAGTTTTTAGCCTGCTTTCGCGATCGTACCCTCCACCAAGATTTTGATGTAATTCACGTAACTCATCTCCATCTAGCAAAACAGATGGCAATCCCAACTCTCTCAGCGCGCTCAATACGTATGAGGCAAGGGTTGATTTACCAGAACCAGAAAGCCCTGTAATCCAAAATACCCCTCCTTTTGGATACGCTAAGGTCACCTTTCTCGCCTCTTCTGATAGAAATTATTGATTTTTTCAGCCATATAAGTTAATTGATCACTGTCAATAAATTGATGTATAGGAATTGTCATTAACTGATCGGCCTGTCTTTCGGCAACCGGAAATGATCCGTTTTTATACCCATAATTTAATGCCGCCTTTTGTAAATGCAACGGAACTGGATAATGCACCTTTACTTCAATTCCATTTTCTTCTAAGTATTTTTTAAGCTCATCTCTATTTTTAAATAATCCCATGTATAAAGCGTGAGTTTCTTGATTCAATGGGTCTCTAACGGGTATCGAGACATACGACTTGATCTCTGGTTGACTAAGAAGCTTATCCAGCAGAGTAGCATTCTGATTTCTTTTCAGGATAATGTCATTTAACTCTGGCAAACATCTCATTGCAACAATTGCTTGAAGAGGCTGAATTCGCATATTCACCCCCCAAATATCTATATGATCTCTATCAACCATGCCATGGTTTCTGTACATTAGCATCCAGCTATAAAGATCTGGATCATCTGTGGTTACCATCCCTCCGTCCCCCATTACATTCAACGACTTAAGTGGGTGCATGCTATAGGCGCCACAATCGCCAAAAGTGCCCGGAGATTTACCAGCATAGCCTCCTCCAATACCCATACAGGCGTCTTCCACAACTCGTAATGAATACTTTTTTGCGATATCGATGATTAATGGCATATTTGGCGATGCCCCCGCCCAATGAACAGGCAATATAGCTTTAGTTTTATATGTTATTGCTGATTCAATTGCGCCAACATCTATTTGATATCTATTATCACTATCTACAAATACTGGGGTTGCACCAACTGCTACAATTGCGCCGGTGGTGGCGTAGAAAGAATTGCAAACCGTAATAACTTCATCACCAACCCCAATTCCTAAAGCCTTCAACGCAAGAATAAGCGCATCTGTACCATTATTGGTTGCTATGCAGTACTTTGCGCCTACATAGTTTGCAAACTGATTCTCAAATTTTTTTACGTACGCCCCCAAGGTGAAGTCAGCAGTCTTGATAAGCTCTCTCCAGTCCTCAACGAAGGGCTCAGGATTTGCAAATTGCATAGGCAAATAATTATATGGAACCTTAATCATTTTTAATCCCATAAAACTCATTAATGTGATGGGCTACATACGCTACTTGTTCAGACGTTATATTTTGATGATGGGGTAGCGCTATAACTTCATCACACTGTTTTTCAGCAACAGGAAAGTCTCCCAACTTATAGCCTAGATTTTTAGCCGCATTATGCAAATGCAAGGCTTTCCCATAATAAATTAATGTTTCAATTGATTTTGTTGCTAGATACTCTTTAAGGTCATCTCTTTTTTTGGCCTGAACAATAAACATCACATATGAATGTCTATCTACGTCATTTTCAGGAGGTATAAAAACTTGATCTGTTTTAATCAGCTTACGATATAACTGCACATTGCTTCTTCTTCTTTCTACAATATCTACCAGCTTATCCAATCTATACTTTAAAACTTCGGCATTTAAGCTATCAAGCCGGGAGTTAACTCCGTACATTACACAGTTATCCCTTGATTCAATTCCATGCGTTCTATAAAGACGCACCTTTCTTGCAACCTCATCATCATTAGTTGACATAAATCCAGCATCGCCCAATGCATTTAAATTCTTAAGGGGATGTGCAGAATACGCTGCAGCATGACCAAAACTCCCGCCATGCTCTCCGCCCAAATATGCCCCCATAGATTGAGCTGCATCCTCAATAACAATTAAATTATGTTTTCTTGCAATCCTCATAATTTCAGGCATATTAGCAACTCTTCCCCCCCAATGCACCGGCATGATTGCTTTTGTTTTATTTGTGATGGCCGATTCAATTTTGCTTACATCAATATTCTGGTCTGAGCATACATCTACATAAACTGGGGTGGCTCCAACGTGAATAATTGCGCCTGTAGTTGCAACAAAAGAAACAGGGGTTGTAATTACCTCATCCCCTTTGCTAATACTAAAACCCCACAATGCCATCATCAGCGCATCTGTTCCAGAATTTAAGCCAATAACATGCTTTACACCAATATAATTTGCCGCTTGGCGCTCAAACTCATTGACCTCCTCGGTGAGAATTAAGTGTCCTTTTGACAGCACTCTATCAACACACTCCAATAACTCAACTCGCTCTTCTTCGTATCGCTGTTTCAGATCAATAAATGGTACAGATATGTTATTCATATTTAGTATTAATCCTTAAAATGGTCCTTTGAATGCTGGATTAGGAACATCATTTTTTATCAAGCTCCTATTAGCTATAGCATCTGATTTTATTAAATTAGCCAGATCCTTAGTAATACTCAGTTGAGTAATTACGGACTCTAAAATCGTAAGGACATTTGGATAAAACTGGTAATCAATTAAAGCCTTGGAGCTTGGAGTGGGATGGTCAGGGAGTCCCAATCGTATCGGAGGAGATTTGAGATCATTTAGCAATTCTGAGCATACTTGGGAAACTATTTCAGCCCCCATGCCCAAGAATTTAGATCCGGTATCAATTGTTACTAAATGGCCAGTTTTTTTAACGGATGAAATAATTTGGGACAGATTTAGAGGTCGTAAAACACTCAGATCAAATACTTCTGCATAAATTTCATATCTTTTTAAAATCTCACTTGCCTCCAATGCTTCTAAAACAGAATAGGATGTTGCCACAATAGTGCAATGCATCCCCTCTTGAAGTAGTTGTGGTCCTGCAAGTGGGATTGAAAAGTAATCGCTACTGACCTTTCCTTGCACATAATGACACCATCTGTGTTCAATCATAATTACTGGGTTGGGATCGTTAATTGCTCCAATTGTCAAACCCTTCGCGGTGCCAGGGAAAACTGGCATTACGACTTTGAGCCCAGGGAACATTGAAAACATAGACTCAAGACTTTGCGAATGCTCGGGCCCCTGACCCCAACCACGACCAACAACAAGACGCAATACTATAGGGACAGAATGAGCTCCATTGCTTACATAATGAGATTTGGCTGCATTATTAAAAATTTGCTCCAAAGCCAACATTGCAAACTCAACTCTTTGTAAGCTAATCACAACTTTTTTGCCACTCATTGCTGCGCCAACAGCTATGCCTATGAGACCATTTTCCGCAATCGGCATTTCAATCAAACGACTTGGCTCAAGAACCTCTCCGAACCCGGATAGTGTGCCAAAAAATCCAGTGGGCTCTTTAACACCCTCAGCCATGAAAATAACGTTTTCATCGCGCTCAGCAGCTTGCAACAAGCCCTCTCTTATTGCGCCTGCTGTAGATAATATTTTTTCATTCAAAATTTTATTTATAGACATGGTCTGCTATTGATAAAGGATCTGGAAAGCAAGCTTTTTTTGCTTTGCTCATATCCAAATTGACCTTATTCTCTAAATCCTTTTCAATTTGGGATAATAAGTTTTCATCAGCCGCCTCTATTTCTAACAAATATTTTTCAAAAGAGACAACCGGATCGCTCGCCAGCCAATTGGCAACTTCATTTGAATCCCGGTAATTTAAATAGTCATCACTAGTAATGCCGCAATGCTCCAAATGCCTATAAGTATCAAACTGTATGAATGCTGGCTTTTGATGATTTCGAATGTAATCAATTGCTTGCTTTGATACTTCCACAACGCTTATAAGCTCATTACCATTGGCGCGAAAGGTTTTAATCAAATGCGCTTGGGCTAACTTTTCTAAATCACGCGGAGGCTGCCTCTGACTAATATGCGTATAGCAAGAATACATATTATTTTCACATACAAATAGAACCGGAAGAGCCATTAAACTTGCAAAATTGGCACATTCGTAAAATGCGCCCTCTTCTATTGCCCCATCACCAAAAAAAACAACTGAAAGGTTCCCTAGTTTATCTTTGCTTAATTTATCTGCTAAGGCTGCGCCCACGGCCAAAGGAATCCCACTTCCCACAATTGGAATGCTGGCCTTTAAACCAACATCATCATCAAATAAGTGCATTGATCCGCCCCTCCCCCCGCAGCATCCATCCGATTTGCCATAAAGTTCAGCGAGCATTTTATATAAACTTCCGCCTTTGGCGAGATAATGGGCATGGCATCGGTGATTACTAAAAACCTTGTCTTCTTTATTTAACTGCTGACAAACTCCAACTGCAATAGCCTCTTGACCCACCGAAAGGTGTATAGGGCATCTCATTTCTTGAGAGGGATACTCTCTAGCAATAGCATTTTCAACAACCCTTATAAATTTCATTTGCTTATAAAGATCAATATAATTTTCATGCATATTATTGGCCAATATTTAATATATAAATTGATAAAGATTTTTTTATTATATTTTTTTAATTACATTATATTATCATGGAACGCATATATTTATTGATTAAACTACTACAGGAATCGCTATGAAAGTTGTCATTTTGGCAGGGGGATTGGGCACCAGAATATCCGAGTAAACTCAACTGAAACCAAAGCCGATGGTTGAAATTGGAGGAAAACCAATTTTATGGCACATGATGAAAATTTACTCACAACAAGGATTTAACGATTTCATCATTTGTTGTGGCTATAAAGGCTGTGTGATAAAAGAATATTTTGCGAATTATCATCTGCATAACTCAAACGTCACCTTCGACTTTTCCAATAATTCAGTTACATATTCCAGCAACAAAACAGAGCCCTGGAATATTAGCCTAATAGATACCGGAGACTCATCTATGACGGGAGGTAGATTATTAGCAATAAAGGATTACATTTCTGCAAATGAGAATTTTCACTTTACATATGGAGATGGTGTGGCGGATATTGACCTTCACAAGCTAATCCAATCCCAATTCAGCTCAAGCTGCCTAGCCACAGTCAGTGCAGTACAACAACCTGGAAGATTTGGAGCGCTTGAGATTTCCGAATCAAACAGAGTCTCAAAATTTGTTGAAAAACCTCTGTTTAGCGCCAATTATATCAATGGCGGATTTTTCATACTCTCCTAAAAGTTCTTGAGCTAATTCAAAGTTCACATACCGTATGGGAAGATGAACCTCCAAAAATTCTATCCTCAAAAAATCAACTGAATGCTTATAGGCACTCAGAATTTTGGCAACCTATGGATACGCTTCGCGATAAAGTATATCTTGATAATTTAATACAAGATAAAACTGCTCCATGGATGAAGTGGTAACCATGAAATTAGAATGCACTCCAATACTAAATTTGCATGAGGTTATTTTTGAGCATCACAAAGATAGCAGAGGATTTTTTACAAAATCATATCAAAAAAACTTTATTCAATTTATTGCATCAACCCTTTGAGATTGTTAAGTGCTTTCATTCTTTGTCTCTCCAAAATACCATTAGAGGGATGCACTATCAATCCCCCCAGCTCAATCAATTTAAATTAGTTTTTTGCGTTCAGGGCGAAATTTGTGATGTTGTTTTAGACCTACGCCCAAAATCACCAACTTATGGTAATTTTTACGACCGCATCCTCAATCAAGATAGTCAGATCGGATTACTCATCCCACCTGGAGTCGCACATGGTTTTTGCGTCACCTCTACTGAGCCAGCCTTGGTTAACTACTACTCAAGCTCAGAATATGACCCTCAACATGACTTGGGAGTTCTTTGGAATTCTTTTAGATTTAACTGGAACCTTAGCAACCCAATAATTTCAGAAAGAGATTCCAAATTCATAACAATGGCGGAGTATAAAGCTCAACACTCTTAATTCACACCCCAAATACTTTGGCATACTTACGTATAAAGCTTGGTGACACATATGAAGATGTTCCATAGCTGTAGTGTGTTGATTGCAATTCCTCTAAAAAAGGCTCGTTATCCCTTCTGATCTCATCAGAAGTTAGCCTTCCATCTAGGCGGTCGAACATCTCACACACTAAACCATATATATCATCCTCAGTGCTCGATACCGCTGTAACTCCCGATCTCTCATATTGCTTTGTATTCCTAAAATTTGCAATATTCGCCCCGATAATTTCTTGATAATTTAGGTAACTACCCCCATTTAATTTTCTTATTAATTTTGGAATAGAGAGATCTCGGGATGTAAATCCCGTGCAGACAAATGGCAGCATATTACACAAAGCACATGGAACACCAAAAATAGTACTTAATATAAATAGTCCGGATGAATTTCCTAGAAAAAATTTTGCATTTGCACATAGATACACGTCCATTAAATCAGACTTAAATGGTGAGTGAGCGTAATCTATCACCCCTTTAGATGATGGCATTTTTGGGGAATTTGGATCCCCCATAACAATACAATATAACCCGCGACTTACAATTTCGTTGGTTGATTTCACCAGTGTATCATTTGAAAAGTTTCGATTCTCATGAACTCGATCATCTTCTTTGCAATATCCCATTGACCGTACGTGTATGCATACATATTCAGCACCAATTGGAACCCCCATTTCATGCAATCTTTTTTGAGCTACCTCGATATGATCTTTTTCAACCTTGAAAACTGGCTCCCTGTCCGACCACAGTCTACATACATCGTAATATTTTGCAGGTTGATTGATTGATAATATATAACTCGACGTATTGAAATTTATCCCCGGACCAAAAGTCAAAAGCTTTAAAAGTTTGCATAAGCTTAAGCTATCAACCGAACGAATTCTTTTCTTAACGTAACCCCAAAATACTTGATTACAAACTCTTGAGTTACTAAATGCAATATATTTGTATCGAGTATTGATCAATCCTAAAGATTGCAGCTTTATAAAGCAATCAACCTCACCTGCCAAGTGACCAATTCTAGAGGCATTTAGACTCAAAAATCTATACCCGAAGAATCTAAGAATTAATATTACTGGTAATAATGCTAGATAAATAATAAACTTAATAAACCTATTTGTAGCCTCTGCTAATGACCAGAAAATTCCCTCGCTCAAAAATCTTACATAAGCAAGAGATAATCTAGCTCTAAGCCTCTCAAGCATATGGCTAAATATTTTTGGTATGATATTTCAAAAATGTAATATAGATCAAGTACCAGATTGATCTACTTTTTGCATATTTTAAAATTTCAGCACCATATTTATTTTTTTCTTTATTAACAACATAAGATATAAATGGAAATTTCACTTCCATTCGTTTCTTAAGATAACCTCTTTTTTCATAAATTTTTAAAGATTTAATTCCAAATAAATTTATTATACAAAAAACTTTATGCATTATTTTCCATACAAGCACTGAAAGAATTATCTCGGGTCTTTGCATAATTTGATACTCTATTAATCTTTTTTTCAATGAATCAAAATTTTTTCTTTCCAAATATATATCGTATGAGAATTTTCTTAAAATATCACCACTGATTAGTAAACTTCGAAGGATGGAATTTGTAAATTTATCTAATTCAATATTTAAATAATCTGGAATTTTACTTTTTTCATTAATGGTATTAAAGTAAATATTTTTTTCAAAAAATTGCCTATGTATTGTTGATGCATGACCTTCGGCTAGATTGATAATTTTTTCGCGGCCAAAAGATCTTGAGTCAGAATTATCCTTACTTATTTCGCTTGGCCTAAATTCATCAAAACTACATAAACACATTTCGGCTGTATTCTCTACAATGTGCGTCGTTTCGATGTCATTAATTAATAGCGGGATATAATGCTCATCAAGAGTTCCTATAAATTTATTGGAAAGGATCTTGTCATCTGTTAGCCTAAAAGCAACAGGATGAAGATGAAACGCTTTTCCAATATAGCCTTGATCAGTATTTATAAAAAAAACAGAAGGGAAGTCTCCAATCTTCCCATCACTAAATACCGATGGCGCTCTCATAGGATGTAAGCTATCAAGCACAAATTTGGTTAGCTTTATTGGCTCAAGCTCAACACCATAACCATCTACCCCCCAACTATCCTGCAAAAAGTTATACAATTTTTCTCGAATAACTTGTGGAGCCATTGAAAATACAAAATATTTACCAGATTTAATTTTTTCTACTGTGTATATTATTGAATTTGCTGAGAATATTAAGTCAGAATAGACAGGAAAAAATATTTCAAATTCCTCTGCTACTGCCTTGCCGATTGCCCTACTCTGAATCAGACCTAGATTGTTATATTTATTTCTTTGATTTGCAATATCATCAATGTACTCATATCCAATTTCACAGAATTTTTCCAATTCATCAATTGCGCCTGATTTAAAAAATTTCTTTTCGCCTTCTTTAATAAAAAATACATACTTTATTTTTCCTTCAATGGATGGAATATTGCTTTTTGCAATTTGCGCAGGTAATGTTAAGGCCAAGAAATCTTCTATATACTTTTTCCCCCAAACGAATGCAGCGAAATATATTTTCATCAATCAATAATCTTTCCATGTTCTAGTTTTATCAACCTATTGCAATTTTTTTTAAGCATACCTACATCATGCGAAGCAATCACTACTATTTTTGCTTCTGACATCATTTGCTGTAGTCTTTTTTCCGCTTGTAAAGCGAAGTGTGAGTCGCCAACACTCATCCACTCATCCATCAATATAATATCGGAATCCACTGATGTGACAATGGAAAACATAAGCCGCATTACCATACCACTTGAGTAGGTTCTCATTGGTAATTCAATGAACTCTCCAACCCCCGAAAAATCAATAATTTCGTCCAACCTCTCATCAATTTGCTTGCGACTTAAGCCAAGAATCTGAGCTCTAAGATAAATATTTTCTAGACCAGAAAACTCCATATCCAAACCTAGAGTTAAATTTAGCATAGGTACAATCTTTCCACTGACAATTAATGAACCCTCTGTAGGTTCGTAAACGCCAGATAGCATTTGAAGCAATGTGGATTTTCCCGACCCATTTGACCCCATTATTCCAATGCGATCTCCAGCTCTAAATTCAAAGCTCAGCTTATCCAGCGCTCGAACTGACTTTTTATTTGATGCATCATAGCCAATTATCCCGCCAGTGACAGCCCCAATTAGATTTTTTTTAAATGATCTTTGGGATGCTCCCGAGTAAATTGGAAATTCAATTGATACACTCTCTGCGCTAATGTGTGTCATTGTCAAATCCAATATGCAATTCTATCTCTATACTTAGCAAAGAGAAAAAATGTAGCAGTCATTCCCAATGTCATAAGCACTAATGCAAAAATATAACTATTAACATTAATAATGTTGCCCATAATTGGAGCCCTAATAATCTCAACCAATTGATATAAAGGATTAAAGTTAACTAAAAATTGCTTATTTTGTGGAAGCATCTCCACCTTCCACATAATTGGAGAGAGAAAAAAACATATTTGCACGATATTAATCACCAACTGATTGACATCGCGATACCTAGCCCCCAAGATTGCTAATAATCCTGCGATCCAAATTAAGTTACCCAGGGCTAAAAACATGCCCACCGATAAAAATATAATGCTCAGCTCATTTTTACTTTTTATGAAGAATATGGCAATAATTAGCAACACAGAATTGTGCAAAAAAATAATTGTATTTCTAGCAATTAATCGATAGATATAGAATGAAAATGGTAATGCTATTTGTTTTATATAGTTATCCGAAACTATAAAAATTTGGCTTGCTTCCGTGATGGTCGTGGATATAAATGTCCATATAACAAAGCTAACGCATAAGTACACGATATATTCTACGGCGGGTTGTCCAAAGAGTGCCCCATATAATGGGCCCATTAAACTCACCATTAATCCTGTGCTAATTGTAATCCAAAATGGTCCTAATAAGGACCTAATGTATCTTAGCTTTATATCATTCCAGGCGAAGATGATCCACAACGAATTTCGCTTTGCACCCATTGTTATATCTTGTATTGCCTTTTTATACTTGTTCATTTTCTTAATCAGCAGATAGATTAGCACTTGGTGATAGTCAATTATTTGGAGCCTAAATATTGCTCTAATTTTTTAAATTGATATCCAGGAAATAACTTGATGAAATTTGTAATATCAAAATGCCGATGAAATATTTTATTAGCTCTGCTTGCATTTCGAATTGTTACTAGATTTTTCTCATTACGAATAATTTCCTTGGCAATTGAACTAAACGTTATCGACTGTCCTGTAGCTATATTTAATATCCCAGTACATTTTCTTATCAAAACTAAACATGCTATTTTTGCAATATCTTCAACCGATATATAATCCCTAAACTCCTCCCCTTTTCCAAACAATGTTATCTCTCGATTAGACTTAGAGGTTCTCAAAAAGCGATTAGGTCCATATGCATCATGAGTATCACCGTTTCCATAGACCATTGTCGGTCTAAGTATCATTGTCGGTATGGCCAATAACCTTTTTAACATTAATTCTCTTGATAAATGCATTGCGCCATACAAATCAACAGGATTTAATGCACTAGATTCGTTTATGATCCCCGCCTGTGAGCCATACACTGCATCTGAACTTACATATACGAAATGTGATGGATTAATATCTATTGCGACCTTAATAACTATTTCAAGCATCTGAATATTTTTGGTAAAAGTAACCACATCTCTACCACGATCAGGAGTCAACGCAGCAAGCATGACAATTGCATCATTAGGTTTAATTATTGACTTTAGCTTCTCTTCGGCCAATTGACCTAATAAATCAACTGTTTTTGAGTCAATCTTTAATACCGAGACATTTAGTTGAGATAACTTTGCTTCGATTTCGGTCCCGATAAAACCGGATCCCCCTACTAATATGATGCGTCCTAAATCTTGATCCATTAACTATACTTTTTTAGGCAACGCCAAGTGTATGATAAGAGAGTGTATATTGCGTGCATTTTACACCATTTAATATTTTGTATGGATCAATGATAACGTTTCCACTTAAATGTTTTACTAGTTCTTGAATTTGAATTTTTCTAAATTCATCCCATGGAGTCATTATCAACAACACATCCGCACGGTTGCAAGCATCTAAAATATTACTAGCAAAATAAGTTTTAGATCCCAAACTCACCATATCGCTTGTGACAACTGGGTCATATACTCGTGTTTCATACCGCTTCAAACTTTCAAGTAATAAAATGGCTGGAGAATTTTTAATTGAATGTGTATTTTCTTTATATGCTAAGCCCAAGATAGCAATTACTGGGCTATTCTTCTTTTCCAAAACCTCTGCTTGCAATATTCTTAATGGCCAGTTTTTTCTATAGCCACTATTTGCCATCCAAGCACGTACGATATTGATATCGGCGCCAAACTCTTCACCAAGACGACAAACTGTTGTTAAATCGCGCTCGAGATTTCCGCCAGAAATTCCTAAACCAGCACTTAAGTATGCGTATTGACCAATTCTTCTATCAAGCTTTAATGCTGGCATTATTTCAGACCAGTCGGCACCGATACTTTCGCAAATTTCAGCCAATGTATTCGCAGTTGATACAGATGCTACAAGGCACATATTAATTGATATTTTTGCCAACTCGGCACTTTCATAGCGCATTTTAAGTATTGGGCAGTCGTGGGCCTGAAGAAAGATTTGATAAGCCGTAGGCAACTCTTCATCTGGGTTTGCGCATCCTACGATATAGCGTTCTGGATATAAAGCGCGTTCAATTGCTCGCCCAAATATCAGAGTTTCTACTTGGTAATAATATTTACTTTCGGAATGAGACCTTTGCCTTGAAAAACCAGGGGGGACTTGAGATAAGACCACAATTACAACTTCTTGTCTTACAAGCTTGAAAACAAATTCAATAAGCTTTTCGATTACCTCAAGACTGCTATTTCCATGATCATCAGTTGGTATATCTGGCGCGATATAAATGACATCACATTTATTTAACAAATCCTGATTAGAGGTGAACTCAATTTTATTCCGATTATCTTCGATAAATTCTTGCAACAGAGGCTCTGAAACCGGCAAATTTCCAGCATTTATTTCTTTTATGATTTCAGGATTTTGATCAAAGCAGATAATTTGAAATCCTTTTTTAGAAGCCGCCACACCTGAAACAAGACCCAGATGAGTCATACCTACAAAGCCAATGATTGGTTGCTTCATTTTTTTATAAGCTCTTTTCAGATGTATTAATTTTTGATATTCCCTGTCTCCAAGATTTAAATTTGAAATCTGGAAATGCATTTAAAATTGCAGAATTATTAAACGCTCTATAGCCATTATGAGGCATTGGACCGCTTCGAGCTGAGCCGGTCACCGGCACTTGAGGATCAAATTCCTTAGAAATATATTCAGCTAATTCTTTAAAAGAAACCACCTCACCAGAAACTGCATTGATAATTCCTGAACTCCTGCGCAGTAATATTTTTACCACCAAGTCCCCAACGTCCTCAACATCTACATGATCGCGCTGCTCCTCGCCGTTACCAAAAAGAATAATTTCTTTTTTTTCCCTTGCTAACCTTCGAAATCGGTTTGGCCCGTATCCATTATGTGGATCAAGCAAGCCATAAACTAAAGTTGGTCGAACGATTGCCAAAGGGACTGAACTAATTTGCTTCAGAGCAATTTCGCGTGCTAAATGCATAATGCCATGAAACGACTCTGGGCCAACACAAGATAATTCTGTTAACGGGTTAGCGGAATCGGAATAGACAGCATCTGAACTAATATATACAACTTGTGAAATACGCTTGATTTGGATCGCCTCTGATACGGCTTTTACCATTAGCATGTTTTCAAAAAACATCTTAAGGTCTTTGCAGGGCGCCTTTGCGGCCACAAAGACCAAGGCATCATCCTGATGAAGCATCTCAGCCAATTTTTTACCGGCATTATCTTGCTCTAAATTTAGCTTTTGACGACCTAAAGCCAAGATATTCATTCCCTTGGAATTTGCACTATTGCAGATTGCCTTGCCAATAAATCCACTTGCACCGAGAACGATAACTCTTTGTGAAATAACCTCATTTTCATTATTATGTTTCAACATTTTGATTTATTTCAATTAAACTAAGGTTTCAGCAAGCCCATTTAAGGTATTGTTAATCCAGATATCGTTCTCTAGATTACTCACACCAGAGCGGCAAAGATTTTTGAAATGCTCATATTCCAAAGACCAAGTAGGATCGGACTGCGTTAGGATGACGGACTCTTCGTCAGGTCGACCACTAGGAACCTTTCTATCCCGAACAACAAATGTACTCGGCCCCCACTTACATAACGAGCTAATATGTGCGCTACCTTTTTCAGCAAATATATCCGCGTAAAAATGATTTCTCCAGGAGAGCAAACTCAACTCAAATTGCAACAATATATCTACATTACTACCGAATGTAATATGGTCAAATGATTTATTTTCAAAGCGATTGGCTGTGTATATTTCAAAGTCATGAAAATGATGACCAAACCAATAATTCACCGTATCTAGTAGATGGGATCCAAGGTCAGTAAGTACTCCTACGCCCTTATCCCGCCATGCAGACTCTCGAACTAATCTAGCAGTACCATTGCCATAAAAGATTCTTACTCCGTATATTTTTCCCAAGATTTTAGAATCTAACAACTTTTTCATTCGCATAAAATGTGGCTCAAATCTATGGTTATATGCCGTATAGCAGGTAACACCTTTTTTTTCTGCTAATAATTTAAGCCTTGCCAAATCTTCTGAATGAGTGGCAAAAAGTGGCTTTTCAACCAAAACATGCTTTTTATTTGCTAATAGATACTCAATAAGAGTAATTTTTGGCTCGTCAGGAATACATAGCAATGCAGCATCGTATTTTTCCAACGGCACCTGCTCAATATCTGGATAGTCTGCCTCGAAACTAAAAGGATCTACAGTTCCGCAGACATCTGCGCCAGCAACTGATAACCTTTTTTTACCCTGAACACCCAAGCCTACGACAATTACTCTCATTTAATGAATCTCAAGTGTATAGTGCTTTTTTTTCTACATCAGAAATTTTCTTCATCATTAGGTCAATAGTGACCGGATGATTGCCATCATGCTCGCACTCGATCCCTGCCGCTATATTCCCAAGTATTGATGCTATAACTTCATTGCCCGTTGCAACCATTGATAATGTCGCATAGGACAATAAGGCATCACCTGCTCCAACGGCGTCCACCACCTGACCTGCAAAGCTTTCAATGCTAAAAAAAGCTCTGTAATCACCCTCTGAATTAGATCGATAAGTAATAATCCCTCTATCTCCACACTTAAGGATTAAAGTTTTGCAACGTGATCGTTTATGTAACTCCAATGCAAGGGGTCTGATTACAGAATCTTGATCCCCCAATGCAAATCGAGCCTCCCGTTCGTTTGGTGTAATCAAATCAAAATCCTGAAAATCAAGAATATTGCCCCATCTGCTGGCCACCTGACTATCAGCCACCTTAAAAGTATTTATTGGAATAGATTCAATCAGGATGGGTATCGTTACTCTATTAAAAATACCATGTCGAAAATCGCAAAATACTACTGCCTCAGCTTTTACCTGTGAAATTTGCGCCTGAAATTTTGAAAGTATTTTATCAGATACTGAATGATTATCAACGGTATCCAACTTAAGCATTCTATAGTTCTGCACGACTATTGCATTTTTATTGGTCGTTGGCCTCGTGCTATCAACTATCGGCAAGTAACTAATGCCTGCGCTTTTGAGATCTTTGCCAACAAATTCGCCTAACAAATCATTGCCAACAACTGTAGTAAAGGTAACTTGAGCACCTGCCGCATGCAAGTGTTTAGCTACAATACCTGCACCGCCAACAAAATCAACTTTTGACTCAACTATAACACTCATTGTTGGCGTTTTAGTCATTCCCCCTGCCATACTACAATTTGTATAACTATCAACGATAGTGTCTCCAACAACATGAACCTTAATACCCCTAAACTTTACTAACGCAGACCTTAAATCATCAAATGTAATTTTTTCTGCACTCATTAAAGTTATTAACTTCTCAACGCCAATTGAGGGCGGTGCCATCTCTATTAATGCCGAAGACGAATACACAATATCGCCAGGTGTAATCATCATTTCTCCGCCAAAGCTATCTAAAACATCAATCTCTTCTTGCGTTTTTGGATGTACTTGGCCAGCAGTATATTCATAGCCTTTTGCAAAGAAATCTGGCTTAATAGTCTTAAGATTATTGATTGGCTTCGCATCGCGATCTATCACAACATAATCAACCATCTCTAGAGCAGCCAAATTAATTGCCCGAAGATCCTCCGGTACATATGGGCGTAGATTACCCTTCTTAATATGCTCATCAGCTGTCAAACTTGCAATAAGAACATCAGCCTTAGTTTTTGCATACAAAAGATGGCGGATATGGCCTGGATGCACAACATCAAATGTGCCGTGACACATAATTACCTTTTTTGTGCGGGGCCTCTCCCCAATAATCTTGGCAATTTCTTGTGGTGCTTTAATTTTATGAGAAATAAGTTTTTTGCTTGCGATATCCATGGCTACTTTTTATGTTTTCATATATTTAAACCAAGTTTTTGTAGCATCGGCTATTGAACTGGGATCCCATAAAGGCGCATCCTTCCAGTAATCAATATTTTCGAGAATTTTACTTACACCCTCCTCGAAGGAAACCGTAGGTTTCCAATTTAACTCTTCTGTGATTCTATTAATATCAGCCCAAGTGCAGTCAGGCTCACCCGGACGCTTTGGGATGAAAGTTATTGCGCCACCCAAAAGCTCTACCAATCGATTCACTGACTGGGGATTTCCACCTCCAAGGTTGTATATTCCACCCTCACGCGAAGTAATTGCAGCGGCATAAAACGCCTTCGCCACATCAGTTACATAGAGAAAATCTCTTGACTGGGTTCCATCACCAACAACTGTAAATGGTTTTTGTGCTATTTTCTGCTTTAGAAAAACCCCAAATACAGCCCCATATGCGCCCGATGTTCTAGAGCGTGTCCCATATGCATTAAATATTCTAATGGAATTAACCGGTAACTTGTAAACTTGATGCCAATGCAATGCAGCTTGCTCGCCTTGATATTTAGATAAAGCATATGGATACTTTGTGTCTATAGGGTGACTCTCATTTGTAGGAGTTTTTGCCAACCCATAACATGACGAAGAGGCTGCATAGACAAACTTACTCACGCCTGCATTACGTGCACATTCCAACATTTGCACGGTTCCTTGGACATTGACAGACATATAGTCCAATGGTTTTTCAATTGAAGGGACGATATCCCCTATGCCTGCAAAGTGAATTACAAATTTCGCATTGGTAAAAAATGAATTATTTGCTTGATACGCACGAATGTCTTTTTCTTCAAAAAATACGTTTGGATTTTTTTTATGATGTGCAATATTTTCCAAGCGACCACCAACTAGGCTATCGATTATATGGACGCGATATCCTTCGTTAACCAATAAATCAACTGCGTGGCTCCCTATAAAACCTGCTCCCCCAGTTACCACAGCAATCGGAAGGCTCATTGCGCACCTATAGCTTGCATAGTTCGAACGTTATAATATTTATTATCATCAAAACTGTTTGGTAATTTGCCCGCCTTAAAAGCTTTGCAGAGATCCATTACCGCATCCTCAACGGAATGCCTGGGTTTAAAGTTTAATAAATTAAAAATTTTGTCCGAGTTTATGTGATATGACCTTGGATCATCCGATGTCGTTACATCAATTGGAATGTCACCTTTTTCAGGAAATGTCTTTTCTACCACTTTTTTTACAATTTGAGCGATATTCAAAATGCTCATGTTTTGGAAGCCGCAATTAAATATTTGATTTTTTATTTTTTCAGCAGGGGCTTGTAAAAGTAGCTTACATAGATCCGCATAATCTTGTATGTGTAAATTAGGACGCAATTGATCTCCGCCAAACACAGTAATTTTTCCCCTATTAATCGCATGATTTGTTAAGATATTCACCGAGAGGTCCAAGCGCTGTCTTGGGCCATATCCACAGACCGTAGCAGGTCGGAATACCACTCCCACAAAATCATCATTCGTATGCTTGAGCAGCAACGGCTCACACATCCCTTTGTATTTGTTATACAAGGTCAACGGAACAAGTGGATGATCTTCGGTAACATCTGGTAAATCAGAAACTCCATACACCGAGCTTGAAGAGGCAAAAACAAATCGCTTAACGCCCGCTTCCTTGGCAGCAATTACTTGTGGCTCGAAAGAGCTCAAATTAACTGAAGTTGATAAGTTTTCATCTAATACAAAACTAGCGTCATTTGAAATGCATGCCAAATGAAGAACAAAGTCCTTGTTAGCCAAAGCTTTCTTTACCTTTTCAATGTCCCGCACATCACCCTGAACCAGATGTAAGTGGGGCACGATCGGCAAATGCTCAGTGCCATACCAAAAAGTATCGTAAGCCGTTACATCCCAGCCCTCATTTAGTAATTGCGGAATCAATACGCTGGCACAATAACCGCCACCGCCAATTACAGTAATTTTTTTCATGTCCTAACCCTATTGATTGAATGCTTGGCGTTAATTATAAGTTTTCTATACTACCAAATACTTTCAAATTCATAACGGACTGATGCCAAAAAAATATAGAAAAGGGTAAAGTGGTCCGATTTAAGGCAATTCGGAGGGTAGACTGTATATAATTTTCTCAAATACTTAAGAAAGTGCTATTTTTCTACCAAGTTCGATAACAATAGCTATGGGGGCAAGAGCGCTAATACCGTCTACCAAGCCAAGGTATCCATTTATCCAAAAAATTTTACTTAGCCCACTAAAATATAACCAATGCTCATATTAATTTCTGGATTTTTTTGCTCCCTTGTTACTGTTTTCATTTTGATTAGATTTTTTAACGAAGATCGTCACTTTGCGAAGGATCGTCCATGGGTTAGGCCGCAACAGATTCATACTGACCCGATACCCCGCATTGGAGGATTGGGGGTTTTTATTGGTCTTTGTCTTGCCAGCCTAGTAGCTGCACTGCAAAGCTTCGAAAATGGGTTTTTACTTTTAATTGTCGTAGCATCTTCCATTCCAGTGATTGCCATAGGGACATTAGAAGACATTAACCAGAATCTTGGATCACTCATCCGTCTTGCTGTAATTTGTATTGGTGCCTTTATTGCCATTTATTTTCTTAATGCAAGTATTACTAATTTAGATATTCGTTTTCTTGGTGGCGTACTAGCGTTACCCATTATTTCAGTCCTATTTACATGCTTTGCTATTGCCGGATTAACCAATGCTTATAACCTGATTGATGGTATTAATGGCTTAGCAAGCATGGTGGGCATTATTTCTTTAATGGCAATTACCTATGTTGCTTTCAGGGTGGGCGATAGATCTATGGTCATATTACCCGTGGCTCTCATAGGCAGTATTGCAGGATTTTTTGTATGGAATTATCCTCGGGGTCAAATCTTCCTAGGCGATGGGGGGGCTTACTTAATTGGGTTTTGTATTGCCATTTTCTCCATACTCATCATCAATCGCAATCCACAAATTTCACCATGGTTTGCATTAATAATTAATGCATTTCCTGTTTTTGAAACATTATTTTCTATCTGGCGCCGACAAATACAGCAAAGAAGAAGTGCCTTGGTTCGTGATACCATGCATCTTCATTCAGTGATCTACCGAAAATTATTAAAGCAGAAACATAAATCGGGGGGAAATCTTAATCTCAACGAAGCTCACCTCTTAGTCAGCAGAAAGGCCTCTATTTATTTATGGCTACTCTCTAGCGCACCAACGCTAATCGGGATTTTATGGTGGGATCTTACTTGGGTACTTGAACTATCATTTGTAATTTTTTGCTTTAGCTATTGCTGGATTTATAAATACTTTATCAACTGCTCAAAGCCTTTCTTTGTAAAAAATTAACCTTAGCAATTGCATTTCTTCTAATCAATTTCTTCAGATTTTTTTGGCTTATTTAGACATTTTAGTGATTGAACTCAACCCTGATTGGGCACCAAGAAGCAAATTTTTTATTGAGCGGACCGATACTGCCAAAACTTCGACCCTTATAAAGAGCGCCATTAGCCTGTGCGCAATCCTCGATAACTTTTATCCCATGGAGATTTGCCAAGGACATAATGGAATCCATATCGCAGGGCCATCCCGCCAGATGAACGCAAATAATAACTTTTGTTTTGGGAGTAATGACCTTGGCTATAGTCTCTGAAGTGATGTTTCCACTATCTCGATCCACATCGGCGAAGATGGGAATTGATCCTATAGTCACAATGCAAGAAACACTAGCTATGAAAGTACGGGGCGTAACAATCACTTCCTCACCGGCCTCAATGCCTAATGCTTTTAGGGCAACATCAAGGGCAAGCGTTCCATTTGCCAAAGCCACTGCATAAGCGCTTCCATACCAATCAGAAAATTCTTTTTCAAATAAACGGCACTCTTGGCCTGTTCAATAATTCACTTTAGCACTCTCTAGAAAAAGAGTGGCTGGCTCTCTTGAGAATAGGCTGCTGGAGCTTTGGCTTCCGAGAAAGACTCGACAACATAAGAGCTTGGGTCCTCTAAAAGTTTACACAACAAAGCGTTATTGAGGGCATGGCCTGATTTCTCAGCTATATAAGCGCCCACGATGGGGTGGCCAACTAAATACAGATCCCCAATCGCATCCAAAATTTT